>JAEEGK010002706.1_pt1 | contig 44460 bp, 45 predicted proteins | sample 8958771 | NCBI WGS metagenome assembly JAEEGK01 (sample SAMN16246547, study PRJNA631951) | gut metagenome | biome: gut microbiome; feature: rumen; material: SC-attached | host: Bos | place: Iran: Karaj | collected 2018-10
GCGGAACTGCGGCAGGAAGCGTCCCGCACGGGTGATGGGGCCTGCGAGCAGCAGCGGGAAGAAGGACAGGTAGAAGCAGAATTCCAGGAAGTCCGGGCGACCCTCATACTTGCCCCGGTAAACATCCACCGAATAGCTGATGGCCTGGAAGGTATAGAAGGAAATGCCGATGGGCAGGACGATGTCGCCCACGGCGAAATTGCTCTTCAGCAGCGGATTGAGGATGCCCTCCACGAAGAAGCCGCTGTACTTGAAATACACCAGCGCCGCCAGGTCCAGCAGGATGATCAGCGCCAGCAGCACCTTGCCGTGCGAGGGCGTTGCAGCAGGCGGGCGGCAGTTCGTCGTGGACGGGCCATTTTTCAGGCCCGGACAGGACGAAGCTGCCGACGCCGCGCTGGAGAAGGCAAGTCCGGCGGACTTGCGAAGGAGTTCGGTGAGGAAGTAGTTGACGGCGGCGGTGGCGGGGAGCAGCAACATCAGCCAGCCGTTGGCCTGCCAGAAGAAAAACAGGTCGAAGGCAAGCACCCACAAGAGCATGGCCGTCCGGTTCCATCTCCGGACGAAGATGTAAATCAGGAAAAAGGCGCAGAAAGCCGCCCAGAAGCCGATGCTGATGAAATTCACGGGGCGTCAGTCTTTGGGCGGCGAGAGGATGGTCACGCCGTGGGTCTTGGGAGTATCTTTCTCCGGGATGTCCCAGCGGATGGGGTGGGCCGAGGAATCCCGCAGCCAGGTGGACACGGAATCCGCCCACATGTTGTAAGAAGCCAGGACCGGATGGGCGCCGTCCTTGGCGCGCTGGTATTTCAGCCGCAGGCTGGGGTAGTAGCGTTTCTTGCCGCAATGGTTCCCCAGGATGTCGTTGATGCCGGTGTCGGGCTTCCAGTTGGGCGGGCCGATCCAGATGAAGGGCCGGTCGCCGATCTCGCGGATGACCTCGCCGACCGCCGCGTCACGCTCGTCCAGGTTGCGGACGAACAGCTCGTTGGCGCCGATGCAGAGGAAGATGTAGGTCGGGTCGAACTTCTCGATGAAATGGCTCAGCGTGTCGGACTTGGCCCAGTATTTCGACGAAGAGCTGTACCAGATCACACACTGCATCGTGTGGCCGTTGGCCACGGCATACTGCGAGAGGCGGTAGCGCAGGCCCTCCACCATCGAGTCGCCCACGAACAGGATGCGGTGGGCGGTGGTGTCGGGCCCGGCGGGCTCCGGAAGGGGCGCCGGCTCCGGGATGGCGGGAAGGACCAGCGTGTCGGCCGGGCGGGCCTTCAGGGGCCCCAGGTCGACACGCCTGAGCCCGCGCTCCGGGTCCTGCGCCGGGCAGAACCGGGCGAAGGCCAGGATGCACAGGAGTGCGGACGCGAGGACGGCGAAAGCCGACAGGGAATGTCTCATCGGCTAGCGCAAAGGTTCATCCTCCAGCGGCCATCCGGTCAGCGTGGAGACATAGGGAATGATGGCGTAGGCCTTCTTGAGCTGGCCCCGCCAGTTGGGGTGGTAGCTGGCGCCGAGCTCGCCCTCGCTGTCGTGGACGCTGCCGGTCAGCACCATATAGGTGACCTGCTTCATCTGGCAGGCGAGCATCGCCGCCTTGATGTAGTCGAACATGATGTCGCGCCCCTTGGGCACGACGCAGAGCACGGGATGTGCCTCGCCGTAGTTGTCCTTGATGCGGCGGATGAGCGTGAGGTAGTTGTTCACGAAGGCCTCGCGCGTGGGCTGCTTGCGGCTGGAGGCGTCGTTGGTGGCCAGGTAGATGACCGTCAGGGCCGGCTTGACGCCGTATTTGTCCGCCGACCAGGCGGGCTGCTTCCGCTCGTCGAAGGTCTGCAGGTAGCGGTCGGGCATGTACCAGCCGGGGAGCATGTCGCCGTAGTTGCGCGCGATGCCCATCCCGGAATGCGCCACGAGCCAGAAATCGGCGCCGAAGTGGCGCGCGATGACGGCCGCGTAGGTGCGGTTGCAGTCTTCCGTCTCGGGGGTGAAGGGGTCGCGGGCGCTGTCGCTCAGCGTGCCGTAGCCACAGGTGTAGGAGTCTCCGACAAATTCAATCACGCGCTCGCGCACGGGACGCGCCTGCCCGAGCGAGTCGGCGCAGAAGGCGTGGAACGTGGCGCAGCCCTGCTCGCCCTCCGTGCGCTTCTGCACGATCAGGCGGTGCTCGCCGGGCGCGCCCGCGAAAAGCGTGAGGGTGGTGTCCCTGCTGCTCAGGCAGAAGGTGGCGTCGGGGAGCGCGGTCATGGCGTCGCGGTCGTACCAGACGTTGAAATAGTCCTTGCCGGTGTCGGAGGCGCGCAGCCGGAGGGTGTCGCCGCTGAACCGGACGAGGGCGTAGACGCCGCTCCAGTCGAAGGAGACGTCGGCGCCCTGCACGGCGGTGCGGCCTACCCAGGTGATGCGGCTGTCGGATGCGGGGAATTCCTGCGCGGCGACGCGGCAGACGGGAGCCGCGAACAGCAGAAGGCAGGCGAGAAAGTGTTTTCCTGTGGTCATAATGACCCCGAAGATACGAAAAAATTGGTATATTTGAGGACACAACCCGCTCTGTCCATGAACCGCATCATCGAATGTGTCCCCAATTACAGCGAAGGCCGTGACCCGGCCGTGATCGACGCCATCGTATCCGCCATCGGCTCCGTGCCCGGCGTGCAGGTCCTGCACGTGGACCGGGGCGAGGCCGCCAACCGCACCGTCATGACGTTCGCGGGCGCGCCGGAGGCGGTCGTGGAGGCCGCGTTCCGCGGCAGCGCGACCGCGCAGGAGCGCATCGACATGCGCCTGCACCACGGCACGCACCCTCGCACGGGCGCGATCGACGTGCTGCCGCTGGTCCCCGTGTCCGGGGTCACGCTCGCCGAGTGCGCCGTCCTGGCGCGCGGGCTCGCGGAGCGGATGTTCCGGGAGCTCGGCATCCCCTGCTTCTGCTATGAGGCGGCCGCCTTCCGGCCGGAGCGGCAGAATCTCGCGGTGTGCCGGATCGGCGAATACGAGGGCCTGCAGGCCCGGATGGCCGACCCCGACAAGCGGCCGGATTTCTGCGGCGGCTGGGACGAAAGGGCCGCCCGCAGCGGCGCCTCCAATGTCGGCGCGCGCAACTTCCTCATCGCCGTCAATTTCAACCTCAATACCACTTCCGCCGACCTGGCGACCGAAATTGCCTGCGACGTGCGCCAGAAGGGCCGCAAGGGCCCCGACGGCCGCTGGATCCCCGGCCTGCTCAGGGGCTGCAAGGCCATCGGCTGGTACATCGAAGAGTATGGCATCGCCCAGGTGTCGATGAACGTCACCGACATCGACGCCACGCCCCTGCACGTGGCCTATGAGACGGTCTGCCGCTCCGCCGCGGCGCGCGGGCTGCGCGTCACCGGCACGGAGATCATCGGCCTGGTGCCGCGCCGCGTGCTGGTGGACGCCGGCCGCCACTTCCTGGAGGCGGACGCCGACGAAGCCACGCTGGTGCAGACCGCCGTCCGGGCGATGGGCCTGGACGACCTCAAACCCTTCGACCCGCAGAAGAAAGTGATCGAATACCTGCTTAAAGAAACGATATGAAACGTCTCCTCCTCTCGGCTCTGAGCCTGCTGGCCTGCCTGTCGGCCGGCGCGACGCACTACCTGGGCATCCAGGTCGTGGACAACGAATACCTGATGCTGCACTTCCGCGACGGCGAGGTGCGCTACCGCGACGACGCCACGGGCCCGAGCGCCTACCTGGGCCACTCGTTCGCCGACGGCGACGACTCCCTGCTGGTGTTCCTGCCCCGGCTGGACGTGGCCGCGGCGGCCGACGCCTCCGGCTGGCGCGTCTCCTCCGCGGACGACAGGCGCTTCAAGCCTGCCGCGCCCGGCGCCGCCTGGCGCAAGAGCAAGCCGATGAACACCGACCACACCCTCACCAGCGAGCTGGACCACTGGATCTTCCTGCGCCTGGCGCAGCCGATGCAGCAGGGCTGCACCTACACGGTCACAATCCCGGAGGCGCTCGGCGCCGACGTACGCGAGGTCTCGGTCAAGTTTGACTGCTGGTCCGCGCAGTCCGAGGCGGTCCATGTCAATATCCTGGGCTATGCCCCGCAGGAGGCCGTCAAGGCCGCCGACCTGTATCTCTGGCTCGGCGACGGCGGCGCCCGCGACTACACTGCCTATGAGGGCCGGAAAGTCTATCTGCTCAATGTGGAGACCGGCAAGTCCCGCCAGGTCGGCGAAGTGAAACCTTGGAAGGCCGCTTCCGAGAGCGCCAAGGAGGCCGGCGCCAAGGACCTGACCGGCTCGGCCGTGTGGAACGTCGATTTCAGTGAGTCCGCGCCCGGCCGCTACCGCCTGGTGGTGGAGGACGTGGGCTGCAGCATGGATTTCGACATCTCTTCCGACGTCTATTATGAGCCGTACCGCTACTCCGTACGCGGATACTACTATATGCGCCTGGGCGAGCCCATCGACCCGCGCGTCGTGCCGGTTCCGCGCCAGCCGCGCTTCGCGCCGGGCGAAGACCCGGCGGGTTTCGTGGTCTACAAGACGGACCTGCAGCCCTGGCACCCCGACTGGCGCAAGCTGCGCGGCGACGTCTGGGACGAGCCGCATTTCAAGGACGCGCAGGCGTCCGCCTTCTGGCAGCACCGCCTGCCCGGCAATCCGGTCAACATGGACGTGCGCGGCGGGCATTCCGACGCCTTCGACTGGGACCGCCACCTGGCCCACGTGGTCAACATCTATGACATGCTGCTGCCGTACCTGATGACGGGCGGCCGCCTGTCGGAGGACGCCCTGGGCATCCGCGAGAGCGGCAACGGCATCCCCGACCTGATCGACGAGGCGCGCAACGAGGTGGACTTTTTCCTGAGCATCCGCGACGGCGAAGGCTACTCGCAGGGCGTGACCAACCCCGACCGCAACTGGACGGTGATGTTCCAGGCCGGCTGCACCACGATGGCCGCCTGGGCCAACGCGGCCAACTGCGCGATGCTCGCGGACGCGTTCCGCGTGCAGGGCGACGCCGCGCTGCGCGACTACTATAAGGACGAGGCCGTCAAGGCTTTCCGCTATGCGGAGAAGCAGGAAGACCTCCAGCTGGACGAGCTGCAGGGCATCGGCAACGAGCGGATGCGCGGCCGGGATTTCCGCCAGATGGCGGCGGCCTATCTGTACAACGTGACCGGCGACCGCGCCTGGGAGGATATCATGGCCTCCGAGAGCGTCATCACGGCCGATGATTCGCCCGTGATGAAGACCGGCTGGCGCGACGCCTACTACCAGCTCTGGGGTACGGCCGCCTATCTGCTGTGCCCGCGCGAGCGGCACTATCCGGAGCTGTACGCCCGGATGTGCGCCGCCGTCCGCGCGCAGGCGCACGCCGACCACCTCGACCGCTGGGTCGAGCGTCCGTCGCGCCGCAGCGCCGCCGACCCGCGCTGGCAGGTGTCCGAGAATCTCCAGCTGGTGATGCTGGTGCACTATATCAGCCAGGACGCCGCCGAGCGCGCCGCCTGCGAGCAGGCGATGTATCAGGAGGCGGGCTGGGGCCTCGGCCGCAACCCGTCCAACACGGTGGAAATGACCGGCCTGGGCCAGCGCCACATCACGGGCTGCTACACCACGGGCCGCAACGACGGCACGCCCGAGGTGCACCCGGGCCAGACGCCGTTCAACGGCACGGAGACCTGGTCGCCCGGCGACGGCGGCGACGCAAGGATCCTCCTGAACCGCTGCTACCCCGACTGGAACACAGGGGGATGGCCGCGTCAGGAGTCCTTCTTCAACCAGCGCTACTTCTGGGTGAACGGCGAGTTCACGCCGCGCGAGACGATGCGCGGCAAGATGGCGCTGCTGGCCTATCTGTACGGAATCAGAGACTAGATCTGCTTCGACAGGTTCACCATCTCGATGGCGGACGTCATGGCATCAAAGCCCTTGTTGCCGGCTTTGGTGCCGGCCCGCTCGATGGCCTGCTCGATCGTGTCGGTGGTGAGCACGCCGTAGATGACGGGGATGCCGCTCTCCATGCCGACGTGGGCGATGCCCTTGACGGATTCATTGGCGACCATGTCGAAGTGCGGGGTGCTGCCGCGGATCACGGCGCCCAGGCAGACGATGGCGTCGTACTTCTTGGAGGCGGCCATCTTCTGGGCGATGAGCGGGATCTCAAAGGCGCCCGGCACCCAGGCGACGGTCAGGTCGTCGGCGTTGCCGCCGTGGCGGATGAACGAATCCTCGGCGCCGCCGAGCAGTTTGCCCGTGATGAATTCATTGAAACGGGAAGCGACGATGCCGACCTTGAGGTCGGTCGCGATCAGTTTTCCTTCGATGGTTTTCATGACTGTATGCTTTAATCGTTTGTAATTATTCTTCTTTGCCGTCCATGTGGAGCAGGTGCCCCATCTTGCTGCACTTGGTGCGCAGGTAGCGGTCGTTGATGGCGTTGCTCTTGATCTCGATCGGCTCGCGGCGCACGATCTCGATGCCGTAGCCGTCCAGGCCGTTGATCTTCTCGGGGTTGTTGGTCATCAGGGCCAGCTTTTTGGCGCCGAGGTCCGCCAGGATGGCGGCGCCGGTGCCGTATTCGCGCAGGTCGGGCGCGAAGCCGAGGGCGAGGTTCGCCTCGACCGTGTCCATGCCCTGCTCCTGCAGGTGGTAGGCGCGCAGCTTGTTGATCAGGCCGATGCCGCGCCCCTCCTGGCGCAGGTAGAGCAGGATGCCGCGGCCGGCCTGCTCGATGCGGCGCAGCGCCTCTTCGAGCTGCTCGCCGCAGTCGCAGCGCAGCGAGCCGAAGACGTCGCCGGTCAGGCACTCGGAGTGCACGCGGCAGAGCACGGGTTCGTCGGTGGACACGTCGCCTTTGACGAGGGCGACGTGGTGCTCGCCCGTGATCTTGCTCTCGTAGCCGTAGGCCTTGAAGTGGCCGTATTTGGTGGGCAGGTCGGCGACCGTCACGCGCTCGACCGTCTTCTCGTGGCGGCGCCGGTAGCGGATCAGGTCGGCGATGGACACGATCTTCATGCCGTGCTGCGCCGCGAACTTGACCAGTTCGGGCGTGCGCATCATCGTGCCGTCCTCGCGCATGATCTCGCAGCACAGGCCGCATTCTTCCAGGCCCGCGAGGCGCATCAGGTCCACCGTGGCCTCGGTGTGGCCGGCGCGGATGAGCACGCCGCCCTTGCGCGACTTGAGCGGGAACATGTGTCCCGGGCGGCGGAAGTCGGACGGGGACGCCTCCGGCGAAATGCATTTCATCGCCGTGACGGAGCGCTCGACGGCGGAGATGCCCGTGGTCGTGGAGATATGGTCGATGGACACGGTGAAGGCCGTGTGGTGGTTGTCGGTGTTGTAGGTGACCATCTGGTTGAGGTCCAGGCGCTTGGTGTAGAGCTCGCTCATCGGCATGCAGATCAGGCCTTTGCCGTAGGTGGCCATGAAGTTGATGTTGTCGGGCGTCGCGAAGCGGGCGGCGCAGATCAGGTCGCCTTCGTTCTCCCGTTCGGGATCGTCGATGACGACGATGATGTGGCCCTGCTGCAGCTCGTCAAGGGCTTCTTCGATGGTGGACAGTGTATATTTTTCCATATATCAAAAACCGTTTTCTTTCAGCCATTCCAGGGAAAGGCCGCTTTTCTTTTCTTTTTTGGGGGCGCTTGCGGCGAGCAGGCGCTCGGTGTAGCGGGCGAGCACGTCCACTTCGACGTTGACGGGGCTGCCCGTCCGGAGCTCGCCCAGCGTGGTGACGGCGCGGGTCTGCGGGATGAGCGAGACCGCGAACGAGCGCGCGTCCACCGCCACGACGGTGAGGCTGACGCCGTCCAGGGTCACGGAGCCCTTCTCCGCGATGTATCTGAGCAGGGGAGCGTCGAGCGAAATCGTCACGCGGTTGGCGATGCCGTCGCTGACGATGGATTCGACGCGGCCGCAGCCGTCCACGTGGCCGGACACGATGTGGCCGCCCAGGCGCCCGGAGGGCTGCATCGCGCGCTCCAGGTTGACCTTCGCGCCGGGATGAAGGCGGGCGAGGGAGGTGCGGCGCACCGTCTCGGGCATGACGTCGGCGGTGAAGGTGCGGCCCGAGAGGGACGTGACCGTCAGGCAGACGCCGTTGACGGCGATGCTGTCGCCGATGACGGTCCCTTCGAGGACCTTGTCGGCGGCGATGCACAGGGCGGTGCCGGCGCTGCTGGAGGTGATGGCACTGACCGTGCCGGTTTCTTCGATGATTCCTGTAAACATTTGCTATCTGTTTTCGGGGTATCCGTGGATGAGGAGGTCGGGCCCGAAGGGGCGGACCGACGCGACGCGGACGCCCCGGGCATCCGCCATTCTGGCAAATCCAGTGCCGCCGACGGCGGTCTTGGCATCTTTGCCGCCCAGGATCTTGGGAGCGACGAAGAAATAGTACTCGTCCACGAGCCCCTGCTCGACGAAACTGCCGTTGAGGGCTTCGCCGCCTTCGAGCAGGATGGAGTCGATGCCCAGCGCGCCGAGGCGGGCGAGCATGTCGCCGAGGTCGATGCGGCCGTCGCGCGCGGCGCAGGGGAGCGTCTCGACCCCGCAGGCGCGGAGCTGCTCCAGCTTTGCGGGCGCGGCGGCGTCGGTGTGCGCCAGGATGGTCCGGATGCGGCCCGCGCTCTGCGCGATGCGGCTGTCCGGCGAGAGGGAGGCGCGGCTGTCGGGAAGGATGCGGACGGGGTTTTTGCCCCCTTCGAGGCGGCAGTCCAGCATCGGGTCGTCGGCGCGCACCGTGCCGGCGCCGACGCAGATGCCGGTGAGCTGGCTGCGCAGCTGGTGGACGAATCCGCGCGCCTCCTCCGACGTCACCCAGCGGGCGTCGCCGGAGGCGGTGGCTATTTTCCCGTCGAGGGTCATCGCGACCTTGAGCGCCACCCAGGGGCGCTTCTCGGTGATGTATTTCAGGAAGATGCGGTTCTGCTCGCGGATCTCGTCCGCCAGCAGGCCGGCCTCGACCTTCACGCCGTGGTCGCGCAGGATGGCGATGCCCTTGCCGCAGACCAGTGGGTTGGGGTCGGTCAGGCCCACCACCACGCGTGCGATGCCGGCCGCCAGGAGGGCGTCCGTGCAGGGCGGCTGCTTGCCGTGGTGGCAGCAGGGCTCCAGGGTGACGTAGGCTGTCGCGCCTGCAGGATCTTCCGTGCAGGCGGCGAGGGCGTCACGCTCCGCGTGGAGGTCGCCGTATTTGTGGTGGTAACCGCGCGCGATGGTCCGGCCGTCCTTGACGAGGACGCATCCTACCATCGGATTGGGCGCCGTGTGGCCGCGCCCGCGCTCAGCAAGGGCGATCGCCTCTTGCATGTATTGCCGGTCGGTGTCCGACCAGTTGCAGACAAATTTTTCCATATCTATCCCGTCTTCCATCCGGACTGTACCGTTGGTATCGGAGTTGCACCGATTCAGTCCCCTTGCGGGGAGTCGCGGACTTTACCGCCAGTAGGGAATTGCACCCTGCCCTGAAGAGATGATTATCGTGGCTGCAAAGGTAGAGATTAATTCGCGAAAATCAAACAGTGTCGTCGCGCCGGGCGGCTTCCCTGTATTCTTTGGGCGTCATCTGGTATTTGTCCCGGAAGAGCGTGTAGAAGTGCGCGCGGCTCTGGAACCCGCTCATCTCGGAGATCAGTCCGACCGGCTCGTCCAGGTTGGCGAGCAGCCGGGCGGCGTGCCCGAGGCGGAGGCTGTCGAGGTATTCGCTCAGCGTCTGGCCGTCGGTGCACTCGCGGATGGCGTCGGCTACGTTGTTGTAGTTGGTGCCGAGCATCCGGGCGAGGTCTTCGCGCTTGAGCGCGCTGTCGGTATAGGGGGTCTGCTCGCGCATCAGTTCGCTGATGCGGGCGAAAAGCCGCTGGCGTGCGGTCAGATGGTCTTCCGGGAGCTCCTGGAGCGGGGCGGCCGGGTCGGCGTCCGGCCCCGTCCCGGCAGGACTGCCGTCGGACGTCCGTTTCTTGATGAGCAGGAAGGCGAGCAGCAGGAACAGGGCGAACAGGATGCTCCAGGTCCTGGAGCTCTGGCCGGACGCCCCCGACTGGAGCGGATATTCGTATTCGGGCTCGAAAGCGAGGAGCGGTGCGGCGGGGACCGCGGCCCGTCCGCTGACCCGGGCGGAATCGAGCGCCTCGCAGATCATCGTGCTGATCCTGAGGGCTGCCTGCGTGTGGCCGGCCGTGAGCGTGTCGCGCAGATGCTTCTCCAGGATCAGGACTTCGCTCAGGTTGACCGTGCTTTCGGAAACCGGCGCGTCGGGCAGTCCGGATATCCGGTCTGCCGCGCGCTTTTCACAGCCGGAAAGCACCATTGCGAGAAGGAAAAAACAGCAGGTCAGGTTTCGCATACTTTTGCGAATATATAAAAAATAACGTGGAAATCATTCTATTTCAAGCAGTTTTCTGCGCGCTGAATACAAAAACGTGCGCACTGGATACAGCCTTTTTATTACGTTCTGTTAAATTTGCTATCCTTCCTCTAGAGGTCTGAAATCAAATGCGGCGGGATGTGTTCCGTTTCGTTATTTATTTCGGATTTATCAAAAATGAGGGGGAATGACACTAAACAGACGGAAAAAGTGATGAAAAAGGTTTGCCAACTTGCCTTGATCAGCTTTTTGCTGGTATTGACCGGATGCGCGACATCCCGGGATCTGTTGTATTTCCAGGACATCGACGAGGTGTCGCTGGGACAACTTGCCAAACACTATGAACTGGTCATCAAACGTGACGACGAACTCAAGATTATCGTCAGCGGTCCGGACAAAAGCGTGACGGATCCCTACAATATGACCCTGGCCGACATCACGTCCGGCTTCACGACGCACAACGAGCCCGAGACGCCGATGATGTCTTTCGTGGTGGACACCAACGGCGACATCAACTTCCCCGTGCTCGGGCGCATCCACGTCGAAGGGATGACGCGCCTGGAACTGATCGACTACCTCACGGAGGAGATCGGCAAGGACGTCAAGAATCCCATCGTGTACGTCAGTTTCAAGAACTACAAGATCACGGTCCTGGGCGAAGTCAATTCGCCGGGCACCTACACCTACAAGACGGAGCGGATCAACGTCCTGCAGGCCCTGGGCCTGGCGGGCGACCTGACCGTGGCCGCGAAGCGCGACCGGATCCTCCTCCTGCGCGAGGTGGACGGCGTGATGCAGCATTACGCGCTGGACCTCCGCGAGAGCTCGCTGCTGGATTCGCCTTACTTCTATCTGCAACAGAACGACATCATTTATGTCCCGCCCAGCTCGACCCGCCTGATGACCAAAAACAACGGCCCGAGCGTCTGGGGCGCCGTCCTTTCGTCCATTTCGACCGTCATCGCCATCATCAGCCTGCTCAAATAAAATGGAAAACAACGGTAACGTACTCATCCGGGAATTCCTTGACTATGTGTGGCGCCTGCGCGTGTGGATCATCATCGCCGTGGCTGCGTCGCTGTTCGCGGCGTTCTGCTATCTGCAGACCCGCACCCCTGTCTACGAAAGGACGACCTGGATCAAGCTGAACGGCAATGAGAACAGCATCCACGCCGAGCTGGCGCTGCCCGGCGTCCCGGAAGCCACGGGCAGCAAGCGGATGGACAACGAAGTGTTCATCCTGCGCAGCCCGTCGCTGATGCGCCAGGTGGTGGAGCGGCTGCATCTCAACACGCGCTACTACCAGTACAAGGTGCCGGTGGGCCGGGGCAAGTCCGCCGGGGCGCGCGGCATCTTCGCCTTCAAGAAGGTGGAATATTATGGCAATAACCCTTTCTCGCTGGCCTACGTCCGCGATCCGGCCTATCCGGAGGGCTTGCAGCCCGTGTCCGTGCGGCTCGAATTCCGGCATCTCGCCGACAGCTCCTTCCGCGTGGACAAGCTGCTGGTGGACGGCGAGAAACGCCAGCTGGAGCGGACGCAGTTCGCCTACGGCGACACGCTCCGCCTGGAGGGCTCGCGCCTGGCGCTGCAGCTGGACCTGCCGCGCGAGATGGTGGCGGGCGCCCGCTACGCCGCCTCCTGGAGCGCGCCTTACGAGACGGCGCGCAGCTTCGTGGAGCGCCTGTCCGTGTCCGTGCAGGGCAACAAATCCAACCGCACGGACGTGGTCCTCGCCTCGTTCACCGATTCTTCGCCGACCCGCGCGTCCGACATCCTCAATACGCTGGTGGACGTGTCCAACCAGGACACGCGCAAGTACAAGGCCCAGACCAACCTGAGCATCATCGAGTTCATCGACGGGCGGCTGCAGGAGATCTCCGACCAGTTGCGCGCCGCCGAGGCCGGCTACAAGGACTATCAGTCCGCCCGCGCGCTGGTCAACAGCGATTCGCAGACCGACCTGACGATCGTCAGCGACATGTCCTACCGCGACCAGCTGACGGACGTCCGGCTCCAGCTGCAGATTCTCAACATGGTGGCGGCCTATATGGAGGAGACGCCCCAGGGCCTCTACCGGGCGGTCCCGTCCAACCTCGGCATCACGGGCGCCAGCCTGATCGAGGCGATCAAGGACTACAACGAGAAGATCGTGGACCGCAACCGGATGGTGGCCAACTCTTCGGAGAACAACCCCAAGGTGCTCTCGGTCAACACCGAGCTGGAAGTCAGCCGCAAGAACATCGAGCTCTCGCTGGCCAACCTGGTGAAGGTGTATACGCTGCGCGAGCAGGAGCTGGAGAAGGTGCTCAACCGCAACCGCAGCCAGATCGCCGCCATCCCGCAGCAGCAGCTCGAGCTCCAGCAGCTCTCGCGCAAGCTCGAGGTCATCGAGCCGCTCTACCAGCTGCTGCAGCAGAAGCGCGAGGAAAATATGATCACGATGTACGGCGAGGAGGATTCCTTCCGCGTGATCGAGCCGGCTTTCGGCTCCAAGGCGCCGGTCTCGCCCAACAAGCGTTCGGTGTATCTGCTGGCCCTGCTTTTCGGCCTGGCCGTGTGTCCGGGCGTCGAGCGGGCGCGCGCCTATGCGCGGAATAAAGTGGAGACGCGCGAGGACGTCGAGGGCGTCCTGAAGGCGCCCGTGCTGGCCGTGCTGCCGAGCGCGGGGGCGGCGGAGAGCCGCCTGATCCCGCGGGGCGGCACGAATTCGCTCTGCGAGTCGTTCCGGATGCTGCGGACGATGGTCCAGTCGCTTGACGGCGTGTCCGTGCTGCAGGTCACTTCCTCCGTGGTGGGCGAGGGCAAGTCCTTCGTGGCGGCCAACCTGGCGCTGGCGCTGGCCTATGGCGGCCGGCGCACGGTGCTGGTGGGGATGGACCTGCGCAAGCCGACCCTCTGCAAGGTCTTCCACATCGCCGAGCCCGACAGGGCCGGCTCGCTGGTCGGCTATCTGTCTGGCTCCCAGGCAAATGTGGACGCGATCGTCGTGCCGAGCGGCATCAGCCGCCATCTGGACCTGATCCCCGCGGGCCCCGTGGCGCAGGATCCCGACGAGCTGCTGACCCGCGGCCGGCACGTGGAGCTGCTGGCGGAGCTGCGCTCCCGCTACGACTATGTCATCATCGACAGCACGCCGTATTTCCCCGTGGCGGATTCGTCCATCGTCAACAAGAGCGTGGATGCCACCCTGTTCGTGGTGCGCTGCGACTACACCTCGCTCAAGCTCCTCCGGGAGATCGACGCCGCCGCGCACAATCCGGTCAATCCGGTCTGCAACCCCTGTGTCGTGCTCAATGACTTCAACCGCAACGCCAGGAAATATCGTTATGGCTATGGCGTGGGCTACGGGTCAGGCACCGGTGTAGGTTATGGCTACGGTTACGGCTACGGCTATGGCCTCGACGGCTCCCGGAAGAAGCCGGAGGACGGTCAGGCCTGATCGGCGGCGCTCTCTTTGTTCAGGTTGCGCGTGAGATACATCACGCCTGTGAGCAGCACGAACAGGACCAGCGTGCCTGCGATGAATGCGTAGGTCTCCATCTGGAGCAGGAAGTAGCTGAGCAGGTAGGCCAGGGCGACGGCGGCCGCCAGGACCCAGGCCGCGCGGTCGCGCAGGATGCCCCGGAAGTAGCCGAGCAGGGCCGCGACGGTCATCGCTGCCGCGATGGCGTAGGCCAGCGGGAAGCTGACGAACTCGGAGAAGGCCAGGACCAGCGCATAGAAAAGGATCAGGGAGAGGCCGATAACCAGATACTGGACCAGGTTGATTTTCTTCTTCGTGGCCACCTCCACGGCCAGTCCCGCCGCAAAGATCAGCACGATGACAAGCACGCCGTATTTGGCCGAACGCTCGGCCTGCTGGTACTGCGTCACGCCCTGCAGGAGGCTCACGCCGAAGGACGTGTCGTCGGGCGCGCCGCGGTTGATCTCGGACACGGACCAGCGCGCCGTGAAGCCTTCGTCCGTCACCTCGCGCTCCGCCGGCAGGAAGTCGCCGGTGAAGGAAGGATCCGGGCAATTGGATTTCATCCGCACTTCGGTGGTCTCGCCGTAGGGCTTGACCATCAGGGAAGAGGAGCCGCGCAGGCTGCAGGTGAGCCGGAAGGGGATGGCCGTCTGGCCGTCCATCAGGGCGGCGTCCAGGCGGACCGGCTCGATCAGCGCCGCTTCCAGGTGCCCTCTTTTGCTCCCGGAATGGAACGTGTAGTCCTGCTCTCCCAGGCGGAGCGCGACGGTGCCGTCGACGCCGCGCAGGTCGCTCAGGCTGAGCACGACCTGCTGGTCCGTCAGCGCCATCCCTTTGCCGTTCGACAGCATCTCGCCGTAGATGGCCGGGATGACGAAATCGCCCGTGAGCGTGATCTGGGATCCGTAGACGAGGATGTCGTAGATGGAGCGGTGGAGGGTCTGGGTGGACAGGTCGATGTCGCAGAAGAGGGTGCGGGGATAGATCCGGGCCGTTTCCAGTTTGCTGGTCTTCTCTTTTCCGTTCTGGACCTCGACGGAATAGGTGAATTCCAGGAACGGGCCGGCCAGCTGCTGGGCGTGGCCCCAGCTGTCGGCCACGTCGGACTGGCTGTCGCGGGCGGCGCGCTGGCGGTCGTCGATCTGGCTTCTGACCATGATCAGCGGAATGAGCAGCAGGAGCGTCATCAGACCCATCAGGAGGATCTTGAGCGGGAGGGAATCTTTAATCTTCATAGCGTATGTGTAAATTTTACGCAAAGATATGCGGGCGGAATGAGAATTCCAAACATTTTGCGTAAAAATTACATAAAAATTATTTGGCGCCGCCTGCCGGATTATCCGGAGGAGTTGTGTATCTTTGTGATGATATGGCCCGGGTATTCATCAGCTACGCCAAGAAGGACTACATCGCCGCCGACGGCAGCGTGGTCCCGGGCAGCTGCGTGGATGCCATCCTGACCGCTTTCCAGCGGGAGGGGATCTCCTACTGGCTCGACCGGGAGCAGCTTGCCGGCGGCGATACCTACGCCGCGCGGATCAGCCGCAACATCAAGGAATGCGACGTCTTCCTGTTCCTGTCCACCGAGGCGGCCAACGCCTCGGAGTGGACGCTCCGGGAGATCAGCGCGGCCGTCCAGATGGGCAAGCGCATCCTCCCGGTGCGGCTGGACGCCTCTCCGTACGGCGACGCCGTGAGCCTGTATCTCTCTTCCGTACAGTATGTCGACTGGGTGGAGCTGGGGCAGAAAGCCGCCTTGGAGCGCATTGTGGCCCTGGTCAAGCATCCGGCCTTCGACACCACCACGGGCATCGAGTTCGGCAAGTTCCCGCGCCTGACGACCTTCGTCCTCTATGCGGCGCTTGTCGTCCTGACGGGCATCTATGCCCTGCTGACCTATCTGTTCCTCTGGTCCAAGACCCTGCAGACCAGCGAGGTCATCGGCGGGCTGGTGGGATTCGTCGGGGAGGCCACGCTGCTGATGTCCATCTATTATCTCCTGCGGATGCTGCGCAAGCGGCGCTGCGTCTTCCTGCTGCCGGCGCTGCTCGTCGGCCTGCTGCTCTGCGCCGCTTTCGTCACGAACCGGATCGACCTGTTCATCTGCGCCGGGCTGCTGTTCCTGGGCTGGCTCGTCATCTTCCTGAGCTGCCGGGTCAGGACCCCGAGCCGGAAGAGCTTCTTCCAGCAGATGAGCCGGGAGCAGACGCTCCTCAAACTCAACGACCCCGAGAACCTCATCCTGGTCTATCTGGCCGTCAAGTGCGCCATCGTCGTGATCGGCCACTGGTTCGAGGGATTCATGAACCTGGCCCGCTTCCTGGAGACATTCCGCTATTAGAATTCCAGCCGGAAGCCGCTCTGCTTCAACTCACCGTATTTCTGCGGATTGAACCGATACGTCTGCGGGATGCGCCGCGCCGCGTCGGCCGGACGGTCGCCCGTCGGCGTCAGGATGCCGAGTTTCAGCATCTTGGCCGCGAAGTTGCGGCGGTCGAAGCGCACGCCGAGGATGGCCTCGTAGAGGGCCTGCAGCTGCGGGAGCGTGAAGACCTCCGGGAGGAGTTCGAAGCCCACGGGGTGGAAATGGATCTCCTCCTTGAGCCGGTCCAGCGCGATGCGCAGGATGCGGTCGTGGTCGAAGGCCAGCGCCGGGACGTCGGACACCGGGAACCAGCGCGCGTCGGCCGCGTCGTCGCCGCCCTGGACGCCCCCTTTGCGCACCAGCGCCATGTAGGCGATGGTGATGACCCGCTCGCGCGGATCGCGGTCCACGGCGGTGAAGGTGCCGAACTGGCGGATGGACGCGGCTTCGAAGCCGGTCTCCTCCTTCAGTTCGCGCCGGGCGCCGGTGTCGGCGTCCTCGTCCATCTGCAGGAAGCCGCCGGGGAACGCCCAGCGGCCCTTGTACGGGTCGATGCCGCGCTGGACCAGCAGGACGGACAGCCCTTCGCGGACATCGTAGCCGAAGATGACGCAGTCCGTCGTGACAGCGGGGTGGGGGTACTTGTAGGTATACATACGCGTAATTTCTACGCAAAGATATAAATAATTCCGTCAATCCGGTATCAGAACTGGGCGGTGACGGTGTCTTTGTATTTGCGGGAGATGGGTAGCTGGATGTCGCCGATGTAGAGCAGGTCCACGTCGACGCCGGTGACGGCGGCCCGGTTGACCAGGTAAGCGCGGTGGATCCGGATGAAGCGGGGACTGAGGTTGCCTTCCCACTGGGAGATGGGGGTGTAGTTCTTGAAGCGGCGCCCCTGTGTGGCGACGACGGTCGTGGCGTCGTCGTTGGACTCCACGTAGAGGATCTCGTCGAGCTGCAGGGAGACCGGCTTGCGGTCGGACGTGAAGGTGATGGAGGACGGCTGCCCCGGATGCCGCCGGTCCAGCCACGCCTCGAAGAAATGGCTCCCAACGGCCAGTGCGGTCAGGATGGCGGCGATGAAGATGGGGTTGGTGAGGATGTGGGGGATGTCGGCCATGAAGTCGGACGGCATGGGGTGGCCCAGCCGCAGGACGTTGATGTAGTAGTGGGCGACCAGGAGCAGGAGGGTCTCTCCGGCGAGGAGCCCCAGCACGATGAAAACGGTGCTCTTGATCCCGGACTTCCTGTCCTTGAGGCTGACCTTCCGGAGGAAGAATTTGGCCGCCAGCGCGCCGGGCAGGAACATCGTCCCGACGAACAGCGCTTCCGGGAAGCGGTAGCCCAGGCTGCAGAGGATCGCCGCCATCAGCAGGACGGAGGCGAGCCAGTAGGCGGCTATGAGCAGTTTCTTTTTCATCACCTATACAAAAATAACAAAATAGTCGACGTTTCCTGCATGTTAAAAGGGGATTCTGGGGATTTGACTTCGCATCCCGGGGTTTCGGCTTGGCGGGATGGCGGGCGTCCGTTACCTTTGCCTCCAGATTAACCCTAAAACTTTTAGCTCTATGTTCAAATTTTTTGTCGAAGGCGGACTCATCTTCATGTCCCTGCTCACGGTTCTGCTTGTCGCTCTCTTCTTTGCCGCCTGGAAGGCGCCCCGTTGGGTGAAGGAAATTGGCAATTTTGCGTTCGTGCTGGGCCTGGTCGCAGCCCTGCTCCCGCTTTATCGGCTCCTCGATGTCCTGAAGACTGTCTCGATCGCTCGCGGCGAGGGGGTAACCGGAGTGTTCGACCTGATCTCCCCGGGCGTGCTTTTCGGAGGGAAGGCCATCCTGATTCCCGTTATTTATGGCATGTGCATCTACCTGGTCTCCCTGATCGTGCGGATGGTACAGAAACCCCGCCTGTAGGTTTATGAGGCGTTTCTGCTATCTCCTTTTCATCGGCCTGCTGGCCGTCTCCTGCGGGCAGGATGAAACGATTAAGGTAAATATCGCCAAGGCGATGAAGCAGCGGGTCAGTGCGAAGGACCTGTATTCGGAGGTGGAGGTGATCCCGCTCCGCTGCCCGGCCGGAGTTGCCCCCGGGCAGCAGGGCAGGGTAGTGCTGGAGGTCACCGCCGACCGCTTCTTCCTGCTGGACCGTGCGCGGAACGAGGTCCTGGTCTTCGACCGGGAAGGCGCTTACCTGACCGCCGTCAAGCGTGCGGCGGAGATCCTCGACATTTCGGTCTACGAGGACCGGATCCTGGATGTCCTGACGGCGGACGCGGTCGCCGAATATGCGGCCGGCGACTGCTCGCTGCTGGCGGAATATCCTTTCCAGAATGAGGACGTGACGCTGTACAGCGCGGCCCGGATCGATGAAGACTGGATCCAGATGTGCGGGAGCAAGGATGGACTGGCGTATGACTGCAGCTATCTGACCGGCAAGGGCCGGTTTTACGCCACGAAGAGCTCCGGGCCCTTGCCGGGCTCTTCCGTGCCGGCCCGGGAATTCCGGCGCAGCCGATATTTCCGCAGCGGGGGCGTCACCTACTACTTCTTGTCCCGGTCCGGCTGGATCTTCCGCTTCTGGCCTGACGACGGCTTCATCACTCCGTCTTTGACCTGGGATTTCGGAAAGTGGACCCCGACCTTCACCAACGTGCAGCGGACGGACGAACGGGTCTATCTCGCCTATGAGGCGGACGGACAGGAGGGCGTGCTGGTCTATGACGTGGCCCGGAAGTCTGGCAAAGCAATAAGCCAGACCGTGGAGGGCCTGGCTTTTCCGCTCGGCGTCATCTACGCCGGCAGCAATTACTTCTGCTGCTCCGCGGAGGAACTTTCCCGCTATCTCCCCCCGGAAAGGCTGAAAGGGGGAGAGGGGCTCGTGATGCTCCGCTTCGCGCTGTAGCTATTCTTCTTCGGAATCTTTAGGAGGCTTTATCTTGATGGTAAAAGTCTCCTTTGTTTTTGATCCGGTGTAGTTATAGATGACGGATCCGTCCAGGATGATCAGGTTCTGTTTCGTGGCCCTGACGCCGGGATTGGTTTTCCAGGTCTCGAGGATGGTGTTCTCCAGAACGCTTTTATCGATGTCCTCGATGGCGACTACATCTTCATCCAACTCATAATTGTAGATGACGTTCTCGCCGTCAAACTCGCAGGACGTGCACAGGGTCAGGGCGTCGACGTATTTGCCGGCCAGAATCTCGTTGGCCTGCTGGCACTCTTTTTCAAGGAGCGTCTTGGCAAGCTGCTTTTCTGCCGAGGCGCCGCAACCGGCCAGCACGAACAGTGCCGACAAAAGAATAAAGAATCTGTTTCTCATTTTGAAATGCTTGTTTTGAATGGGACTGCAAGATAAGTTTTTCCCGTCTTATGGGCAAGGGGCTGGAGGTTGATGGCGTGATTTTGGCAGGGAAAAGATGTCGTTTAAACTTATACTGCCATGACTGGAAGAACAACCCTTATCCTGTTGACCATGTTCTTTTTCTGTGCGTGCGCGAACGGAGGCGGAAAGCATCAGGAGAAGACGGGTCAGGAAGCCGTCCCTGCGGAGCAGGTGGACGCGGAAAACTACAACAAGATCGGCGAGAACCTTCAGGCTTTCCTGTCGAAGAATGGTGCGCCCCTGAAAGGCTGGCCGTTCAAGGAATGGGGCTGGAAGGTCGTCGGAGACCAGCTGGAAAGGAGCGCGAAGCTTGACGGAGAAAAGATCGAAGGGGAGGTGCGGAAGGAGTTCCTGAGCCTGGACGTGGTCAACGGTTATGGAAACGTTGTCGGCGAGAGCAGAAGCAAATGGCAGGAAAGGCTCTTTAAATCTAACACGGAATACTGGCTGTGCGGGATGCTTGATGTCTCTGACGCCCTGGATTGTTATGTCTATACTGCGGTGGATGAAACAGTAATCGGTTATCGCGATGCTTTTGCCCTGCTGGTCAAGGACGGGCAGGCCGTCGGCCGGTTCCAGCTGGCTTGCGAAGGCTATGGCGACGGCAATTCGCTTGAGTCCAACCGGATCTCCAGGAACACGTTCGTGATGTCTTCCAGGGCAATTGATGTGATCGACGAGAATGGTGATAACCCGCACGGTTACTACTTCATCCGCGTCCGTGACGACGGGAAGGTCTCTCGTACGGAAAGAGCCACCGAATCCGACTTCAACAAACCCTCCTGGACCCGATAACAAAACAGCTGCAGACTTCTCCGCTCGGCGTCATCTACGCCGGCAGCAATTACTTCTGCTGTTCTGCGGAGGAACTTTCCCGCTACCTCCCGCCTGACCGGCTGGGTGGCGAAGAGGGATTTTTGGTGCTCCGCTTCGCGCTGTAGCGGTTTTTGGAATGATTTTGGTATGGAATCCATTCCGTTAAAAACTCAAACTAATGATGACGATGAAACCTTGGAGAATCGCCTTTGCGACGCTTGCTGCGCTCTCCCTCGCCTCTTGCAGCAAGGAAAAGGACGGAGATTGGGATCCGATGGAATGGAAAGCTGATGAACTTGTTCAAGCAACCGACGGCGCATACGTTGTCTCTGCTGAGGAGGAAACGATCGCATTTACCTGCAGCAACTATGCTGATCCGTGGTTTTCCGGCGCCAAAGACAATGGGAAAGACATTCTTCTTGAAGAGGATCATCCGGGATTGATTGACAGTGAAAACTTCCGCGCCGAGATGCAGGGCAACAAGCTGACCGTCTGTTTCAAGGGAAACGAGAGTGCGCAGGAGAGAACTTTCTCCATCACGGTGACAGCCGGAGACATTTTCTATACATTCCATTTCAAACAAGCTGCGGATCCCGTTTGGCAGAGTACCTGCGAGGTCAAATACGCTGTTTTTGCCATCAGTGACGACGCGCTTAAGTTCTATGACCTTACCGCCGAATACCTCGACGTCGACGGGCGGCAGCACACCGAGGTCATCACGGACAATAGTTGGTCTTATGCCCCCGATCCGCTCAGCATAGCTGATGCTCCGGAAGAATTCAAGTGCAGGATCGTTGCCGTGCGCAAGAACAATCTCCCCGAATTGACTGCCGACTACTACGAACTCGGCTATGGAGTTGACGTTCACGTCGCTTTCATCAAGCCCGACGGAGAAGAGGCATTCAGAAATAAGCAACCCCAGCCAAGTTCCTTCGTTTGGAACGCCTCGAAGGATGAAATGCTAAAGTTCCTTGAATACATGCGCAAGATAGAATTAGCCACCTGTTCGCTGTCAATCAGTAAGGCGGACGTCCTTGAAAAGCTGAAATCAAAGAAATAGAATCGTTGACCGGATACAGAAATAGCCGTGGAATCATCCACGGCTATTTCTGTTACTATTTGATCGCTAAATCAATATTCTTCCTCTTTTTACTATCCCAACCGGTTACATTTTGTAACCACTTCACTTCCCTCTTTTGAAAGCCTGTTCAGGACTAGAATAACGAAGTACAGGAGACTTCGGCCCCCGATATAAATGCTATCAAATATCACACACTCCCGGACACTTCGGATTTGCTCAGCTTTACCCCAAAATGATAGTGAATAGTTCCTGTCACCATCACAAATCAGATTAGGGTAGTTTGCAATGATTATTATCACTATTGCAACAGATGCAATATACAACAGTGCCTGAATGATATAAGAAACAGTCACTTTTGGATTAGCTACTTTTATTATTTGAGCGATACAATCGATCAAAATGAAAAGACAACAAACAAGAAGGCAGTTCCAGTAGAGGGAATATGCTGATTCGTTTCCAATACCATCAAGGTTATACTCTTCCAGCACCCCAAAACAAATGGTAGTGTAAATAAAGAACAGTAAACCTATTAGCCTGGTGACCAGCAGGATTATTTCTAATGTCTTCCATTTCATAATACAAAGATAACACTGTTTCTAGAAACTTACTATTCCTTTTCTTTCAGGGATAGTCCCAAAGTGGCTACTCATTGCTTTCCGAAGACGTGTTCGTCAAAGAAGTCGGCATACTTCTTTTTATGCAGGTCGGTGCCGACCCATTCGTACATCCCCTCTGCCTCCAGCGCCTCCGCCCGGACGCAGACTGCTTCGCCATACATGCCTTCCAATGTCCCCAGATTCCGTTGGAACTGGACTCCGGCGGCCTTGAAAGCCTGATACTCTTCCATCTGAAGGTATAGATAGCGCTCCGGATGTGCGAGAACGGGCTGATAGCCCTGCTCTATCAGCCAGCGCATCTCGGCAAGCGGGATAATGTCGCCGATCTTCGTTGAATCGTGGATAGGCAGTTCAACCAGAATGTGATTACCCTCCCAAGGCAAAAGCCAGTTATTATCGCGGACAGCAGGCCAGGTTTCCGGAATGAACCGGTACTCCATCGAGGGGACTAGTTCGAGCTCGATTCCCCTGTTTGCCAGTTCGGCACGGAGTTTATCACATGCGGCAGTGACAGAGGCCGGCGTATTCCGATAAAGAAAAGAGCTGTGGGAAGTGCAGATTGCCCGCTGGTAGCCCCATTCCACCAGTTTCCCGGCCAGGAACACCGAATCTTCCAGCGTTTGCGCTCCGTCATCAAGCCCGGGGAGAATATGGCAATGGCAATCAACTTTCATAATGATGCAAATTTACGAAATAGCCGGGACAGTGGAAACTGGAGCCCGGCTACCGCCGCAATCCTTTCACGCTATTTTCTTTATGTATGCAAAGGGCGGATACTGTTTGACGATTTCCTTGATGGAGGCGTTGAACCAGGCCTCCAATTGAGGGCATCCGGGGCAATTGTTTACGTGGTACTTGGCGGCCAGGTCGCAGGGCTGGACAAGTTCGAATTCCACATAACCCGGCAGGTTGACCCGCTCTTTCGACATTCTGAGCTCGATATTCATTTCTGTCTCCCCGGCGGCAAGGATATCGAGGACATAGTTCTCGGCCCCACAGGTTGTAAGCTTGCAAAAGTCGTGTCCCATTTCGTTGAAGAAATAGCTTTGGAAGCTTTTGTGGAAGGGCGTCACGTCATCAAGCATCCAAAGTTTTCCGGTTTTCTTTGAAAAGGACAGCGTGTGGTTTGTGGTGTTGAGTTTAATCATATACGTGTGTTTTTGGTTGGTTTGCAGTAGAAAGACGTTATCTCCCAAAGAATCTATCACGCGAAACATAAAAAATATCACGGTGATAGATTTCCGCCCCGTAAGCGTCTTTTATCTGCAAACTAATTCCAAAGTATGTCAAATATCCGCGTAAACACAACTGAACTGCTTCAGCTGCTGGGATTGACCAGGGGGATGATCCGTTTGTTGGTGAGCCCGGCGGTCATGAGCAGGTAGTCGGTATAGTCGTCGCTGTGCTGGATGTTGAGAATGATTTTGTCAGTCATACGGGAAATGCTTGCGAATTAAAGACGTGAGCAGGAGCAAAAACTATCATTTGGATTTGAAATAATCTATCAGACAGATAGATTCGCGGATATTATTCTGTCTTTCTTACGTAGAATTTATTAGATTTGTAATTTAACACACAAGGATAACACTTTATGGCCAAAAAGTCCACCCTCGCAGAGATGCTTGAGAACCAGCCTGAGAAGCTGAAAGAAGCCATCCGGCTCATTGACGAGCAGTATGTGCTGGACCCCGTTTCCAGAGCGTCTCTTGAAGTCGTTCTCGAAGATCTTCTGAAAGATGACCGTCTCCTGAAGATTTGCCAGGTATATATGGATAGCAAGTATCCCGATTCCGTTGGCGAGCCCGAAAGCGAGCGCACCCAGGAAGACAAACTGGAGTTCGGCGACATCGACGATGATGAGGACGATGATGGCAATGTCGATGACGAATTTGAGCGTCTTCTGAACGATTTCATCAACACCGAGATGGGAAAGGACGATGATGAGGACAAGCCCGTCGGCTACGACCTTCTTTGCAGCGTGGACGAGAGCCCGGCCGAATTGCCCGTTCAGGGAGTTATAGATGAAATCATACCGGAAAGAGGCCAGTACGTACATGTAGACCTGGTGATTTCGGATATTGAGGAGCAGAGCGACCTGCGGGTGGAAGTGAGCACCCTTCGCGGTACGGGGGTGCTGATCGGCTGGTTCGATAAGGTGAACATCCCTCTGTATCGGGACGGCAACCACCTGCACCTTAAGCCCACCCTTATCACGGACCTGCTTGGCAAGGACTACAAGCTGGACAAGGACGAGCAGGACTACCTCGTGATGTTTCTTTACAAAGATGCCGACGAGATTTACTCCCGCAAGATTCCCATCAGGGGCCCCTGGCCGTCCGCCGGTAAGCCATTCGAAGCCTGTGCAAAGCAGTTTAAGGATAATCAGGATATGGGCGAACAGATGGATATCATCAACGAGCGGGCCGGTTGGCACAACTTCAAGGCCCGCATGGCAGAAATGGTCTCCCGCTGCGACGTGGGGAAGATGCGAAAAGACGCAGGGCTGCCCGCCAACAGTCCCAGGCTGCATACCGTCATCATCGGTAACCCGGGAACGGGCAAGTCCAGTTGCGTGCCTTTCATGGCCGGTCTTTACAAAAGTCTGGGCCTGCTGGATACCGATGAAATCTGGACTACGCGTGTGTCCAAGATTGCTTCTTCCGCCGTCAATGGCGAATACGAGAACATGCTCTCGGCCATCGATAGTGCCCAGGGCGGAACGCTGGTCTTTGAGAACGCCCACGAACTCTACCGTATTGAGAAGAACAACAACTACGATACCGAGCAGCGCATCATCCGCGCCCTGATTGACGGGCTGGAGAATGTCAAAAAGTATCCCAAGTGGATGCTGGTGCTGGTCGGTGAGCCCGACGGGCTGGAGTCCGTGCTGGCCGCCAATCCTGACCTCAGGAAGCATCTCAGTGCGCCCATCTATATGGACGATTTCAAGCCGGAGGAACTCGGCAGGATCGCCCAGGCCTGCTGCAACGGCCGCAAGCTGAAGCTTACCGATGAGGCCAAAGCCAAGCTGGAGATGTACCTCCTCCACAAATACAACCACCGTGGCCCCGGTTTCCAGAACGCCTGGATGGTGCACGATCTCTTTGACGAGCACATCGTCCCGGCCATGTACCGCCGCCTGCAGACCACTACGCACCCCACCAAGGAGCAACTGGAGACGGTGGAGGCCTCCGACATCCCGATGGTGAGCGGCATTTCCGGCACCGATGCGATGGCTGAACTGGACGAACTTGTCGGCCTCGGGAAGATTAAGACCAAGGTCAAGGACTATCTGAACGCCGTGAAATTGGCCGGGCGCCGTATGGAACTGGGCATGCCCACGAATATGCCGCGCTTGCATATGGCCTTCCTGGGCAATCCGGGAACCGGCAAGACCACCGTGGCCGAGATTATCGGCAAGGTGTTCGCATCCTGGGGCATCCTTTCCGGCGGCCGCGTGATTCGCACGGAGAAGAGCCAGATGGTGGGCCAGTATATCGGCGAGACCGAATTTAAGATGCGGAACCTGCTGGAACGAGCCCACGGCAATATCCTCTTCATCGACGAGGCCTATCAGCTGGTAGAGGGCGGCGAGAAGGACTACGGTCGTATCGTAATGAACTCCCTGCTCACCGAGCTGGGCAAAGACAATCTGGACATGGTAGTTATCCTGGCCGGTTACACCGCGCCCATGAAGCAGCTGTTGGAGAGCAACGAGGGCATCGAGAGCCGTTTCCCGAACGTGTTCAACTTCGAAGATTACACCACCGACGAGCTGGTGGAAATCGGCAAGCTGATGATACGCAAGCAGGGATTTACCCTCACGCCCGGCGCCGAGGCCAATATGCGGGCCATCGTGGAAGAGGAATCCGAAAAACCTTCGCCCCGCTTCGGAAACGGCCGCTTTATGTCCAACCTTCTCCAGAACGAGATTCTGGCTACCCTCGGTGCCAGGACGGCCAAGATAGATAACCCTACCAAAGAGGAACTCAGCACCATCCTCCCGGAGGATGTGGTCATCGGAAAGGCTCAGAAGGACGTGGTATTCGACGATGTGGCCATTGATGCGGCTCTGGCCCGGCTGGACCAGCTGGCCGGTCTGACCGGCGTAAAAACTGCCATTCATAACTTCGTGAAATCGGCCCGCTATCTCCATGACATCGGGGAGCCCTACGTGGGCAAAGGGCTGCTGAGCTGGCGTTTCATCGGCAAGAGCGGCACGGGCAAGAGCACCGTGGCGGAAATCATGGCCAGTATCCTCAAGGGAATGCGCCTGATTGCCAATCACCATATCACCGAAATCAAGGGAGAGCGCATCTTCGGCGTGTCTGAACCGGATTGCGACGCCGTGCTGAAGGATGCCGTGAAACGCTCCTGCAACGGCCTCATCTTCATCGACGTGGACGAGCCCAAGTTCAGCGATGACCGTGTGACCTACGGGCGAAACATCGAGCAGATTCGCCTGAAGGTGAAAGAAATGACCGTGGAAGTGGGCGGCGAATGCGCCCTGGTGGTGGCCGAACTGAACGCCCCCAATGCAGATGTGGCCGAGCAGCTCTCGGACTCTGGCGTCTATGAGTTCGACCATACGCTCATTTTCAAGGACTTCACTCAGGACGAGCTGTTCGACATCCTCCGCCACTGCCTGGGCAAGTTCAAGATTAGCTTTACCCCGGAGGCCGAGAAGCACATCCGGGAGTACCTGGGGGCCATGAAGTCCTCCATCGATGCCAATGCCCGCACCATGAAACTGATGGCCCGCACCATCCACCAGCAGGTCATCCTCCGCGAGGCCGGCCTCTCCGAACGCCCGGCCGCGCATCAGGTGCTGCTGGAGGACGTGGAAACCTTCAAGTGGGATGGCAGGAAGGGTAAAATTGGATTCTAAACCGGAAAGGAAATGGACAAAGGACCGCTGCCCAACAGAACTGTTTATCTCTGCTACGCGCCCGAAGACCAGGCGCTGGCCGATGAACTCAAGGAACGCTTTGCCTCCAGAGACTATCCGGAGCCGAAGTTCAGGTTTCCGAAGCCCGTTTTTACTCATGTCCCGAGCATGAGCGCGACGATGAACCACCTGCGGATAGAAGACGCCGCCTGCGTGGTGCTTATCTACACGGAGCACACGAACGGCTTCGACATGATTGTCCGGGACCTGGAGGATGCAAAAAAGCAGGGCAAGCCCATCTTTCCGATATGGATGAGCGACGCGCCCATCTCCCAGGAACTGGAAGCGTTGGTGGATACGGATAATTATCAGGTCTATGCCACCTGTCTAACCAAGACCGAGAAACTTGCCAGGCTTGGGGCCTATGACCTTATGAGATGCATTTTTGGAATATGACAATGGATAGAAACGAGTTTGACAAGTTCGCGCGGATGCACCAGGGCATCAGTTCGACCACATTGAGCCGCTACCAGTCGGCCCTTGACGCTTATATCAACCCTTCCATCATCGAGGAGCGCAAGCTGAACGTGGCCCAGATGGATGTTTTCAGCCGTCTGATGATGGACCGCATTATCTTCCTCGGCGTGCAGATTGACGATGATGTGGCCAACATCATCATCGCCCAGCTGCTCTTCCTTGCCTCCGTGGACCCCAAGGCCGACATTTCCCTGTACCTGAACACCCCCGGCGGGCAGGTCTCCAGCGGCCTTGCCATCTACGATACCATGCAGCTGATCCAGCCCGACGTGGCCACCATCTGCACCGGCATGGCCGCTTCGATGGGCTCCATCCTGCTGGTTGCAGGGCAGAAGGGCAAGCGCTCCGCGCTGCCGCACTCCCGCGTGATGGTTCATCAGCCGCTCGGCGGTGTCCAGGGCCAGGCCTCCGACATCCTGATTGAAGCCAAGGAGATTGAGAAACTCCGCACGGAGCTGTTCTACATCATCGCCGAGCACTCCGGCCAGCCCTACGCCAAAGTCGCCGCCGACGGCGAGCGCAACTTCTGGATGACCGCTCCGGAGGCTCTGGAGTACGGGATGGTGGATCAGATTTTGACGAAGAAAAAGTAAACGCCATATGAGAAAACGAGTATTATTCATTTAAAAATAGGTTGTCTGTTTTGTTTATGGATTATAATAGCGCTGAGCGGATAAATGAGGTTAATAATTATATTGATAGATATAACGACGACCGAAGGATGAAACGATCCGTACTAGTAAAAAAGCAATGAAAATGGGTGTAAAGGTTTTATTTATTGATGTCGACGGGACATTAACAGATGGTAAGATATACCTCGGAACCAATGGAGAAGAGGTAATGAAGGTATTCTCTGTCAAAGATGGCAGCGTCTTACATAAATTATTCCCCGTACATAATGTCATGCCAGTGATTCTTACTGGTAGGAATTCTATAATTGTAAAAAAACGATGCGATGAATTAGATATACCCGGTTGTCACCTGGCTGTGAAAGATAAACTTTCACTGATTAAGAGTTATCAAGACCGGTATGAACCAAGTTCTTTTTCATACATCGGTGACGACACGAATGATTTAAGTTCCATTCGTTATATAAATTCGATGGGAGGAATAACCGCATGTCCCGCAGATGCAGTCCCAACTGTGAAGCAGGAAGTATCTTTTATATGTGAGCACCGTGGTGGTGATGGCGCAGTACGTGATTTTGTCGAATACTTGATCTCCAATTGTTTAATAGCTAAGTGATACTTATATGCCATTTGATTTCAATAAGAATTTGACAGTTATTGCGAACTCTGTTGCTTCTTTAGATAAAGAATGCTATTCTGAACTTGTATCTGATTGTCTATGTGCTTTACGTTCTGGGAACAAAATCATTGTCTCGGGACTCGGAAAGAATGCGCCCATCTGTGAGAAGTTCGTGAGTTCGATGAACGCGGTTAGTTTTAATGCGGCATTCCTTCATACATGCGAAGCTTTCCATGGTGATTTTGGCATTGTCAAAGAAGGTGATGTGGTCATTATCCTTTCAAAGAGCGGCAAAACACCTGAATCACTTGTGCTGGCCGATAAACTTAAGACGCGGGATGTTGTCAGTTGGGCATTCACCTTCGAGTCGGAACCAGAACTCAGCAATAGGGTTCAGAAGTCAATAAGGCTCTCTTTGGAACAAGAAGGCGGCCCATGGAATGTCATGCCAATGAATTCAACGGTGATATCCTTATTTATACTTCAAGGCATCATTATTGATTTAGTTAATAGCCAGGGTGTTACATTGAACGATTTCAAATCAAACCATCCAGGTGGCGGTATCGGGAAAAAGTTATCAAATAACAAGTAATAATGAACAGCTTTAAGATTCGTTTTGCGGACATTCTTAGGTATTTTATTCTCGGTGGGATAGAGTTCCTATTGTACGTCGTTATTGTTGATAAAACAGTTTTTCAAAAAGTGTTTGGTGATGGAACCACGTCTCTCTCGGCCATGCAGGTTGCTATAGTTTGCATCGGGATATACCTACTGGGCTTCATCACCCAGTCAATAATCCAGTTGTTCTTTGGGGGAGACTTCCTAGGGTCCGGAATTGGTGAAGTCGCAGAGTACATCCGCTTCCATCCTAGAATGTGGTTGAACTCAAGAGACTATCCAGACTGGGTGTACTGGTCGGACAGGCCTCGTCGCGTGCTTGATATCTACAAGGATATACTGGAAACGGACGAAAACGCGGAAATCAAGACGGAGTTCCTGTATTCTAACCAGTTATTTCAGGGAACGGCTTTCGCCATCTTGACTGTGTCTTTGTATAAATACATTTGCACCATCGGATGCATCTGCGGGGTTGGCAAGTGTATCATCATGCTATCGTTCCTTGGCCTAATCTGGTGTGTCCACTGGTTTTTCGGACAGTCCAAAAGGATACTCCTTCCCGTTATTCTGGGGTATGCCATGTTTCTGGTCGTATTATTACTAGGATGTGCAGGTGGCAGCGATGGCTCATATATAAGGGGTGTGATTCTCGCAGTATCTTATATCCTTACCTACGGGATGGCAGCATCATTGGCTCGCAAACAAATCCGAAGAGTCGATATTCTGGCGAAGTATAGCAATAATGTGACTAAGGTTGAGAGATTCAAGAGGGTTCTGGCCCGCGTGGGCGTCCCGAAATTCTATATTCTGACCAGAACGAACTCTGCGAAGTACATAACTGATGAGCTGGATTCCATTTGTGCCCAGAATTATCCTAATATCAAAGTCATAGTCTTGTTGGATTCCTCATTAAATAGTGACAACAAAAGGGATGAGCGAGACAATCTTATAAACGAGATAGACTCTTATAGGAAAGATAAAAAACTACATATCCAGACATACGAAACTGCCAACACGGGTCCTGCGGCCCTGGCATATGAAATCCGCCAGATTTATATCAATTATGCCAAGCCCGATGATATCGCCATGATATTGGATTCGGATGACAAACTGTATTCTCCGTCGGTTGTATCGCAGATTGTCACGAGAATGTATCGCACACAGTCAAATATCTGTCTGATTCGTTTTGAGATCTTCGGAAAGCAGAACTTGAATTATTCGAAGAATCACCATAACGAATTGGTGCGGGACCTTAGCTATGATATCGTCAGGTGTGGAGATGAGCAAGGGCGGACGCGGACATGTTACCTTGTACCTAATGATAAAAGAATCAGCAATTCTGGGGATATCAGCAAGGATGAAATGCACCGCATCAGCACGATAGGATGGACCAAATGCTATCGCAAAGAGATTCTGGATGGTTATCACAAGATGGTTAAAACATACATGAAGGATAAAAATATAACTGTAAAGGATTTGAATGACAAAAAATACGAGGATTTCCCTGACATTGTCGCCCTGCTCCAGAAAAAGGCTCGTATCTGTGCGGTTGCCAAGAACTCCGTTTTGTTCCGGAAAAGTGGCGATTCCGTCACAACCATGGTGTCGCGGGACAACTATGATAAACAGATTCCTTATTTTCTCGCCATGACAAAAAATCTGGCAGATTCCAATAAGGATAGTTTGATAGAGGGCGGATGCAATATAGTGGAGAAAGGTCTCATTCCGTACAAATTCGTCCAGTACCTCAATGTCGTCTATAAAAAGACGCAGCATGGGGAGTATTATGATAATAAACTGGAAAAAGACGGAGAAGAATATTCCTGTGACCAATTCTATGAGAAGAGCGTCAATGAGTTTTTTAACATTGACATCTCGGGGGGTGCCGTCTCTGGAAATGATTTTGAAAAGCTATCTGATTTCCACAATAACATTGTGGCAATCATCGGTAGTGATGACTATGAAATCCTGGGAGATTTCCCGGATTCTGTGAAACGTAATTCCAATTGGGAAACTATCAGGACGGCTTACGGCCTAAAAGAAGTAAAGACCCAAGCAGAAGCATCAGCCGGACAAACTCTGTAAAAGTGTACTAAAACCACATCATATGCCCACCTTCAACCCCACACTCCCGCTGGAGCGGGAACTCGGAAAACAAATCTACCAGGCCCTGCCGGGGCCGGTGGTGGAAACCATCCTCAAATCCGCCAAAGACGGCTCCGGCGATGACTACTGGCGCAGCCGCATGGAAGGCCACTGCATGAAGGTGGACAAGGAAATCCTTCCGGACTTCTACGCCCTGTGCCAGGGCGTATGCACCTAGACTTCAAGGACCCTGTGGACTTCTATGTCACCGGCGAAAGCATCGAGGAGTTTTCCCAGAAGTTTGCCGAGATGATTAAGCGGAGTTACGTGCCGTCGCTGGAATCCATATGCTAATTTCTATCTATCATATTGATAGATTTGGGAAAATAGGGCATATTTGCGGATAGGGGACTATCCCCAACTAACCCATTAACAAACGAAAAGCACTATGGCTAATCCTCAGATACATTCCATCGGCCTGTTTATCGATGGCAATTATTTCAAGTTGATTGACAATGGCCTCAAAGCAGAGGCCCGCAGGGTCAATGTGAAGAACCTCATTGCCTTTATTCAGCAAAGCATAGCGGAGAAATATGAACTGGATCCCGGTTCCTGCATCGTTACGGAATCGCATTTCTTCCGGGGCCGCTACAAGGCATACGATGCCAAGAAACTCAATCTTCTGCTTGAGGACCGTAAGTTTGAGGACCGCCTGATAGAGAACGATGTGGTGCTTCACTACAAGCACGTGTACGACCTGCCGGACGGAACGCCGCACGAGAAAGGTATCGACGTCTGGTTCGCCCTGGAGACGCTTGAACTGGCCATGTACCGTGACTTCGACTTCGTAGTCATGATTACCGGCGACGCCGACTACGAGATGCTGGCGCGGAAGCTGAAATCCCTCAAGATTCCCGCTATCCTCCTCTCCTGGCATTACGACAACCAGGACCCCACCGCCAAGGCGCTGAGGGACGAAATCTCTTTCCAAATCAATATCAATTCGCTCCTTAAGGCCGATCCGTCATTGATCAACAAGATTACGGAAGCCGCAAGTTCATAGCCCATGACCGACCAGGAAATCCTCCAGGGCCTAATCGCCCATGACGAAAAGATAACGCGGTACTTCTTTTTCAACAAGTGCCAGCCCATCTTTTTCCACGTCCTCAATAAGATATTCGACTCCAAAGCCGACTACGACGAGCTGGTAAACGAACTGTATGCCCACCTTATGGCCGACGATGCCCGGCGTCTGAGAATGTTCGAGGGCAGGTCCAATATCTATGTATGGCTCTCGTCCGTGGCAAAAAACTTCTTCCGGGACAAAAAAAACCGGGAAAGGGTGATAGAAAACGGGCATGACGACAGTCTTTATAATGAGGCCCGGAAATTGGCGGACGACAGTCCCGACCAGCCGGACAAGAAACAGGAGGAAGAAGACATGCGGGTTGCCGCCATATTGGATCAGATCGATAACGAGCGCTACAGGCTGGTTATTGAAAAGCATGTTCTCGAAGGGATGAGCTTCGACGAGCTGGAAAAGCTCACCGGCATCAGCAAAGCCAACCTGTACAACATCAAGAAGAGGGCGCTCACGAAGCTGGAGCAGATCATAAAGATTGCCCGCTCAAAGAGCGACTCGCTCTGCGCCGTCCGCTGCGAAGAATACATCCTGCACTGCTTCGGCATCCATAAGCCGCTGGAGGAACTGCGGGATCTGGCCATGTCCAAGGGATGGCTGGCCGAAGACGGCGCCCGGATTCAGGACCTGGGCAACATCTCGGCAGAATATGGACTGACTGTGAAAAGGGCGCATGACGCCAACCTGCAAGACATCATGAAGGCGCTGGACGAGGGCAAGCAGGTCATTGCGGCCGTCGACGGAGGAGAACTCATCGGAGACCCCGTTGAAGAGCGCATCGAAGATGTTTTCGTCGGCGAAATCGTGGACCACTGCGTCGTGGTGCTGGCGGTCGATATTGACATGGACGAAGTCGCCCTCTTCGACCCTGCCTTCGGCCCCATCCCGCTGTCGGTCTCCATCGCCCACTTTATGGATGCCTGGGCCGATTCAAACTACCACTGCATCCTAGTTAGCAAATAATGCAGGAAAAGAATAGCGCACTTATCGGGAACCTGGCGTGCTTCACGGCTTACGCCATTTTCGGGTTCAACATCGTATTACATCAAAGTAGACTGAAATGACCGACAAACCCATTCATATCAACCCCTGGCTGGCGGAACGAATCAAGGAGTACCGCCAGCAGAGAGGTGAAGAGATGTTGATGTTGCGGAATGATTACGAAATTATCCGCAGCATGGGGAGCAAATTGTCGTGGGAGCAACTGTTGGCGCCCCTGGCTCTTGCTTCGGCAATGCGGTGGGACCCGTTCCTGATGACCCTCGCATGCAGAACGGGTCTGCCATCAAGCATTAGCGATTATTTCTATAGCTGCCATATCGATACCGTCGCCGATATGCTTCAGCTGTCCGAAGAGGAATTTGCCGAGTTGGCTAAAAAAAGAGGCTTTGACCTTAAACCCATCAAGGACTATCTCCAAGGACACGGATACAAACTGCTGAGTTGTCCGGAAAAAACTTACAAACTGAGTACATTGCCATTCATCCCGTGGGCTCATGTGCTGATGGAGGACAGCATCTGGATGGCGGGAGAGGAATGGACATTTGACATAGAACGCCCTTCTTGCACGTCTATGTGGTTTGATACCTACTGCTCAAAGTATGAGCATGTTGAAGGTGAGGAGATGCTTCGTCAGGAACTGAGCGAGGTTAGACCGGATATGAACGAAGAGATGCCGAGTGACTTCCAGGAATTCTTCCAGGCTGTCAATACGCTTTTCGATACGTATGGGTCCATTTGTGAATCCCAAAACATCAAGCCGCTCTATTTCAGGCCAGACGACCTGCCATGTGAAGCCAAAGATCTTAAATTCTTCCAGAACTGCCGCTTTCTCGAATTGAGAGAACTGGCACTTCTCGCCGTCATCGATATCTTTGAGCGAACCTACCTCTTTGAGTACTATACTGTCGGGAAGTATCTAAGTGCAACAGATGAGGAGAAACTGAATATGGCCGAAGTGGAAGAGGAAAATCAGGATTTCCAGCTACTCCTCATTACCCACGTAGAAATTCGGGTGGATTTTGAATGCGTCATAGATTATATTAAAGCTCTCGCATCCGCAGCCGAAAAGCCTCAAATGCAGCAAGAGACGGTGAGTAATCCCGATAAGCACGCCCTGAACGAGAAACTGGACCCCGTCAACCCCTGGCTGGCGCAGGTCATCATTGAGTATCGGCAAAAGCATTCTGACGACTACCTCCGGAAGCGCTATATCTCTTACCTTGCCGACAGGCCTAAAACCTCATGGAGCAGCTTTCTGGCCAATGTCTCACTGGAATACAAAATGCACCGGGAGCCTTTTCTCAAGACGCCTCGCAGGGAGTTTGGTTTTTCGTCGCATCTTCAGGACCTCATGAACGTGATGGAGATAAACATCGTAGCCGATATGCTTCAGTTCACAATCGAAGAGATGTCTGATTTTTGCGTGCAGGAGGGAGAGAGCGTCGCTCCAGTGGTTCAGTTCCTAGATGCGCACGGGTACGGTTTTCTCAGCTATCCTGAAGACACATACAAAGAGCCCTTGGTCTCGGTAGAGCAGGAGAAGATTGAGATGTCGTGCGTGATAAGAGATGCCAGGTCAAGCGCCGATTCCATCATGAAGCACGAGGAAGATCCTCTGGCCGTGCGTGTGGGGAAAACCCTTGAAATCTACAGGTCCAACGAGCACCTGGCCCGCGTCGTGGACATAGACCTCAAGACGCAACTGGCTCTGGTCATTGACTACGGCCGTTTCTGCGAGGAGTATATGGGGCAGTTCCCGGAGGTCGCCAAAGAAGCGCCAGGAGTAGCGCAGCGGGCGCTTTACTTCTCGGAGCTGATTCACGGGGAAAAGGGGCGGAAGACGGCGGGCGTTCACCGGCTCAACGGGGCCATCCTGACCAAGCTCGAAAAGCATAGCGAGGCTGCCAGGCACTATGCGGCCGCCGCGGCAATTATGGAAGAAATCGCGAAGCCGGATGACATCTGGGTGGGTAAGGACTACCGTTCCGCCGCCGTATGCAATACGCGGATCCCAGACTACCAGAAGGCGTTGGAGTTGTTTTTCAAGGCCGCAGAAGTGTTCAAGAAGCACCCTGACGAACCTCGGGAGCTGGAGGAAACCTACTGGAATATCGCCGAGTGCTACCGCCAGTTGAAGGACAAGAAAAATGAGGAGAAGTACCGGCTTCTGGCTGCGGCAATAAGGACTACCGACGAAATCTGATTACTCTACGACGTCGTAAACGAACGGCTGGAAGCTGAATTCATCTTCCAGCGCCTTGATAACCGCCGTGCTCCATAAAGGCCATCATGACCTTCTCCTGCATGTCATGCCCGTCCAGGGATTCCAGCAGGCCGGTAAGCGCCGACGGATGCAGGTCCATGACGTTTTTCTTGATATAGTCATAGACGGTGCGACTCGGCGCAATCAATCATCTCTTCTGTGGTGATGTATTTGAGCATGGACCTCATGAAATGTAAGGCTCCAGCAGGTCCAGGAACTGCCTGACGGTGGTTCCTTTCGGCGCCTTGCTCTCTTTTCGGGACGCTCCCTTGAAGAGTTCGATGATTTCCTCATCGGATTTTCCCTTGAACTTGCCGTCGGCCCCGTCCATGAAGATTTGCTCGAAAGGGCTGATTTCGCCGTTCACGGCTTCTTCGATATCATCCGGCAACTCCACGCCGAATAATTCCTCCAAGGCCATAATCAGCTCAATGAGTTCCAGCTCGTCCATCATGTCATCCAGCAGGGCGTCATCCGTAAGCTCCGAGCGATCCACGCACAAGTGCTCAGACATAAGAGTCAGGATTCTTTCTTTGGTTAATTCATGCATATGTAAATCTCTCTATGTGGTTCAATACGAATGTAATCATAATCTATCAGTCGTCAAACGGCTCGTTCGGGTCCTCGCCGAAGTAGTTGTCCCGGGGCCACACGCCGAACTCGGTCAGGTGGTCCAAGGCGGCTTCTTCCGAGAAGAGAACCTCTCCCTTCTCCATCCACACATAGCGTTCATAGCGCTTCTTCGAGGCCGGAGTCTCGGGAACGACGATGAACGGCATCCCGTTCATCATGGCCTCAAAGGCGTATTTGCGTGCATCCAACATAGCACAATAGGGGGCAGCATCCCACAGGCACCACCGTGGTGCCGCTTTGGCTGGCAATTTCTGATTGTGCTGATAAGAAAGTACGCTCCTGGGGGCGCGTTCTGATATAAAGACGGATTGTCGGACGAAATCTATCACGCAAAAAATATTATCACTGTGATAGATTTTCCAGCCCGGCGCGTCTTTATTGCAGATTCTTTTATATTTTTTATGGCAAAGCAAAAGACGCTCCCCAAAGACAAGGAGAATGGCATCCTGGACTATACGGAACACATGCCTCTTCTCAGAAAGATTATCAGGAACATTCTCCGGTGCGGCGGAGAGAAAGAAAGACAAAGAAACTCCTATGACTAAAACAGTATCAATATCGGCCACCGCAGACCTGCACGGCCATCTACCGCAATTGCAGGCGGCCGACCTGGCGGTCGTATGTGGCGACATCTTCCCGGGCGGGCTGGACAAGGACCCGTATGCCCAGGGCGTATGGTTCAAGAACGAGTTTCTCCCGTGGGTGGACAGGCAGGATTGCAACCACGTCATCCTGATTGCCGGGAACCACGACCACTGGATTGAGAAATACAACGAGGCGCTATGTAAGGAGTATGCTCCGGAAGCCATGAAGAAGCTGATTTATCTGTGTGACAGCGGGATGGAATTCAAGGGGCTGACGATTTATGGTACGCCCTGGGTGCCGACGCCCTTTGTCAATAAGGCTTTCTCCTCCAGCAATGAGGAATTCCTGCGGGAGAAGTATTCGCAGATTCCACAGCAAGTGGACCTTCTGCTCACGCACACAGTGCCCTACGACTGCAACCATATCGGGTTTTCCGAGCGGGATATGCAGGACCTTGGAAGCAGGGAACTGCGCAAAGCGGTTGCGACGCGCGATATCCGCTTCCTCATCGGCGGCCATATTCACGCATCTTCCGAGCGAATCGCCCACATGGATTTCGGTTTCCGGCATACGGAAATGGCTAACGTCGCCTGCTGCGACTGCAACAAGCAGCCGTCACGCCTGGCAATACGGTTTTCCATCTCCGTGGAAGAAGAAAACGAGTCTTCCGAAATGTATCGCATTGCGTGCGTTGGAGACTCCATAACCTACGGTTTTGGGCTGGACGATATCCGCAATGAAAGCTACCCGGCAATGTTGGAAAAGCTGATGGGGAGCCGCTTTGAGGTAAAGAACTTCGGCCGGAGCGGAGCGGGACTCTGGGAGGGCGGCGCTTTCCCTTACACTTCAATTATCGAATACTTCCGGGCCATTGATTATGATGCCGATGTCTATGTCATTTGCCTGGGCACCAATGATCTTGTCCAGACGATTGATGACAAATTCCTCAAGGCATTCAAGGAGGATTACAAAGCACTTATCAAGAGTGTGACAGACCGCACAGCAGGGTGGGTATACATAACAACTATCCCTCCTGTACCAATGCTGTACACGTATGGGAAGGACGAGCCAGTCAAAAAAATGAATCAAGCCATTGTTGAGATAGCCGAAGAAGAACACATTGAAGTGATCGACTTGTACAAGACTTTCGGCAGCAAGCCTGGTCTCTTTTCCGATGGTGTACATCCCAATCCGGAGGGAGCACGCCTCATTGCAGAAACCGTTTATCAGATAGTAAGTAATCATGACTTTAAGGGTACTTTATAATTGTATTCTCGTGAGACTCGGCCTCCGGAGAATCCTTCCTGCGGAGATTGTCAACCGCAAGGAAGTGCGGGAGTGTGGAGAGGGTCTGGCCACGGCTCAATGTGACAATATCATCTATGCGAACGAGGAGGATTTTTTTGCCCGCGAGGGTGTGATGAAACGGCTTATTGCCGCCGCTGAGTCGGTGCAAAAAATGCACGGACTCAAGCTGCTCATCTATGAGTTGTATCGTTCACCCAAGAATCAAGCAGAGCTTCGCGAAAGGGACAGGAAAGAGTTGATGGCCGCCCATCCGGAATATACTGAGTCGCAACTAGAAGCTGCCCTGAACAGGATTAGCGCCAAGGTCGGAGGCAGTGGCCACCAAACAGGCGGCGCCGTGGACCTCACGCTATGCGTTGAAAGCGGTGTTCCCCTCGATATGGGCATAGCTTATCTGGAACACAATGCAAAGACCGTGACGGACTATCCGGACCTCCCGGAGGAACAGCGTAGGAATCGGCAAATCCTTCTTGACGCTATGCTGGAAGCCGGTTTTATCAACTATCCCGGAGAATGGTGGCACTTCAGCTACGGTGATAAGATGTGGGCCGCCTATGCCCGGAAGCCGTATGCCATCTATAGTGCAGTCACGCCCGAGATGATCGATGAAATAAAGCGGCGGATGTGATAGATTCTGTTTGCTGGTTCGTCTTTATTGCGTAACTTAGCAAACCGAAGCGAGTCTCATGCACTCCGGAAGAATTCAAGTGCAGGATCGTTGCCGTGCGCAAGAACAATCTCCCCGAATTGACTGCCGACTACTACGAACTCGGCTTTGGAGTTGACGTTCACGTCGCTTTCATCAAGCCCGCCGGATACAGAAATAGCCGTGGAATCATCCACGGCTATTTCTGTTACTATTTGATCGCTAAATCAATATTCTTCCTCGTTGAAGAAAAAGTCGTCTTTGGTGGGGTAGTCGGGCCAGATGTCTTCGATAGTTTCGTAGATCTCGCCTTCCTCTTCGAGTTCCTCCAAATTCTCAATCACCTCTTCGGGGGCACCGGAGCGGTTGGCATAATCAATCAGTTCTTCTTTTGTCGCCGGCCACGGAGCATCGTCCAGGCTGCTGGCAAGTTCGAGTGTCCAATACATAGTAGTACCTTGTTAGTTGGCGCAAAGATAGAAATTATTTCGAAATGTGAACCGCTTTCGGAAAAAGAGTTTTGCGCAATGGGAAAAACCTTGTTTCGCATTCGTATAAACGGGGCTCAAAGTGGCCGGATTGGTCCCCGGCGGAAATGGGACGAGTTCCTTTCGGTCGTTTTTTCGTCCCGGAATTGTCTTGGATTGTCCGCCAAACGGGCGTTTTGTCACATATTTGACCCTTTCGGTGATATTGTCTTGGTGGCCCTCGCATATAGGCATACCTTTGCATCGAAACACAACCAACTTTTGGCATGACACTGCAAAACCTGTTGAGGCTCGACAACGCCTCCTTCATATATCCCGCCAGCCAGTCGAAGAAGTATTCTTCGCTGTACCGGATGTCCGTCACCCTTTCCGAGCCGGTCGCCGTCGACGTGCTCCAGCAGGCGCTGGAGGCGACGGTTTCCCGCATCCCGACCTTCCATTATACCCTGACGGGCGGTACGCTCTGGTGGTATCTGCGGCACCTGGACAAGACGCCCTGCGTCCTCCCGCTCCAGCCGCTGCACCATTTCAGCATCAAGGGCAACGGCGGCTTCCTGTTCCGCGTCTCCGCGGACGGCTGCCGCATCGTTCTCGATATCTTCCACGTCCTGACCGACGGCAACGGCGGGATGACCTTCCTGCTCACGCTGGCCGCGGAATACCTCCGTCGCCGCTATGGCGTGACGCCGGTCTACGGCGGCCGCATCCTGGACCCGTCCGACGCGCCCTGCGCCTCGGAGCTGGCCGACGCGTTCGACGATTTCGGCGGCAAGCGCGGCGCCCTGGAGCAGAATGACCCCGCCTACCATATCCACGGCCGTCTGCTGGGCGTCAAAGAGCTGCGCAACTTCCGGGTCCGCATCCCGATGGGCCGCATCGCCGAAGTGGCGAAGGCGCGTCAGGCCACGGTGACCGAGCTGATGACGGCCGCAATGGTGGCCGCCCTGCAGGAGGTCCGCCGCAAGGATCCCCTCCGCCACCGGTCGGTGCTCAAGGTCAACGTGCCCGTGGACCTGCGCCGCATCTTCGGCGGCTGCACCCTGCGCAACTTCTCCTCCTATGTGATCCTGGGCGTGGACGTGCGCAACGGCGACTACGACTTCGACCACATCCTGGAGGTCGTGTCCGCGCAGAAGCGTCTCTACTCGATGCCGAGCCAGCTGGAACCGAAGGTGGCCAAGAACGTGGAGCTGGAGAACAACTTCGCCATCAACTGCATCCCGCGCTTCCTGAAGAAGCCCATCATCGACGTGATCAACAAGCTGAAGGGCGACCGCTACTGCACGCACACCCTGTCCAACCTGGGCAAGATCGACCTGCCGGAGTCCCTGCGCCCGTACGTGCGCGACATTGACTTCGTCCTGGGCCGCCAGCGCGGCAATTCAGGCGCTTCCGCCTGCGTCGGCATCAACGACAACCTGATCCTCAACATGTCCCGCCGCATCGCGGAGCGCGCCTTCGAGGACGCTTTCGTGGAGCAGCTCGCGATGCTCGGCATCCCCGTGGAGGCGACCGAGGAGAGCATTTAGGTCGGAGGCCTCAAACTTTTTTGCGAAATATTTTGCAAGATTAAGAAAAGTCACTATCTTTGCAATCCCAAAAGAACGCAGCCTCTCTTCGAACGGTTTGATGACGCTGCCTCTTCAGTAAGCATTGACATATTATGGATTTGATTAACTTAGTAGAGCAGTCGTTCAACACGAACAAAACTGCCTCCTACCCGCAGTTCAAGGCCGGTGACACCATCACGGTGACCTACCGGATCAAGGAAGGCGACAAGGAAAGACTCCAGAGCTTCCGTGGCGTGGTGATCCAGATTTGTGGTTCCACTCCGTACACGAAGACGTTCACCATCCGCAAAGTTTCCAACGGCATCGGTGTGGAGCGTATCTTCCCTTACGAGTCTCCCGCAATCGACAAGATTGAACTGAACAAAGTCGGTAAGGTCCGTCGCGCACGTATCTTCTACCTCCGCAACCTGGCTGGTAAGAAGGCTCGCATCAAAGAGGCGAAGCGTGTCGTGAAAGAGACTCCGGCAGAGTAGAATAGACCGGCCTTGCGCCGGTTGGTAATGGCGCCTTAGCTCAGCTGAATAGAGCATTTGACTACGGATCAAAAGGTCGCAGGTTTGAATCCTGCAGGCGTCACCAGAGCAATGGAAACATTGCAAGGACGAAGGCCCCGCAACATCGTTGCGGGGCTTTTTGTTGCAGCAGGGTCCCGGACGAAAGCTAGCTCTCGTCCGGTCAGCCGCTATTTGACTGGAATGAAAATGAACAGGGAAGCGACCAGGGCGATCAGGAAGATCAGCAGGGTGAGGTAGAGGACATACAGCAGGCCGGTCTTGAGCGTGAGCCTGACCGCCTTCTTGTAGGGGACCCCCAGCAACTGGTGGTAGTCGATTACCAGCAGGATCGCGCAGAACAGCAGGCTCGGGTTGTGGTGCTTGCCGAACGTCACCAGCAGCCAAAGCATGTTGAAGATGCACAGCTGACACAGGATATACGCCGAGATGGCCGCCGCACCGGAGAAACTGATCTGATACTTCTTCCGCAGCATCACCCACAGCAGCAGCCACAGCCACAGGAAATTGCCCAGGAACATCTGGACGCCCTTGCTGCGCAGATTGCTCTCGAAGGCCGCCAGGGACTTTTTCCACGGCTTGTCCGCCTTGTCAGGATAGGTGTCCAGGTGCGTCAGGATGACGATTTCGCGGAGCGTTTTCCCAATCTGGTTCGCCCGGGCCTCCAGGGTAAGCGTATCCGTCCTCGTAGCCGTGCTGTCCGACTTGATGGTGATGTCCATGTCGGTGCTCTCGATGATCTTCTGGAAGACGCTTTTCTCGGCCTCGGCCGGCTGCAGGATGGACAGCAGGAGCGTGAACACCGAAAAGAACACCAGCAGGGCCGTGAGCGGCGCCAGATAGTGTTCGTGGTCGCCTTTGACGACATAGTCCCGCATCATGTAGCCGGGCCGGAACACCAGCTGCGAGATCGTCCGCTTGGCATCGTCGTTCATGAACGGGATGAGTTCACGGCCGCCCAGATAGGTGCCGCCCTGCTTGCGGACCCGGGCCTTGGCCGGCTTGCGCCAGGGAACATATCCCAGCTCGCAGTAGATGGAATACATCCTGCGCTGGGCCTTGAACCACGCGGAGACGCGTTCGGTCAGTTTCTTTTGCATAGTCTATTCCTTTTCGTTGCTGCCGGACAGGCTGAGCATCAGGTTGCGGATGGAGAAGAAGATGGAGAACTGGCCGATGGCCAGCACCCAGTCGTGGCGGATCAGGCCGTAGATGATGATCATCAGCGAGCCGATCACGGCGAGCACCCAATGGCCCAGGGGCAGGATGGACTGGTGGCGGCGGTAGCTGTAGACCAGCTGGTAGATGGAGCGGACCTCATAGGTGACCTGGCCGGCGATGCCGAAGAGCAGCAGGCCCAGGGGGACATATTCGTTGTGCAGGAACGTGTCCACGAACACGGGGAAATCCTTGATGATGAGCCCGATGATGACCAGCGGGAAGATGGCCTGCAGGATGGGCACGATGCGCGGCACCTTCTTGTAGAGCCCCATCACGCTGATGTTCCACATGTAGACGTAGTAGCCGAGGCTCTCGCCGACGATGATGGAAAGGTCCTTGCGGAGCCAGCCGTAGACATACAGGAGCACGGCGCCGAGGCTGCTGAGCACCCAGTAGATGCCCGGCGACTCCACGCGGTGGTGCTTCTCCGACAGATACCACTGGATCAGGATCCGGCTGCCGTAGACACCCATCGCCACGAGGCCCAGCAAATATACCCAAAGCGGACTGTCCATCAGGCCCGGGCGGTTTTAGGACCGTAGAAACGCTCGCGGATCCTGTCCTGCAGGTCGTCCGGGAGGCCACGGATGATGGAATTGAGGGTGTTCTCGGGGAAATCGCTGTAGCGCAGGAAGATCAGACCGTCCAGGCTGTCGCAGAAATCCGGGTCCACGTTGAAACAGACCAGCTTCGCCCCGCAGCTGAAATACTTGCGCACCAGCACCGGCAGGCGGAAGCGTCCGCCCGAAAGGGCCAGCAGCAGGCGGTCCAGGGCGTCGACATTCTTGTCGGGAATCCGGAGCAGCGCGTCCGGGTCGACGGAGAGGAAATCGGGGACGAAAGGATGCGGGGCGCGGGCGATCCGCCCGGCGTCCGGCATCGGGTAGTTGCGTTCGATGTATCTGACCGCGAGGCTCTTGTAGAAGGTCGGGATGGCGTTGCTGATGCTCACCGGACCGGAGAAATACTCCATGTCGGGGCACTGCAGCGTGCTCACGCCCAGGCCGGTCAGCAGGAGCCGGAGCGGCTGGACCTCGCGCTGGTATTTCTGGATGATGAAGGAGCGGCCGAGCTCCATCGAGCGCGCCAGGAGCGGCTCGGCCTTGTCGCCGTAGCGGTAGAGCGTGGCGGAATAGAAGCCGGACAGGCCGGGGTGGTCCCGGTGGATCTCCGGGCCGAAGCCGAGCCGGTAGGCGCCCACGATCTCGCGGTTGGGGACGTGCCAGAGGATCATCTGGCGGTAGTGGGCGTCGTAGGTGTCCGTGTCTTCCGCCTGGCCGCAGCCTTCGCCGACGGCGCGGAAGGTCTCCTCGCGCAGGCGGGAGAGCTCGCGCATCGTGTCGGGGGCTTCGTCCGCGCGGATCAGGTAGGCGCGGTAGTCGCCGAGCTCGAACAGCATCCGCTCCGGCAGGTTCTCGATCTCGGCGCGGACCCGCTCCGCGGGCACGGGGTCGGCCAGCGGTGCCAGGCCCTCGGCTGCGGATCCTCCGCAGCAGTCCTGGCACTGGGCCTCCAGCGCGTAGCAGCGGCTGCGGAGGTATTTGCCCAGCGTGGGGACGTCCATCGTGGCGATCTCCTCGGCCGAGATGGCCTGGCCGATGCGCACCTGCACGGTCGTTCCCCGCTTGT
>JAEEGK010002707.1_pt1 | contig 44457 bp, 22 predicted proteins | sample 8958771 | NCBI WGS metagenome assembly JAEEGK01 (sample SAMN16246547, study PRJNA631951) | gut metagenome | biome: gut microbiome; feature: rumen; material: SC-attached | host: Bos | place: Iran: Karaj | collected 2018-10
ATTTATTTTCACTTTCTAAATTTTCTTCATTATTATTTTCAGATTTAATTTCACTTTCTAAATTATCATAATTATTATTAGATTTATTTTCATTTTCTAAATTTTCATCATTATTATTTTCAGATTTATTTTCACTTTCTAAATTATCATAATTATTATTTTCTTTATTTTCACTTTCTAAATTATCATCATTATTATTATTATCAGATTTATTATCATTTTCTAAATTATCATTATATTCATTTTCATCAATTTTTTTTTTATTATCAATTTCAATATTTTCAGAATAATTATAATTATTTAATTTTTCATCATTTTCTATATTTTCATTATTGCTTTTATTTTCATTATTTTCAATATTATTAGAAAATTCATTATATTCATTTTCATTACTTTTATCATCTTTATTATTTTCTTCTTTATTATTTGATTCATTAAACTCATCATCATTTATATCATTACTTTTATTTTCATTATCATTAAAATTATTATAATCATTTTCATTATTTCCATCTTGATCATTATTTCCATCATTATTATTTTCTTCTTCTTTGTTTGATACATTAAATTCATCATCATTATAATCATTATTATTATTATCGTTAAAATTATTATAATCATTTTCATTTTTTGGTATATTAAAATCATTATTTTTATTATAATCATAATTATTATTTTGATTATCATTATTCAAATATTCAAAATTATGTTGTTCATTGGATTCTTCTTCTTTTTTTTTTTTATATTCATTTTCTGCTTTATCAAAATCATCTTCTTCTTCATCTTCATATTGATTTTTATTATTTATATTATTATCCATTTCATTCACAAAATCATCAACAACTTTATTTCTTTCACTAATTGATTGATCTCTATTATTTTCTAGTTCATTTTTAATACTATTTTGATTTGAAATTTCATTTTGTGAAATAATTTCATCGCCATAATCATAATCATCATTAGATGACATATCTATTGATTAATTTAATATTTTATAACTTTTTATTATAATTCATTAAATTTATAAATTACTATTTTTTTATATTATTTATATATTTATATAAATTAATTCATTATTATTGTCACATCTTCTTTTAATAATAACATTATTTCTGCTAATTTTATTTTTATTTCTTTTAATTTATTTCAATAATTTACTTGTAAATAATCTTCTTTTTTTAAATTATATTCTTTTAAATAGATTTTCTTTTAAATTTTCAAATTCTTTTATTAATTCATTTACCAAAAATATTATTATAATTATATTATTCTTTCACCTGAAATAAAATATTTAAACAAAATTAATAGATAAAAATATTTACAATTTAAAATTCTTCAAACCATTTTGAATCAATATTTACATAAACATCATTTTTCCCTATTTTATTATTAATTTTTAAAGTTTGCATTTGTATAGTTTCAAATTTTTCATTTTCCATAAATAAACTAAAAGGTGAATTTAATATCATTAAACTTTGAGGATTATCTCTACTATCTTTATTAGGAATATAAAAAGGTTTTATTTTAAATTTCTTTAAATCATCCCAATGAAACCCTTTAAAAAAATTTTGATTTTGAACTTTTTCTAAAGAATTAATTCTTTGAGTAACTTTTTTACATAATAAACCAGAAATTAAAGTTTTAATTTCAAAAGGAGAATTAATAGGATATTCAGGTTCTTTCTCAATAATTTCTTTATAAATATCAATTAATTCAATTGCCTTATTTCCAAAAGGAAGAATTCCATAATAAATATAAAAAATACAAACTCCAATTGACCAATAATCACAAGGAAATGAATAACCTTTTCCTAATAAAATTTCAGGTGCTATAAAATTTGGTGTTCCAATAACAGTTTCTGAATAATTTTTTATTTTTCTTGAAGTACCAAAATCAATTAATTTTAAATAACCATTACTTGATAACATAATATTAGAAGGTTTAATATCTCTATGAATAATTTTTCTTTTATTTAAATATGATATTATTTCAAATAATATTGAACTATAAAATTTAGTCTCATATATATTTTCTTTATGTTTTCTCTTATCTAAATATTCATCAAAATTTTTACCAGAAATATATTCTTCAAGTAAAAAACACCAATTATCTTTTTTTAACGTTTTAACTAATTTAACAATAAAAGGATGATCTATATTTATCATTGTTTTTTTTTCATTTATTAAATTTTTAACTCCAGTTTTTTGTTTTTCTGCTGCTAATCTACTAATAACTTTTGCAGCATAAAAACATATTTTATTATGTACTAAACATACATTTCCAAATTTACCTCTTCCTAAATATGAAATATAATATAAATCATTTAATGAAATGTCATTATCTTCTAGTAACATTTTTTTTTTTAAAAAATCATTTGCATTTTGTTCTTTTAATATTTCGAAGAAATTATTTGATTTTATTAAATAACATGTTGTATTTTCTGCTGCTATAAAATTATTTATATTTGGTGTTTCATTTAATATTGATAATTCACCAAAACAATTCCCTTCATCATATACTCTTAATGTTTTATTATTTAATGGATCTTTCATTTTTACTCTTCCTTTTGATATTAAATAAAAAAAATTATTTTGGTCTCCATGTTTTATTATTAAATCTTTTTTTTGAAATTTTGCTTTTTTACATATGTTTGTATATGGAAAAATATCTTTATCTTTGAAATTTTCAAATATTTGCATTTTTGTTAATGAATTAAATGTTTCAAATTTTATTTTATTCATTGGAAATTCTTTCAAAATTAATTTTATATTTTTCCAAGAACATTCTAATACAAATGTTAAATTATTTTTACATAAAATATCATAATCTAAACTAATTTATAATAAAAAAAATATTTTACTCTTTTAATGAATTTATTAAATTTTCTCCTATCATTTCTCCTTTTGATAAAATTACTTTATTATTTTTAATTAATTCTCCATATAATACAATACATATTTTTTTATTTTCATAATTAGATTTTGATATTACAATATCATCTTTTTTATATTCATTAATATTAAAACCATTAAATAATTTTTTATAATTTTCAATTGTAGAATCTCCCATAAAAAGAGAAATGATATCAAGATTACAAATTTTTCCAAAAAATAATGAAAAAAGTATTTCATATCTATAATTAATACCAATTGATTCAATAAAAGCTTTTTCTGAGAATAATAATACAATTGTATCTTCACTTTTATTTCTAATTTCTATAACTTGTCTATCATTATTTTTAAAAAAAGTAAAAATAATTCCTGCACATTCGCCTTTTCCTATTTTTAATTTATTATCTCCAACTTTAAAAATTTCACTTAATTCACCATTAATAACAAATAAAATATCTTTATTATTTTTAAAAAAAGGTTTCATATTAGAAAAAGAAGATGAAGTTTTTGAATTATATGTACTTGAAAGTAATACTAAACCATTTTTTGTAAAATGAAAAGTTTTAGTTAATGAAAATAAATTAATTAATTGTTCATTTTCTAAATTTTTAAAAAGATAATAATTCTTTAATAAATTTAAATTATCATGAATAATATCTTCAGTATTAAAAGTTGGATTATCATATAAATTATCTTTATATGAATTTAATAAACTTTGAAAAGTTTCATATGTAATAATATATAATTCAATTTTACTAATTGAATATGCATCATATATTCTTTTACAATTAAAACAAAATAATGCTAATTCACCAAAAGTTTCTCCTTTATTTAATATTAATTCATTTTCATTTTTCTTATTTTTTAAAACAACTTCTCCTGATTTAATAATAAAAAACATACTTCCAAATTCATTTTTTTGAAATATACAAGTTTTTTCTTCTATTTCTAATATACTCAAATTATCAATTATTTTTTTTAAAAAATCTATTTTATATTCCATAAAAATAGGATGTTTATAAAATAAATTTAATAAAAACTTTTCTTCATCTTTTGACATTTCACCAGCAGTAAAAACACATAAATCTTTATAATTATCTTCATGACTTTTTTTTTTATTCATTATTTTTTTTGGTTTAGAATATTCATCTATTGTTTCAATTGGTTTATCTATTATCATTTCACTATTTTCATCTTTATTTTTCTCAGTTAATTTTCTTAAAAGCAAATTTCTTCTTGATATATTTTTTGATAATACATGTGAATTTTTATCAAATAAAGTTTTTGCTCTTGAATATTTTGGTAATTTTATCCAATCAAATTCAATTTTTTTTAAAACTGGAGTTAGAGATTTATTACTTTCTATTTTTAATATTTTTATAATTTTCTTTGGATTTGTTATTAATTGTTCATTTTTTTTTACATCATCAGTTTTAATTTGATTATTAAATTTAGATTTTGAATCTTGAATATTTATTAAAAAATCACTTGTTACTATTATATTTTGTTGACTACAATTACAATAATTTTGAAAATTTCCTATGTTTCCCATCAAATATAAGAAATGTTATATTTTATTTAAAAAAAATTATTAATATTTAATACTTTTAATAAAAAATTTAAAAAAATTATAAATTTTAATATTTTTAATATTATTATTAAAATTGTTCTAAATAATAATAATAATTAATTTTTATTTCCCATCAGTATTAATATTTTTAATTTTTTTATAAATTTTAACAACTTTTGCTTCATCATTAAATCCAATATTTTTAGCTTTTAAACTATCGCTTAATTTCTCATTTTCCATTTGAGTTTCTTTATTAATTCTTTTCCCATCATCATTAGTACTAGCTCTAACTTTAGGTAAAACAGTTCTTTTTTTATTATATTCTTCACTAGTCATTCTCTTCTCATCATTTTCAACATCATCAATAGTAATATTATTAATATTAACATTATTACCATCACTTTCTTTTTTAACATCTAAACTTAATTTTTGTAACATTTTACTAAATCCATTTCCCATTCTATAAGGTTTATCAACATAATCTCTATTAGGATATTTATTCCAAGGAAGATATTCAAATTTATTAGTTAATTCTCCAAGATATCTTTCACAAGATGCACATTTATATCCTCCTACTGGTTTAGATGCTAACATCCAATTATCACCTTTTTCATTCTTTTCAATATATTCATTAATAAAATGTTTAATTTGAGTATCTAATAATTTCAAATTTTTCTGTGTATCAATTTTATCTGCAAATCTCCTTTGAGCTAATAATTTATATTCTTCTAATAAAGCTTTTAAAACTTCTTCTAAATTTCTTAAATCATCAATTGTTGATAATTTATTTAATAAAGGTAATATTTCATTGAAATTTCTTTTAAATTCATTACAATCATTTTGTAATGATAAAATTTGTTGATTTATAATTTTCATTGCATTTGAAAAGACTACTGGATCAACTCCTCCTTTTCCAGTTCCACCTCCACTTGAAGATGTTACTTTACTTCCTGCATCACTTTGTAACATTAGTAACATTCCTGAAAAAGATTCAATTTTCTTTGAAAAGTTTAATAAATCATTTTTTAATTTTGCTATTATTTCATCTTGTTGTTGTATATTATCTTTTATTAAATCTATTTCATTTTGATGGTCATTTATTTTTTCTTTAATTGGTATAATGTCACTTTTTGTTAAAACTGATTCGAAATTTTGCATTATTTCATCTATTTGATTTTTTAAAGGATCCATGTTATATTTTTCTGGGAATGATTGAATTTCTCTTTGAATGTCATTTATTTTTAATTTATTATCATTTATTAATTTTAATATTTGATTCATTTGTTCTTTTGAAATTTGTGATTCTTTATCATCTTTTTTTTCCATTTTTTTTTCTTCTTCTAATTCTTTTTTACTTTGATTTTTTTCTAAATCTGATATTTTATTAAATAAATTTTTATTATTGTTTTCAAAGGAATTAAATTTTGATATTAAGTCATTAATTCCTTTTTGATTTAATTCATTATCTGAATTTTCCTTTTTTTTTAATTCTTCTATATCTTTCTTCATATCATTTATTTCTTTTTTTATATTTGCAATATCTTTTTTATATGATTCATTATCTTTTTGTAATTCAATTATTTTCTCTTCTAAAATTCCTTTTATATTTTCATCTTCATTTTCAATTTCTTTTTCTTCATTTTCATCATTTGGAACTTCAGTAACTAATTTAAAATGTTTATTATTTAAATCTTCAATTTTTTTATTTAATTCTTCAATTCCATTTTTATTATCATCAACATCTTTTTTTAAAATTGTAACTGTGTCATTTAATCCAGTAAAATTATCTTTTAAAGTATTAGTTTTCTTATCAAGTGTTTTAATCCATTGTTCTAAAACATTCAAATTTTTCAATTTTTTATCAATATTCTTAAATTTTTCTTTAAGTTCTTTTCCAATTGAATCAGGTAATTCAATTTCTGGTTCATCATCTTTTTCAATTAAAGAATCAAAATTTGTATCACTAACATTTTGATTTATATTAATTCCTCCACTTCTTATTATTTTATTTATTTCATTTTGTTTTTTTGCCATTGATGTTAAAAGTTTACTTAATAATTCCCATTGAAATAAACAACTTAAATTATATTCTTCTCCATCATATTTTAACATTTTTTTTTTAATTTATTTTTTTAATTTAATTTATATGAATAAATGAAAGTAAATATGATTAATGCTAGAAAACACTTTTCTAATATTACTCAAATGAAATTGGGAAATATTAGAAAAAATAGTAAAAATAAAACTCCAGTTTATAAATCTGTGAATAATAATAAAGAAAATGATTCAATGTTAAATAATGATATTAATGAAATTTCTTATGGGACTATTATAAATAAAGTAATGGAAAATAATGAAATTGAAGAAAAACATTTCAATAATAAACCAAAGAAATCATTATTAAAGTCAAAAAGTAATACAAATATAAATTTAAATAATAATAATTCAAAAAAGAGTAGTATGAAATTAAATACAAATTTTTCAAATAAAAATGATGATATAGAAATTTTACATAATAATTTTTTGAATCCTGATAATAATGATAAAATACTTTTATCTCCTGTTGCGGGAAAAAATATTTCTATAAAAAGTAATTCTCCTCATGCAAAAGAATTTATTTATAATTTAGATATTTTAAATAATAAAAATAAAGAAAAAATTAAATTTAAAAATTTGAATAACTTAGATGAAAAAGAAGATGATGAAAATAGTGTAAAAAGGATTGACAATAAAATAAATAATTTTAATAATATTATATTATATAATGTTACAAAAAATAAAATAATAAATTCAAAAAAAAAAGTAACTTTTTTAATTGAAAATGAAAAAACAATTACAAATACTAATAAAAAATTATCAAATCAACAAATTCAATTAGATAAATTTGAAATTACAATAATGGGAATTAAAAAACCAAAATTTTGTTGTTTTTAAATTTTCATAATAATTTTTGTGAATATATTTATAAATGAAATTATTTCATTTAATTAATTTAAATATTAAATTATTGATATTAATAAATGAATCAAATTTTAATTATGATATATTATACATTTATTTAAAATATTAATGTATAGAAATCTAAAAATAAAATTGAATTGTAGAAAATAATATTAATTTAAATTTGATTATTTTTTTAATAAATAAAAATGAATATTTTATTTAAAATTATTCTTTTTATTTTATTTTTTTATATGCTTTAATATATATTCAAAATTTAAATTTATAAATATATAAAAAGTATATTTTATTAATTAAAAATTATTTATTTTTTAATTAAATTCTTGTAATTCTGATAATCTTGTAATTTGTGGATTTTTAGATTTTGAATCATTAGTTTTTGGATTTTGTTTTTTTAAAAGAGAAGATTCTTTTTTATTATCAATATCATCATAATAATCAGAATTATCATCATCATTATATCTCATAATAGAAATTTGAATAGTAAATCCAGAAATTAATGCAAAGAAAGCAATACAAAGAGTAAGAGTTGTTAAAATTCTTGTTCTTGAAGATAAATCATATAATGCTTTATAAACAATTTGAAGATCATTTTTAATAAAATTACAATTCATAAATGAAAATGGATCATTAATTGATGAAAATGATGTTGATGGGGATTCAAAAAAAGTACTAAAAAATGTATGAAATTTATTATATAATAATGAAGTTTCTCCTTTAATTTCATTCTCAATATATGAAGTAAAAGAATTATTAGTATTATTTAAATATTTAGTTAAATTATTTTTTATTTCATCATCAACATTTAAAGTTTTAACTTTATCAATATTATCATTAAATGTACTTAAGGAAAATTCAGTAGTATTAATTTTTTCAGAAAATTGTGAAATTATATAATATAATTGAAACAATGAATCACCATTCTGTGATTGTAAATTAAAATATAATGATAAATTTCCTGGATAAGTATTATTATGAAGACATTGTTTAATAAAATTTGTATAATTACCTATAATTATTGGTTGATCAGAATTAATATTTTCATAACCAAAAATATACATAATATAACCTATTCCATCTTTAATTCCAAAAGTTATCATTCCATAACAAGCTCCAATCATAAAAGATGTAACTGATAATAACATTATTAAATACCAAAATATCACAATGAGATAAAATAATAAGTTATTTTTTTCTCCAACAACATATCCAACTATAAATAAAATTTCAACAACTGAAAATGAGAACATAAAACTATATAATGTTTGAAAACATATATAAATGAATTTTTTCATTACAATTTTATAATCATTATATTTTTTAATAATTCTATCACCAAAATATGTAAAATTCTTTTGTAAAGAAGTAAAATTTGTTATTATATTTTTAATTGAATACTCATAATCAGGTTCAATTAATTTCATAATAGTATCATTTATATATTTATATATTGTTTCATATTTTGATACCTTATCTGAAATATTTTTCTCAATTGAAGAAATGATTTCTTTAATATCATCATTATCATTTAATTTATTTGTATTAATATAATTAGAAAGTTCTTTAATTGAATCATTAAGTTCAGTTTTATCATAAGAATAATTACCATCAATTATAAATATATTTTCTAAATAATTAAGTTGATAAATTGTTTGAATAATATTATCAAATCCAACCCATTTACTAATAGAACTATCATTTAAAAGTTGTCCATCATAAATATTATAATATAACCTTTCAATTGCACAAGTACTCCCATTTAAATTTTTTTTAAACCTTTCAGCATAAACAAAACCAGAAACACAACAAGCAAAAATTCCTAAAAGAAAAGTAATAGAAATAACAAGCATTAAATTCTTTAAACAAGGTTCACCTTCATTTGGATTATAACAACATTTAGGTTTACACCAACAAAAAGATAATACAATCCAACAAATTAAAGCAGCACCACCAATACCAACAAAAGTAAAATAAGGTCCTAATCTATTTACATATTGATTAATATATTTTCTCCTATTTTTTCCATGATTTTTTTCTAATTCTATTAAAGGATGAACACTATCTCTATTTATAAATTCATTAAATGTTATATTTTCTCCATTTACATAATATTTCATTAAATAACTTGGCCCTTTTTTACATGTTGATACTGATTCATCGTTTGTTTCATATGATGATGATAATTTTAGAAGTGTTATTATTATAAAGAAATTTAATAGATAGATTTTAATTTTCATTTTTTTTTTATTTCTTTTTTTTATTTTTTTAATTTTTTTTCTTTTTTATTTTTTAATTTTGATAATTTATCAAATGCAAATAAATAATAATTATGAGTGTTGATACATTATGTGATTTCTTTTTATTTGTTTCTTCAAATAAAAAAACTATTAGTAATAAGAATTTAATGGACTTTTATAAATTTATTGAAACAAAATATCAATTATTTGATGAACAAAAAAATGGAAATTTTGAGTATAATAAATGTCAATTATTACATAATAGTTTAGAGGAATTTTTAAAAGATTTTCTTTTATTTTTTTATAATACATCAGTATTTGAAATAAATAAGACTCAAGAAAAAATTATTAAAAATAAAATAGAAGAAAAACAAAATATTGAAAAACAAAAAGATCAAGAAATATTGGAAGAACATAAAAATTCTTATCAATATCATTATAGAAAAAGTCTTAATTATAAAAAAATTCATCAAAATGTAACAAAAAAATGTTTATTAGATTTTCTAATTAAAGAAGGGTTAAATATTAATATATACCCAGAAAATTATATTGTATTTTTTCAAGAAAATGAAAAATATAGAATTATTATTCATAAATTTATTTTGAAAATGAAACCATTATTTGAAAACAAAACAAAAAATATTATAAAAGTTCAAAAAATGAATAAAAAAAGTTTTAGTAATCAAAATATTGAAAATTATAGAAAAATAAAAATGAATAACGAAATAATAAATTCAATCTCAAAAAAAGAATCATTAATTCAAAATAAAAATCAATTTATTAATATATTAAATAGAGTAAAAGTATGTAATTCAAATGAAGCAATTCCAAAACCAATGACAAGTAGAAAAAAAACATTTGAAAAAAAAAATGAACATTCAATAGAAGAAGAAGATATTCAAATTAAGATTGATGATAATAATATAATAAAAAATAAACAAACAAAATTAATTAAAATAAATAATCCAAAAATTAAAAAAAATAAAAATAAAACTAAATTAAATAATAAAATAGAAGGAGTATTTAATAATAATAATGAAAATATTAATATGAAATCCCCAGGAACACCAGAACATAAAGGAGGAGATATTAATCATGTAATGTTTGGAAAAACAGATTTTTCTAAAGAAATAATATTTGATGATATAATAAAAAAAACGGATAAAAGTGCAGATGATATTAATATTGAATCAAAAAGCATGAGAAATAAAAAAATAAAACATAATGATAAATATTTTAAAAATGGAGATCAAATTCAATGTGGATGTTATTTATTTTAATATAAAAAAACTTTATAATAAAATATAATTATAATAAATAAAAGAATATATAAATAATATAATACTTGATTTATATTATTTTATAATATTTATATTAATTATTATTCAATACTTAATGAAGTATTATTTTCTTCCTCAGATTCATCTGAATTATCTGTATAATCTGGGGAATTAGTTAATTCTTGAATTAGTTTTATTTTATTTTTTTCTTTTTGTTCAAAATTTTCAAATGTACTTTTAAATGATGATGAATCTATTACTTTTACTATTTCTGCTAATGATGATATTTCATCTTTTTTATCTGATAACATTTCTGCTAATATTAAATTTTCTTTTTTTTTATTTGATATTATTCTCTTTTTTCTTTCTAATTTTTCATTTATTTCATTTATATTATTTTCTAATTCTTTTATTTTAGATATTAAAAATTCTTTTTCTTTTTCACAATTTTGTTTTTTGAAATCTTCTTCTAATTTCATTTTGGATTTATTTAATATTGAAAAATCTTCTTGTAATTGTTTATTTTGTTTTATTTGTTCATCTAATTGTTTTTTAATATTTTCAATATATTCATTATTATTTATTTCATTATTATTTATATCATCTTTTATATGAGTTATATTATTTAAAGATTTTTGAAACTCACTTATTTGAGAATTTAATTCTTCAATTTTTTTATCATATGTTTTTTTTAACGATTCATTTTCAATTTGTAATTCTTCAATTTTAATATAATTTTCATTATTTAAATTTTTATTTTTTTCTTTTAAATTTTTTATCTCTTCTTTTAAATCATCATTTTCTTTTTTCATTTCATTATTATTCTTAATTTGATTATCTCTTAATTCTTCATTTTCTTTTTTTAAATTATCAATTAATTTTACAAAATTTTCTTTTTCTTCTTTTAAACTAATAATAACTCCTTTATATCTTTCAATATCAATTTTTAATTTTTCATTTGCAGAAACAGATTTTCTAATATCAGAAGTATAATTAGAAACTTGTTCAGATAATAATTTTATTCTTTTATCTTGTTCACTTTTTTCATTTTCCATTGAAGATATTTTTTCCATTAAATTATCCATTTCAAATAAATCATTTGCATCTCTTTGTGCCAATTGACTTCTTATATTTAATACTTGATTATTTAAATCAGATATTACATTTTCATTTTCTTTTATTTTAATTTGTAAATTCTTATTTAATTCTTCTTTTTCTTTTAATTCTCTTTTTAAATCAATCAATGAAATTTTTAATTGTGAAGTACTTTTTAAATGACTATTACTATTACTAGTATTTAAAGGCAAATTTTTTGATTTTAATCCAGTTTTAACTTTAATTTCTTTTTTATCAAGTTTTAATTGTTTAGGTTCTATTATAGTAGTTTGATTTAATTTATTATCATTTTTAGAAGATTCTCTAGTTTTTGATAAATTACTTTTTCTTATTAAACCACTTTCATAAATTACAGAATCTAATTTTGTTTTTATTTCATTTTTAAGTTTAAATTTTGGACCAACTGAAGATCTATGATAAGGAGACTCTGTAATTTGTTTTCCTTTAGCTGATAATCTTGGTTTTTGAGAATCAATTATTGGTTTATTTGTTGCTGATAATCTTGCTTTCTGTGATTCAATTGGTTTTTTATTTATTGCTGAAAATCTTATTTTTTGTTTTGGTTTTGCTGAAACTCTTGGAACTTCTATTCTTTCTTTTTTAGTACTCATTTTTTATATTTATTATACTTTTTTTTTTTGAGTAAAATTATTTAGAAAAAAATTGATAAAAAAAAAATAATTTTAATTAATATTAAAATTTAAATATTAATTTTTTTTGTTTTAGGCTTTTTTAATTAATTTATTTGAATTTCCAACTGAATTAAATCCAATATTATTAAGTGCATTTTTTAAATTTAAAAATTTAAAATGATTTCCCGGATTATCATTTATTTGATTTTGTTTACCAAATATTTGATTAACATTAATTTGTTTATTAAGACTATTATCATTATTTTGATAATGTATATAATTTGAATGAATTTTATTAGTATTAATAGCACTTTGTGGATAATTAACTTTATTTCCAATAGGAGGACCTTTTTTCTTATATGAATCATTTAAAAGAACTTTTGAATAATTATTATTTTTTCCTTTTGAATTAGATTTATATGAAGAAGATGGAATATAATTTGAATAAATTCCATTTGTTAATTTTGTTTTTATATTTGAATAATGAATTGAATCTTTTGTATTTAATGGTATTTTTTTATAATTTACTTTTTTTTGTATATCAACACTTGAAATATAATTATCTCTATCACTATTTAAATTTTTCCCTTTTGATTTAGACTTTGATTTTGAATTATATGAATTTTTAGAATTAAAACTATGATTAGCCATTCTAGTCATTCTTTCACTATTTGAATATATATTATTTTCACTTATATTATATGAATTTTTAATATTATTATAATTCATATTTTCTTTAATTGAATCAAAAACTTCAAGAGCATTTTTCATATTTTCTCTATAATTATCATTATCTCTATTATAAGTAAAATCAACAAAACAAATATCTTTTTTACTAGGATATTTTTCTTTATTAATAGGATAAAAAGGTTCATTTTCTTTAAAATCATCAAAATATTTAGTATCATAATCACTATCTAATTGTGGAATAAAAGGTGGTTTTTGTTTTTTAATATTATTCCAATCAACACCTTTAAAAAAAGGATGATTTTTAACTTGTTCAGCACCATTACCACCAAGTCTATATTCAACATCATTAATTAATTTAATTAAAATATCATAAGCTTCATTAGAAATATCAGCTTCTTCAGGAATATAAAAAGTATTTTTCCAATTTAAAATTTTTCTACAAGTCTCAGTTGAAGTTTTAGAAAAAAAAGGAGGAAAACCAATCATCATTTCATACATTATAACACCAAGTGACCACCAATCAACTTCAGGACCATAACCTTTTTGTTTAAATACTTCAGGTGCTATATAATCAGGAGTACCAACAGTAGAAAATGCATAAGCTCTTCTTTTATTTTTAGTCATTAATTTAAATTGATTAAATTTAGAAGCATATGAATTAAAATTATTATTATTATTTAAATTTGAATTTAAATTATTATTATCAATATTATTATCATAAAGTGGAAATTCCATTCTTTTTGATAAACCAAAATCACTTAATTTAATATGACCATCTTTTCCAATTAAAACATTATCTGGTTTTAAATCACGATGAATACAATTTAATTTATGAACACTTTCAATACATAATACTAATTCAGCTGCATAAAATTTAGCATCTAATTCAGGAAGAATATCTCTATCCATTAATAATGACATTAAATCACCTCCTGGTAAATATTCCATACCCAAATATAAATATTTATTATCTTGAAATGAAAATTTTAAATTTACAATCCAATCATTTTTTGCTTCTGATAATACTTCTCTTTCTGCTCTAACATGTAAAATTTGATTTTTTTCATGCATTTCTAATTTTTTCATTTTTTTTATTGCAACTATGTCATTTGTTGGAATGTATTTACATACTCTTACTTCACCAAATGCACCTTGACCTATTATTTTTATTGGCTCGAAATCAAAAATTGAAAGTTTTTGTCTTTTTTTTCTTAAATTTTCTCCTTCTTTATGTAATATTTCATCTTTTATTTTTGATACTTCTTCATCGGGTAAATTTAATTCTTGCATTTTTGACATTATTTCTTCCCAATCTATTATTCAAAAATTAAATTTAAATTTTACCTTTTTTTTTAATTGTTTCTTCTTCTTTTTTTAAACGATATTTTTTTTCTATGTATTCTTTACCCACTTTTACTCTGTTGTATGTTATGTTTGAAATCTTTTTTTCTCTATATTATAGTTATTTTAGTTTTTGTTTACTTTAATGCATCTTCCAGTGATGTGAAAGGAACTATTTCTATCATTTTTAATTTAATTTTTTAATTTTAATTTTAAAAATTAAATATGTTATTAAATGTAAATATTTTTTTATTTTAATTTTTAAATTTATAATTTAAAAAGCATTTAAAAAAAATACTTTTTTTATTTTTTATTATATATGATATTATTTACTTATTTAAATATTTATTGTAAATATAAAATAACAATTTATAAATGAAAAATTAATCAAAATTTAAACTTTTAAATTTATTATATAATTGAATGAAAAAGAAATTTTAATAATTATATTGAATTAAGAAAAAATATTAATGGAAATATAAATCTAAAAATTTAAATTATTTAAAATAAATAAAAATAAAATGTCATCAAATTTAAAAGCTAAATTAGGAGATTTAGATTTTTCCGATTATAACTTAAAAGAATTAGTAGAGAATAAAGAATATAATAATGTAATTAAAAAAATACATCCAATAATATGTGAAATGGATCCAGAACTTTTTTCTTATTGTCAAGATAAAATATCAAATATATATGATAAATATTTAAATGTTGAAGGACAACCTAATTATGAAGAAGCTGCAAAAATATTAAAAGCTGATATGGAAAAGGATAATGGACCAACATGGATTTGTATAATTGGACAAGATTTTTCTTTTAATGTTAAATGCCAAAAAGAAGCTTGTTTATATGGTTATCTTGGTCATTTTGGAGTTCTTTTATTTAAATGTTAAATAATATATGAAACTTCTAAAATTAATATTATAATTTATTATAATTATTATATTTTTTTTCCTTATATTTTATAAAAATTATTTTTAAATTGAATTATGAAAGTGTTTAATTAAATATTATAAATGGACGAAAAAATAAAAGAAAAAACCAAATTTTTTTTACATGTTTCAAATAATATTACAAAAAAATCTTTTTTTTTTTGGTTAATTATGATTTTAAAATTTCTTCCATTATTTATTGTTACACATGATTGGAATATTAAAAGTAAAAGAAGTATATCTTATTGGGTTAGAAAATTTACATTATGTGAAATATTATCAAGTTCAAATAATTATTATATATACTTATCATTAATAATAATTTTATTTATAATTTTACTGACTTTATATTTTTTTGGAATATTTTACAAAATTATTCTCAAAAGAAAATTATTATTAAAAATATTTTCATTTTTTTCATTCTATATTTTTTATGCATTTAATCAATATATTTATTCTATTATTTCAGAATTAATATTTAATGAAAAATCTAAAGATTTAGATAAAGGCTTTTATTATATTTTAATAATAATATGTATTATTATAATATTAATGATAGTTTATCAAAATATTATTATTTGTACTATTTTTGTTTATATTCCAATTTTTATTGGTAATAATACATTATTTATTAATCCTTTAAATAAAATTCATTATTCAACTGCTCTTTTATCTTTTATTCAAGGATGCATTCAATTAGAATTCAATTTGTCATTTAATGAAATGATGATAATTAAAAATATTGTGAGATTCCTTTTTGTATTATATTATTTAAATGATTGTTTTAATTTTAATAAATATTATAATAAATTTAGTATAGAGTTCTTCAAAAAATTTATGTTGACTTTATGTTTTTTTTCATGTTTAATTGAATGGTTATTTTATTATGATCATAAAAATAAATTAATGATTCTTCAAAAAGATTTAGGAATACTATTTTTCAAATTAATAATTGAAATTAATTTATCTTTTATATTTCTTTTTATTTATTATTATTTTGAGAGTAAAACTATGATTAAAAAAATTTCAACATTTCATTCTAAAAATTTAAGAAATTTTGATTATAATATGGTAAATTTTTTCAATATTCTTTATTATGATGAAAGAAGAGATTTATTAAAAGATATTTTATTAAAACTAAATCAAAATTTACAAAAATTAGTTCATAATCCAAGATGTCGTGATAAACAATGTTTTTATTGTTATAAATATACATATTATCAATTCAATTTGGAAATGGAAATATATCTTGAAAGAAAGAAAAACAAAGAAATGACACTTTTACAAGAACATTTCCCTTTATTATATCAATTTTTATTTAAAGAAATTTCATTACTTTATGACTCATTTCAAATAACAGATAGAGATAAAAGTGTTCCTAAATTATTTATAGTAATAACTTTTTATCTGTTATTTGAAAGAAATTATGTTAAATGTTTATATTTAATAGAAAAAACAAATTCAATTAATAATGGAAGTAGAAAATGTATATATTGTTATCAAATAGAATTTTTAATAATTACAATATTATCTTTTTATAAAAAAAAAGAACATAAAACTTTGAATTTATTAAGTTCAAATAATGATAATATTAGTAAAATTATAATTGCTGAAGATTTAATTAAATCATCTTTAAATAAAATAAAAGATATAATGATTACATTTAATAATGAAATTGTAACTTTTTCAACTTTTTCTAAAATAATATTTAATTTTATTCATGAATATAAAATATTAACTTTTAGAATTAATTCATTATTTGAATCAACAAAATGTAATATTCCTTATTCAAAAGAGCAATTTTCATTATATTTTGAATATGTTTATGGAGAAGTTCCACAAAAATTAAATTCTTGTTTTGAAAAATTTTTTTCTTTACAAAATAGTTCTTTAATTGAAATTTATATGAAAGATACATATTTACTTTTATTTAAAGTTAAATTTTCAATAAAAGATATAAATCTACAAATTAAATATGCTTCATCAGAATTAATATCAAAATTAAGATATACTTCAAATGAATTTAAATCTTTAGATATAAAATCACTTTTTGCAAAAACATTCTATAAATCATATAAATATACAATCTCAGATTTTTTAAGAAATGGAAAAGATATAATTAAAATAAATAATTTTTGTCTTTTAGATAAAGATAAATATGTTATTCTATTTGATATTGAAGGAATTTCTCTTTATACAGGTTTAGGAATGGTTCTTTTTCTTAAATTAAAACCTGCAAAAGAACAATTATTTTTAAAATCAGTTAAAGATAAAAATAAAAAAGAAAAAAGTGATAATAATAATAATTATAAAAATTTATATGGTTCATGTTTATTATTTACTAATAATAGTGGAAGAGTTGTTTCTTTAAGTAGAGGATTTGAAGATTTCTTTCATTTAAAATATGAAGTTTTAAAAGATAATAGAATTAATATTAAACAACTTTTTAAAATAGAAAAATTAGAAAAAAAAGGAAAATTAAAACAAGAATTAATAGATATTTATAATAATATTATTGATATATTTAATGAAAAAATTGGATTAATTGGAGAAGATGCTTTTTCAAAAGCAATTATTGAAATTAAAGAAGTTAAAGAAAATATTTCTCAATCTAAAATAAATTTTAGAACATCAATTTATTATGAACAAAGAGAAATGATAAGAGAAAATTTTCAATATTACTTATTTTTAATAGATATTTCAGCTAAAGGCACTTCAAAAAAATCATTGGCAAATCCATTATATGAACAAATGATGCTTGAAACATTAATTAGTAAAAGTAATGATTCAGTTATATATAATGAAAGTACAAATAAAATTATTGATAAAATATTTCATACTTCATTAAATCAAAAAATATTATATTCAAATAAATTATCATATTATATACTTAAAAAGTATTTTAATACAATTATTAAATCAAATAATGAAATAAAAAAAGAAAAAGAACTTAATGAAACTTTAGAAGATGGAAATAAAAAAGATATTAAAGAATTTTATGATAATATTTTAAATGAAAATGAATTAAATTCTACAAATGACAAAATTGATGTGAATAAATATTTTTTAATTAAAAAAAATAATTTTATAATTAGATATTTAGTATCTGTATTATCTTTTATTTTTCCATTATGTTTTATATTTATGATGATATATAAATTAAGAAGTTTAGCAGATCAAGAAAATTATTTTAGAGGACATATAAATTTTGAAATGGTTGGTTTAACATTAATGGATGTATTATCAAAAGTTATTTTTATGCAAATTCAAGGAAATAATTTACAACCTAAAATATTAGAAAATTATTTTAACAATTCATTTGAATTTCATTCTCAAAAATTAATAAAAAGAATATATGATTACAATTCATTTTTTATAAAATTTTATCAATTTTATACAGGAAGAGTAGTAGGAACAGATCCTTATTTTTTTAGTTTATATGAAAAAGAAGTTTTATATAAAATGCCAGATTTATTAGGAAATAAAATAGAAACAAAAGCACAAATGGCATCAATTCATTTAACTGAATTATTATCTTTAACAATATTAAATGGTCCTATACCAATTTATTATAATAATTCAGAATATTATTATACACAAGATATGGTAAAAAAAGTTAATATTACACCTTTAGATTATTATTATTGTGCTTCTGGTTATGTTGGTTTTTTAATTAATTATTTAGCTAGTTATAAATATTATAATAATGAAATTACTAATTATTATGGAACTAAAGCTTTAGATTGGAAAATTAGTTCTCAAAGAGGGATTACTAGAACTATTGTTGTTTTAATTTTTGTTTTTATTTTTTATATTTTAATTTGTTTTTTTATTTTTTATTTTCAAGCACAAAAATTATTTGCCAGATATTTTATTTGTTTTACTCAATTAAGATTTTTTAATGATTATCTTTATAAGAAAACTATTTTAATATATGATATTATTGATAATCATCAAACTAATTCAAAAACAAAAGAAATATTATCTAAATTAGAATTTGAAAATGAATATGAACAAATATCAACTGTTAATCATATAATATCTGGAAAAGTTGATAACTTTAAACAAATAAAAATAAAATCTTTTTCAATTAAATATAGAATTCCATATAATGAAATGATATATGAACCAGGAGAGAAGAAATTACAAAAGAAAAATGAGACAACAATAATAGCATCATTATTAAAAGGTAATTCTTCTAAATCTATAACAAGTCCTATTAAAAATCAAATTTCAATTTCAATTCCTAATATAACTAAAAGAATAAGTCATGTTGAATCAAGAAATCAAAATGTTGATAATTTAATGTCAAGTTTTGCAAATGATAAAAATAGAAAAAAAAGTAAAGGTAAAACAACAATCATAACAAAAAATTTATCATCAAATACAACAAGAACAAATATTACAAATACAACATTTACAAGTAGTATTAATTTAATGAATGTTCGTTCAAAAAATAAAGATATAAAACCAACTGGAATGATAGGAAATAGGTTATTATCAAAACCAATAATATATTTACATTTATTTTTAACTTTATTTATTTTAGGTATTTTTCTAATAAATTTTACAATAATTTATTATTTTCATTCTTTTGGTTTAGTTGATAGTTTTATTACAATTATGTCTACTTTTAGATCTTTATTTGCTGAAATTAAATTTCCAAATGAAATGTTATTAGATTTTTTAATGTCTATTTTAAGAAATGAAGAATTTTATACTATATATCAATCAACACCTTATTCTGAAATTTGTGGTCAATTAAAATCACAATATGATGAAGGTGTAACACATCATGAAATGTTTTTAGAATTAAGTCAATGTTGGCCTGAATTTAAACCTACTGTTGATACATTAATTTTAGGAGTTGCTGATAAAAGAATGAAAAACCTTATTAATTTTCAACATTATACTGAAGGAAGTTATTTCTGTGAAAATTATGCTACTTTTCTTTCAAATAATAAAAATGATAAAAGATTAAATGATATTAAATTATTAGAAGATTTAACATATGAATCAATTATAAATGAATGTAGAAATATTGGACATGGATTAAATAATGAAGGTTTTCAAACAGTTTTAGTAAGTATGTATAATACATTAAATATTTTATATAATGAATTTAAGAATAAAGAAAATAGAACTGCTGAATATAATATTCAAATGTTAAATAATGATAATTTTGTTATGATGCAATTAGAAACTTATTATATTTTTTCAAAAATGTCTATTTGTTATTATTTAATAATGAATATTGATTTGGAAAATGCCCATCATTTAGCATTAAGAGATGAATTTATATTTTTATTTATTCAATTATTAATAATTATTATTGCAATTTCTATTTATCTTTATAATGTAATAAAATATGGAACTGAAATTATGTTAGTACAATTTTTTAATAAATGTATATTACATATGATACTTTTTAAATGAATCATATTAAAAATTAACATAAAAGATATTTTTAATAATATAAATAATTGAGTTAAATATCTTAAAATCTATTTTATAAAATTATAATATAATTAAATAAAATTAAATGAAATAAAAGTGAATATTTTTTCATATTAAAAAATTAAAATTAACCCTAAAAAAAAAAATTAATAATTTTTTTCACAAATAGCTTTAAGAATTTTTTGATACATACCACTAGTGTCATCAACAACATCATCAACCATTTCTTTTCCAACAAGAGCTTTATATTGAATTCTCATTTGAGGAATATCAAGTTCTTCTCTTGAAACTAAAATTCTAACTAACATTTTATCATTAGTTCCTAATCCCTTAACAGCTTTATTAACTCTACTAGCAAAATATTCAGAAGGACAAATAATACCATCTAAAATTGTTTGTAAAGCTTTTTTAAAATCTCCTGAAAATTCTTTTTCAACTGCAACTTTAAGTGATTGTGATGTTAAGTTTATATAATGATTATTTATACTATATAATTCAGCTGGTGATGATATAGCAAAAACTTTTCTAAATAATGTTTCATCGGTTCCTAATTTTCCTTCTCCTCCTTTATATAAATCTTCAGCTATTTTTTTACATTCTTCTTCATTTTGTCTTGGATTTTCACTTCTATTACATTGAAGAAGAGATATTAAAATTTTTTTTAAATCTCCACTTGTTTCTTTTTCAATCCATTTTTCTAAATCTTCTTTATATAATTTTTTAAATTCTTCTTTAACACCTTTTAAAAAGAAATTTGGTCTTGTGCAAATTATTTCAATGATTGTATCTTCATCAGTTCCTAATCCTTTCATTGCTTTATATAAACATTTAGCATCAAAAACTGTTGGAGAATCATATAAACCTATTATTGTTTCTCTAAAATTTCCACCTAATTCTTTATGAAAATCTTCTTGAAGATCTCTTCCAAAACACGTTTTATATATTTCTTTTAAACCCTGTCTATCTCTTTTTGTATATTTTAATGTTATATTAATAATTCCTTGTTCTTTATCACTTTTACCTTTCAAACAATCTCTTAATAATTGAGCATCAGCTTCAAATATTTTAGGATCTGGTCCAGGCATCATCATTTTCTTTTTTATAATTTATTTTTTAAATACTATTAATAATATTATTTAAATAATAAATACCTTTCTTTAAATCCAGATAATAAAAAAATAAAAATTAAAAATAAATGGTAGACATTCCAGCATTAAGAAATGAAGTAAAAGTCTTAGCAGAAAAAGCAGTAAACGCAGATAAATGTGAAGATTACGACAATGCATTTTCATATTATTCAAAAGCAGCAGAAAAATTAAATTACATTAGAAAATATGATGAAAATCAATATAATAAAGAAGTATATACAAAAAAAGCAATTGAATACATAAAGAGAGCAAAAGAAATAAAAGCAGCAACTGAAAAGAAAAAAGAATCAGCTGAGAAAGGAGGAGATGAAGATGAAGAAGCAAAAAAATTAGAAGAACAACTTTCAGGTTGTTTAGTAAGTGAAAAACCAAATGTAAAATGGAGTGATGTTGCTGGTTTAGATAAAGCAAAAGAAGCTTTAAAAGAAGCAGTAGTTCTTCCTATAAAATTCCCTCAATTATTCCAAGGAAAAAGACAACCATGGAAAGGAATATTATTATATGGTCCACCAGGTACAGGAAAATCATTTTTAGCAAAAGCAGCAGCAACTGAAACAGGAGGAAAATTTTTTAGTGTATCAGCAGCAAATATTGTTAGTAAATGGATGGGAGAAAGTGAAAAATTAATAAAAGGATTATTTGATTTAGCAAGAAAAAATAAACCAGCAGTTATCTTTCTTGATGAGATTGATTCTGTATTAAGTGCAAGAAGTGATAATGAAAATGATGCAACTCGTAGATTAAAAACTGAATTTCTTATTCAAATGCAAGGTGTAGGAAATGATGATAAAGGTATTCTTGTATTAGGAGCTACAAATATTCCATGGCAATTAGATCCTGCAGTAAGAAGAAGATTTCAAAAAAAAATTTATATTAGTTTACCTGATGCTGAAGCAAGGAAAGTAATGTTTCAATTAAATTTAGGAAAAACTGCTAATCAATTAACTGATGAACAATTTGATGATCTTGCAGAAAGAACTGAAGGTTATAGTGGAAGTGATATTGCTACTTTAACACAAGATGCTATTTATGAACCTATTAGAAAATGCGAAAGTGCTACTCATTTTATGAGAGTTAATAAAGATGGGAAAGAATATTATGTTCCTTGTTCTCCTTCTTCTCCTGGTGCTATACAAATGAAAATGCATGATATGGCTAATCCGGAAATGCTTTTACCTCCTGATGTTTGTTATGAAGATTATATTCTTGCTTTGAAAAAAATTAAAGCTACTGTTAATGAAAAGGATTTGGAAAAACAAGAAGAGTTTACTAGAGAATTTGGACAAGAAGGTTAAAATTAAATATTTAATGATATATAAAATTAAATAAGAATTTAAAATATAATGTTTTATTTTTAAATTTTTAATATTTATATAATAAAAATCTAAAATGACCTAAAAAATCATATAAAAAAGTTTCATTTTTTAAATTAAATATTAAATATACAATTTTATCAATTATATAACTTTTTCTTATTTTTAAATATAAACACAATAAAATTTTTATTTAAAAAAACTATTTTTAAATTAAAAACTCTTTGAGCAAAAATTTCAATCATTGTTAATATATAATTTTTGAAAATTTTTTAATAATTTAAATAGTACTTTTATTGAATCAACTACTGAATTTTTTCTTTTATTTTGTATAAAAAATAGAGCTAAAAGAATTTTAAATTAATTTTCATTAATATAACTGAATTTATATAAAAATTATAAATACTCTTATTGATTATAAGAAAATTACATTATTTATATTTTTAATTTTAATAAATAGAGCAGATTTAAATTAATTTTTATATAAATATCCAAAAATGAAAAAAATTAAATTATTTATATTTGTGATATTAAAAAAGATAAATATAATAAAGATTATTTAATTAAAAAAATTTATTCTTCATTTTTTTGATAAAAAAGTGGAATTCCAGTAAAATTATTTAATTTAGCATTCCAAATTGCAGCAATAATCATTAGAATATTTCCAGGATATATTAAATACCTTAAAAAATTATTTTCATAATATTTTCCTAAAATAATAATAATTGCAGAAAAAACTCCTAAAATAAAAGGAGGATGAGTAAATTTTTTTTTTTTAATAAATAAAGAAAAAACACTAATAAACATTAATATACAAGTAATAGGAAACATATATTTTGAAAGATTAGATATAGTAACTCCAAATGCACCTAATAAACTAGTTATTGTACTTACATAAATTTGAGTACAAGCACCACCAGAACAAATAACCATCATATTTGATAAATATGTTAATGCTGGAAATATTAATGATGATGCAAAAGATAAATATATTGATTTAAATTTTTCAATTTCTCTTATTGAAAATATTGATAATTGTCTTATAAATGAATAAATTAGACAAGTACTAAAAATTATTATAAGAATCAAAATAGAAGAAAATAAATAATCATCATTTTTTGTATCTAAAAATTGATGAATATGATATATTTCTATTATACAAAGAATATATAAAATAAATGAAAAAAAATTTGAAATTAAAAATATATTTGATAAAATATTAGATTTATCTATTCCTTTTTTTTCAATTAATATATCAGAATATATTATTAAATAAAAATAATAAATACAATTTGGAATTAGATAAATATATAAAGGATAAAAAGTAACTCTCCAATGAGCCATAAAATTATCATTAAATTTCTGATATAAAAAAAAAGAAGTAAGTAAACAAGAAATATATAAAAAAATATTTGATTCCATTATAGTTAAATCCATATATTCATTTATAATCTTTTTTTGCTTAATAAAAAATGAATTTGTATTATTATCATCATTTTCATTTTTAGAATCCATTTTTATAAAAAAATAAATTTAAAAAAAATAAAAAATCAAACTTAAAAAAAAAAAAAAAAAATTTTTTTCAGAAACTCTTCTGGTGTGATAAAATTTTTTTTATTAATTGACTATATAAAAATAATATAGTCAAAAACTCATTTAAATTTTAATATATTAAAATTTAGGGAAATCTTTTGGATCAAATTTAAATTTCCCTTTTTTTTCCTTAGGATGATATTCATTTCCTCTTCCACCTTCTCCAATTTTCAAATTTTCAAAAACATTTGAAAAATCTTGATTATCTTCTTTTTTTTCCTTATGTTTTTTTCCTTTTTTTTTCTTAGTTTCACTAACACCAATTTCATTAGATTTTTCAACTTTTAAAACAGTTAAATTTTCAGTATCTTTTGGTCTTTCAATTTTAACATCTTCTTCTTCTTTTTTTTCAACATTTTGTTGTTTTAAATAATCTTCAAGTGAAACAGCATTCTCAGGTCTATTTAACAAATCTTCTTTTTTAACTTCTCTTTCAATTACTTTTCCTTTTCCTTTTTTTTCTTTTTTATTCTCATGTTCATTTTCTTTAATATCTTCATTTTCTTTTTTATCTTCTTCACCTTCATTAACATTTTTTTCTTCTTTTTCATCGTCTTTTTCTTTATTTTCTTTTTCTTCTTTTTCTTCTTTATCATCTTCTTTTTCTTTTCTAGGATTTAAAGCACGATCAATATAATATTCATCATAATTTTTTTCATATTTTCTAGAAATTTCTTTAGGATTATCACCCCATGTTCCTTTACCTCCTGCACCACCTTTTGATACTTCTTTTCCTCTTCCAGTTCCACTTTTTCTTTCAAATTCTCTTTTACCTGGTTTTTTATTTTTTGGAGGAAAATATTTTGGTCCTTCTTTTTGAATATAATGATTTTGTTTTGATACATTAAATTCTTCACCTTCTTCACCTTTTTGTTTTTTTCTTTGTGGTTTATGTTTTGATACTTCTTCAAATCCTTCTTCTTCTTCTATTTTTGAACCTTGATTTTCTGTATTTTCAGGACGCTTTTTTTTTTTTTTTTGCTCTTGTGATACAAAAAGTTGTTGAGATGGTTTATTTGATTTTACTTTTTGAAAATCATTTTCTTCATCATCAGAATCTCTTTCTACTTTCATTTTACTAAATGGATTAGTCATTGTCATTTTTTTAAATTAAAAAATTGAAAAATTCTGAAATATATATATTTTTTTTTAATAATATTTAATATTAAAATAAATAATTATTTAAATTTGGGTTTTTATTTTTTTTTTTTGAAAAAAAAATCAAATTTTTAATTTAATAAAAAAATTCTTGTATAAAAACCAGAATAGTAAAATAATAATAAAAAAACCTCTAAAAACACCATTTACTTATCTTTATCATTAGGATGAAAAAACAAGCTTTCTTCATAAATCATTTTCTGTAAATTTTCTTTAGTTAATTTCATTTCATCAAAACTCCAATCAAATTTTTCCTGACTTACATTTTCACATTCATCACTTCTTAATTCTTTAAAATAAGGATGACTTAAGCATTCTTTAATACTAATTCTTTTTTTAGGATGAAAAGTAAGCATTTTTTCTAATAAATCCAAAGCAAGTGGATTAGCACCAGGATATAATTTACTAAAAGGAATTTTATTTTTTTTTTCAAATTTCATAATAAAATCTTTAGCTTCTTTCTTAGAAATAAAATCTAAATCATCATTTTTAGGAGAACCTAAAATTGCAGTAATTTTCTCAATTTGATCTAAATAATGATCACCTTGAAAAATAGCTTTTCTTCCTAATAACTCAGCAAAAATGCATCCAATAGACCAAACATCAACAGCTTTTGTATATTCTGAAGGACATAAAATAACTTCTGGTGCTCTATACCATCTTGTAATAACATATTCAGTTAATTCTTCTTGTTTATCATTATTATTATTTTTCTTATTATCATCATCACTTATTCCTCCTCTTCCAAGTCCTAAATCACATATTTTAATATCACAATTTTTATTAACTAAAATATTAGATGGTTTTAAATCTCTATGAACAACATCAGCTGAATGCATATAATTTGTACCACAGAGAATTTGATATAAAAAATATTGAACGTGTTCATCTGTTAATTTTTGCTTTGAATATATTACTTTATGTAAATCAGTTTCCATAAATTCTGTTGCGAAATATATGTCATCGAAACCTGTTTCGTGTTCTGGTTTTTGTACATCTACTAAATTTACTATGTTTGTATGATTGAAGAAACGAAGTAATTTTATCTCACGAACTATACGTTTTGCATCTACTAAATCTTCAAATGCATTTGGTATCTTTTTTATTGCTACTTTTGTGTTGTTTGATGTATCTAAACATGCACATACTACACCGTATGCTCCTTGACCTAAACGCTTTATGAAAACATACTTTTTTGATACTATAAATGTTGATCCTGCGAAAGTAAAGGAATGCTTGTCTGGAGGAAGGTTTTGAGGCTCTTTTGAATCTTGTTGTTTTTGCTTTGGGTCTTCTTTTTTTTCCATTTTTTTTTTTTTTTTGTTTTTTTTTATATTTTTTTTATTTTCAAATATTATTTTAAAAAGTTTTTATATGTTTATTTTTAAAAAAATAATTTTTATATAATTTGTAATATGTAAAAATATATATAAAAATATATTAAACAATTATACAATTAATTAAGCATATAAAAAGAAGTAAAAATTACATTTTTAAAAAGAATGCCCATAAAAAACAAATATAAATACTTTTTAAACACCATAAAAAAAAAAGTGAAATTTTCAAAATTGTTCAATATATTTTTGTGTTTCTTGAATAAGTTTTTCATCATATTGAATATCATTATCATTAAAATTCCCATCACTTAAATTTTCAGAAATATATCTTTCAATTGGAACATTACAATTTTGAAGTATATTACTATTATTCATATTTTGAAAAATATTAGGAATAAAAGGAGCAGTCATAGTAAAAGATTCTAATCGATCAAAATCAAATTGATGAAAAAAAGGATGTGATCTCAATAAATTAAAATTACAAACTCTCTGCATTAAATTCTTATTAAGTATAATTCTAAAAAAATTATTAATATCAATAAATTTAGGTTCATAAGGCAAAACTAATTTTTTATTTAAAATTTCAAAATAAATTGCCATAGCATCATTTGCTCCTTGTCCAAAGGGAACGTAACCATAAAAAATTTCAAACATAGTAATTCCAACACTCCAATAATCAGAAGAATAAGAATAACCTTTTCCAATAATAACTTCTGGTGCTAAATAATGTGGAGTTCCACAAATTGTGTAAGTTATATCTTTATCTTTTAATTCTTTTGATATACCAAAATCTATTATTTTCAAATAACCATTTTTATCTATCATACAATTATCTGGTTTTATATCTCTATGTAATATTTTCTTTTTATGTAAATAGTCTATTATTGATAAAAGTATTCCTCCGTAAAATGTTGTTTCTTTTATATTTTTTAATTCGCTTTTTTTTTTATTTTCTAAATGAGCTTTTAATGAAATTCCATCAATATATTCTATTAAAAAAAATAAATTTTCATCATTTTTTAAAGTTTTTACTAATTTAACAACAAATGGACAATTTATTTTTAACATAATATTTTTTTCATTTAAATAATATTTTCCTAAATGTTTATTTTGATATAAAGATTTAATATTAGTATTTTTAATAGCATAAAAATGTTTCATATTATGAACTAAATGAACTTTACCAAATCTTCCATTTCCAAGAGTTTTAACATAAAATAAATCTTTTAATTCAATATTAATATCATTTAATGAACTCATATCTTTAATAACTTTAGAAATTTGATAATCAAAAACAAAATCTTCTCTTGTTAAAATATAACATTCAGTTTGACCAATTGAAGTAACTGTAAATAAGTCAATTTCTCCTGTTATATTTGGAATCTCTCCAAAACATCCTCCTGCTTCTAAATATCTTATTAAAATACCTCTTTGTTCCATTTTAACTTTCCCTGTTTTAATTATATAAAATTTTTCTGCAATTGAACCTTCTTTCATTATTATAATATTATCTTCAAATGTATCTTTAGAAATATTTTTTGCAATTTGTAAATATTTTGTTTCTTTTAATGTTAAAAATATAGGAATTTTTTTTAATTGATTAACAGTTTCCATTAAATCCATTTTATAACTTGAATTATATTTTTTTTCATTTACTTTTATAATATCTTCCCAAGAAGCTTCTAAAATTAAACTTTCATCAAAACTAATAACTTCATCATTTAAATCTATTTTAGAATCAATAATAGTTTCACCATAAATTGAACCAGTCGTTGCAACAGTTTCTTTAGTTTTATTCATTATTAATTTACCTTCTATAATAATACAATATTTTTTATTTTTTGTACAATCTTTATTAAAAACAATAGCACCTCCTTCATAATAAATAACTTTAAAAACTTCAAATAATTCATCATGTGCAGTTATCATTATTTCACTTAAATTTGATCTTGGAATTGAATGAATAAAAATATTATAAATTATTTCTTTTAAACTTGTATTTCCTAAAACTTCATAAATTGATTCATATGGTAATTCATAAACAGTTAATGGATTTTGATCAACTGAATAAGTATAAAAAGAAGGTGAATTAATAAATAAATTAATATGACAAAATAAATCACCATTAGTTAAAATATCAATTTTTTTAAATTTTCTAGTCTTTCTAACATTACCATTCGCAATTATATATATTTTATCACATATTTCATTTTCATTTATAATAATTGAATTTGGTTTATATTCAATTAATATCATATATTTACTTAAATCAATTTGTAAACTTTTTTCTAAATATTTAAATAAAAAAACCTTTTTTAATACTTCAACTCTCTCATTAGTAATTTTTAAATCCATATAAATAACTGCACTTCTATAAAATTCTCCACTAACTCCTAATAATTTAGTAGGAATTTTTGATATTGCTTTTTCTTTTCTTTTTGCTCCTTCTTCAAAACTATCTAAACCAAAAAAATGTCCTTTTTTTAATATAACTTCTTCATTTTTACCTTCTGAATTTTTTTCTATTATTATTATTTCTCCATCTTCAATAATATAAAATACTCTTGCTTCATCATTTTCTTCATATAAAGTATAATTTGATACAATTTCAAATGAAAAAAAACCAATTATAAATTCATTAATTGTATCTTCATCAAAATCATTTACAATATTATTATCAACTAATACTTCTCTTATAAATTGTTCTTGTTTTACTGTTAAAGTTTCATTTACTTTATAACTTTTTTCAGTCACAACTGTTGATTCCATTTTAACTATTTTTTTTTCTTTTTCTGGTTTTGTTTTTCTTCTATTATATTGTATATTAAGTTCTTTATTATCTTCTTTAAATGAATTATTATTTTTTATAAAAGAAACTTTTTTTGATGATTTTGCTTTTCTTGAAGGAGAATAACATTCTATAAAACTATCATAAACTCTTGAATTTTTTTTTAATAATAATCTTGAACTTTGAATATTTTGTATTTTTCCCATTGCTTCATTAAATAAAAAAGTTTTTGCCATTAATTTTTTTTTCAAATAATATTTTTCCATTGATATATTTTTAGGTGCAAATGTTAATTTTTTATGTCCTTTTCTTGATGGAGAATTATTATTTGTTTTATTAGTTTCTTTTAATCTTACTGTATTATTATCTGTTTCTAAAAATAAAACATTTTTTGGTTTTGTTGAATATTCAAGATTTTTTTTATTTGGTCTTTTTATTATTGAATTTTGTGCTGTTGAATTATTACTTATTTTTAATAAATTTATATTTTTATCTATAACATAACTTTCTTTTCCTACTCTTATTGATTCAATTTGATTTACATTTTTTAAACAACATACTTTTGGTACTATACAAATTCCCATTAATTTTTTTATTTATTAATTTATTGATATTTTTAATTTTAATTTTTTAAAGTTTTTTTCCTTTTTATTACTTTTTTTTTAATTCTAATTAATGAATTAAATATTATTAAGTTTAAATTTTTACACACGTTTAATTAAATAATGGTTAATAAAATTAATTATAGAAGATATAATCAATTTTCAATTAATATTTTTAATTGCTTTAGTAAATTAAAAATAAGGGCTTTAAAATTAAATTTTCTTTTATATATATCAAATATAATATTCTTTCTTAATAATATAATGACAATAGATATAATATTTGAATATAAAAGAAATTTTATAGGAATACATAGTATGATTTATTTTTTAAATCCTTTATTTTATTTTGAAGTATTAAATAATTTATTAATTTCAGATTATTCATCTTCATCTAATTTATCATCGGAATCTCAAAGTAATTTAATGGATCCTTCAAAATATGAAAAAGATCAAATTTCTTTATTATTTAATAAATATTTAAATATTAAAGTACATGAACCTGGATATTTTAGTAGTTATTTAATTTTTAGAGCTTTATTTTTACTTTTAATTATAGTTTCTTTTATAATTAATATGATTAATATTAACCATTCAATTATTAATTTGTTGAGAAATATTTTAACATTTTTTATTTTTTTGATTTTTCAACCTTTTATGCAAATATTATTGATTTTTTATAATAGACCTTTTTTTTCTCAATTAAGTGATGTTAGAAAAAATTTAGGTTTAAACAATATTTTTGATTTGATTATATTAATAATATTTAATTCTTTTAGTTTTATATATTATGATTTTTTTATTTATTCATTTGGATTAAATCATGTTGAGTATTTTGATCATAAAAATTATTATAATTTAGAATGGTTTTTAATGATAACTAATTCAGTTATTATTATTATTAGATATAATATTAGATTTTCTATTTTTTTTCAATTATTGTGGTCTATTACTTTTTGTAATATATTTTATATAAAATCTTTATATTATGTTTATAACATTAAAAAAAATAAAAAAGTCAAATTTTTTTATTTCCTTGATTTATTATCTTTTTCTTTTTTTATTATTAGGTTTATTTCTCTATTTTTAATTAATAAATTAGGTGAATTAAGAATATTTAAAAGTTTTGAATTATTAGAAATTTGTTTTTTAACACTATGTCTTTTTTATTTTTTTAATTCAAGAAAGAAAATAACAACAATATCTTTTTTTATAAAGAATTTAGAAAAAAGAAGTCAAAACTGTTATTTACAAATAAAACAATATTTTAATCCAATAAACGATTTCTTTTTTGAACAACCAATAAATGTTAAAATAACAGAAAAAGTAAAGGAAAAATTATTAAAAGAATATGAAAATGATATTAAAAATTATTTTTGTTCAAATCAAATAGATTATAATATAATATCAGGTGGAAATGAAAAATTAAAAAATGCATTAAATTGTGAAAATAATTCAAAAAAAAAAGGAGCAATTTCATTTTCTGCAAACACATCTGCAAGTGATTTTAAAAATTATACTTATATATTTAGTCTTTTATATAATATTTTAGAAGAAATTAAAAAAAGATCTAAAAATATTAATGACGAATTTTGTATTTATAATAGAGAAAATATTTTATTTTATAAAGCTTTACTTCATTTTATTAAAGATGGAAAAACTTTTAGATCAAGATTTATTATTTCTAAATTTTTATATAATGAAAAAAATACTATTTCTTTTCAATTAAATGCTATTATTCATTTTTTATTCATTTATTTTCAAAACTTTGAAAAAAGAGTTGATGATTCTTCTCTTATGTATATTATTATTTTTCAAAAAATAAATTCATATTATTATAGAATCTTAGATGCTTTTTATGAAATATTAAAAGGATTTAATAATAATTCTAAAACTGAAATTATTTATAATTTAGATAAACAAAGTGATATTATTGGAATATCAAGAAATAAAATTAATGAACTTATTACTAAATATAATGATGTATTAAAGAATTTTCAACCTGAAAAAGAAAAATATATTTTAATAGAAGATTTAATTTTTAATCATACTATTGATAAAAATTTTGAATTTTTTGATTTTAATTATTTAGATTCATTAGTAGATAAAAATAATTATTTTTTATTATCAATAGAAAATCAAGATTTAATAATGAAAAAAGTTCCTTTATTATATGATATAAAAACAAGTAATTCAGGAATAAAATATTATGATAAAAATTTTAATATAATATTCCCAAAATTAATATCAAAAGACTTATTTAAAAAAATAAAAAAAAACATTTTATTAACACAATCATTTAAATTAGATTCAATAATTGAAACATCAGAAAATTTAATATTAGGAATTAAATTATCATTTACAAGATTACCAACAATAGAAGGTAATTTATTCATATCATGTAAAATAGAAGAAAAAGATCCTTTAGAAGAAAATAATTATGTATTAATGGATTCAAATGGATTTATTTATAGATTTGGTTTATTTTTTAGAGAATATTTTGGTTTCTCAAGATTAAATAAAAAACCAAATATATTTAAATTATTAGGTTGTGAAAATATAGAAATAGAAAGAAATAAAACAGAAAATATAGAAATAAACTCAAAAATTTTAATTAAAAATTGTAAACAATATATAGGAAGATATGTAGATACATTAAAACAAGAAGAAAAAGTAGAAGTTATTAAAAAATTAGGTATAATATTTGGAGGACAACATTTAATAGAAGTCTCAATTAAAATAGAAAATTCATATTTATCAAATAAATTAGAATTATTTATTGTTCAAATTGTTTTTCCTATATTTAAAGAAGGATTAAATGATAAAAAAAAATTAGGAGATACTGAACAACCTTTAACAGTACAGGCACCAATTTCTTTTTCTAATTCAGCATCAAGTGTAATTAGTTTTAAAGAAATGAAAGAAAATGGTGATAAATGGAATATTACAAATAGAAAAGAAAAAAATGTAAATAAAAAAGTTGATGTGTTTCAAAAATTAAGTTTTTTATATAATTTATTTCTTATTTTTATTGCTATTTTCTTATGTATTTATGTTAAAATTCGTTCAAATAATTTTTATAAAGAAAGATTAAAATATGAATCAATAAGAGAATTAAATACAGAAGTTATTAGTCAAGCTTTTTTTGTTTTAAATGTTGCTAGAATTAAAGGAAGTACAAATTATAAATCTTTAGATATTGAATATCAAAATAATATTCAAGGAATTGGAAATTTTACTGTTTTAAATTATCTTGATGAATTATTTAGAGCTTCTGCAAATTATACTTTTACTATTTTTAGAAAAGTTAAAAATATTTATACTAAACTTAAACATGGGAATTATTTTTATAAGAAAGTTGAACCTAAATTGTATTCTTTTTATACTGAAAGTAACACTATTGAATATTATAATTATATTAATTCTTTTGATACTCAATTAAATAATTATTATATTATTAGTAAAATTGATGGTTTTTATATTGATTATAATTTATTTGAATTTAGTGAAACTGAAGTTGTTAATAATTCAGAAAGTGAAAGTGAAATAAAATTAAAAACAATGATTAAAAATGGATATGTATATATAACTATATTTGATGAAGTAAATTATTATGATAAAGAGAATTTTTTAAAATATTTTAAAAATTTTAAAATTTTTATATTTTGTGGATTTATCATATTTTTTTTTTGTAATTTATTATCAATATTATTTCTATATATTTCAATTAAAATATCAATAAATGAAATATGGAAATTAGTAAATTATATAATGAAAATAACAATAAAAGAAAAAAAATATTTAGAAAATAAAATAACTCTTACTAAAAAAATAGTATATAATGAAATGAAAGTATCAACAGGTTTAAAAACTTTAAAAAAAACAACAAAAAATGATTCAAAAAAAGGAAATGATGAATATTTAATTGATACAGAAGACACATATTTATTAACTCCAAATCAAACAAAGCAAAAAATAAAATATAATTTTAGAGTAGAAAATAAAGTATTAAGAATATTATTTGGTTTAGGAATGATATTTGGAATTTATATTGTTCTATCATTTCCAATAATGATTGATTATTTAAATAAAATTGATATAAAAAGACAAACTTCAGAAAATTCAGATGATTTACAAGATAATATTTATAGATATTATTTATTAATACGAGCTACAATTGGAATGAATTTCACTGACCCAACACTAATATATGATTTAATTATTGAAATAAGTAATTATATTTATGGAAATTATTCAAGTTTAAGAAATTTTATTTATAAAGATTCAAATAAAAGTACATATGATTATAGTGTTTTAATTAATTCTGATAAAGGATGTGAAATATTAGTTCAAGAAGAAACTTATTCTGAATATTTAAAAAAAATTTGTTATTATGAACCTATTTTAATTAATCAATTTGGTAATTTACTTTCTGGTTATATTAATGAATTAAGAACTGAATTAAGTACTTTTTTTGCTATTGAAAAAAGTTATGAAAATATTGTAAATGTTTTTCATAGTAGAATCTTTCAATTTTATAATATTGTTATTTTGGTTTATTTTAAAAATTATTTAAATGTTGTTCAATATTCTTATACTTTTCCAAGTTTTGAAAAAGTAATTTTACAATTATCTGATTTTTTAATTACTATGTTTATTATTATTGTTGCAACTGAAATTTTAAATTATATTTTAAGTGCTATATTTATTTTAGGTAAATTAACTTCTTCAGTTAAAAATTATGAAATGATGCATAAATTCTTTTTAAATGAAGAGAAATCAAAACAAACTTAATTTAATTTTTTATTAAATAATTATTTAGTATATTATATTAAAATAAATTATAAAATATTTGTAAATATAAATATTATTTAATTATTATTTAATTTTATATTAAATTTTCCAATTTTATTATTTAAAATATTTATAAACTCATTTCCTTTATCTTTATCAAATAACATTTGTTTTAAAATTTTTTTATTTTCAATTAAAAAAACTAAATTGACTTTTATCTTTTTATCATTTTCAATTTTTTCAATTGTTTTTTCAATTAATTTACAAATATTATATTTATTTCCAATTATTCTTGTATTGGTTTCAAATTCATTAATTTCTTTATCTTTTAAAAAATATAAAAATTGTTCATCAAAAAAAACAAGATAAGGAATTTTATTATCTTGATTATTATTATCTTTATTAACTTGTTTTTTTCCAAAAACAAAACGATTTAATATACTTTTTCTTTTAACAGGTTTAATTTTAATAAATTCAATAACTGGAATAATATCTTTTGAAATAAGTGTTCCTTTTAAAAATATATAATGACATATTATTTCTTCAGGATAATCTTGAATTTTTTGTGATAAAGGAATACCAACTTTATCTTCATTTAAATCATTTTGAATATTATTTTTATTTGTTGAAATATTATCTTCTTTTTCATTTAAATTTTTATTTTCTTCATTTGTTATATTTGTATCTTTAATTTCTTCATATTCTTCTTCTTCTTCATCATCATTTACATCATAAACATTATCTTCTTCTGATATTTGAATATTAAAAGATTTTCTTTTTTCATGTCCAATTGTTGTATTATTTAATTTATTATTATCATTTTTTTTTATTATTTTACTTAGTTTTTGCCTTAAAAAATTACTTTTATTTTTTATTGTTGCTCCTATGTTTCCAAAAACTTTTTTAATTTGAATACCTTCATTTTTTTTCATATTTTTAAATTACTTTTATTAAAGAAATTAAAATTTAAAATATTTGAAAAATAAATAATAAATTTTTAATTAAAAAAAATTATAAAATTAATTATTGATATTTAATATTTAAGATATTTCATCTTTTTTCTTTATTGGAGTTGAACACATATTAATAATATCTTTAATGTCTTTTATAAAACTATTACTTTCATCTAATATACCTGATTTATTTTTTAATTCTTTTGTTTTTTTTTGAATAGATATTTTATTATTTATAAAAACATTGTTTTTCTCTTTATAAGGATTAATACATATTTCTTCATTTGGTTTATTAGTTGAATTTAAATTATTTATTTTTGGGGATTGAGAATTTGAAAAAAGTTGTTTGTTTGTTGACAAATTAAAATATTTAAGAATTGACTTATTATTTTCATTTTTATAATATTTAGATATTTGATTCATAAAAGAATGTTTTGAAGGACTTATATTATAAAATTTTAATATTTTTTTAACACATATTGATTTTTTATTTAAAGTATTTGGAACAAAATTTTCATTTTCATTTTTATCATTCAAATTTTGTGATATTAAATTATTGGAATTTGTATTAATAGGGTTAAAAGATTTTTTTATATTTTGATTTATTGACAATTTTTTTATTAATTTATTGTTTTTTAATTTTAAAATTGAACTTAAGTAGTCATTAATTTGTAGATTTTCTTTTTCATTATTTGATTTTACATTAGAATTATTTTTTTTAATGGGATATATTTTTGGTAATATATTATTTTTTGAAACTTTTAAATTATTAACATAACTATTTTGTTTATTGGCAACCATATATTTTCTTGAATTAATTTTATTTTTCTTAAATAGAAATATATTATCCATTGATTCTTGTTTTTTAAAATTTAATTGATAAAGTGACATAATTAAAAGATTAAAATATATTCAGACTTCTTTACTGAATTATTATTTTATTTTAATAATTTAAATAAGAAATGAATAATTTTCTTTTCAATTTTAAAATAAAAAAAAAAATAAAAAAATAAATTTAAAAATTAAATTTTTTTTATATTGAGGTATCAATATGGAACAAAAGATAAAATACCCAATAAATAGAGATAAATTTAAACAAGGTTGTATTTCAATATTTAAAAGATGGACTGCATTTAGACTTGCTTTAGATAATAATCCTCAAATATTAACATATTATAATGAAGATCAAACAGTTTTAGAAATAAATGAATATTTAGAAATGTTATATGATGATATATTAACAACAATAATAAAAAATAATAATCGTTCAAATTTAATTGATGAAGTTTCAGATTGTTTATTTACTTTTATGTCTGATTATTTTCAAGTTGATTTAGAAGATCAAAGTGATTCTGAAATTGCAAATATTCTTATTAATTTATTTAATGAATTAAAAAATGGAAAAGATATTTTGTTAAATAATTTAAAAAATAAAGAAAATAAAAGTAATATGAAATATAATGTTGATTTTCCTATTTTAGGAAATCAAAAAGTTATTTTTGAAAAAGAAGAAGAAGATATTGAAGAAAGTTTTGAAGAAGAAGAAGAAAAAAATAATGAAAGAAATAATAATAAAATGGAGACTGATGATGTTGATGAAGATGGATTTACTGTTGTTAAAAAGGGAAAAGGAAAAAAATATTGAAATATATTCTTTATTGATAACTCATTTTTTTTATTTTAGTTTAAAATAAAAATATCTAATAATAGAAAAATATTTCTTTAAAAATTTATTTTTTTTTCAAATAAAAATTGTATAATAAATATTATTCTCTTTTTTAATTAATTAATTTTTTTTTTATTAAATTTTAAATATTAATTTCTAATAAGATAAATGTTTAAATTATAAATTTATAAATAAATTATTTTAATTAATAATTTAAAATATATATTTAAAAGATTTGTTTTTTTAAATGAAATCATCTTTAAGTGCATTTTTAATATTCATATCTTTAATTATAGAAATTAAATCATTTTCTTTCATTTCTGTATTTATAATTATTTCAAAAGGAAAAGTTTCTTCAGGTAATTTTATATCCATAGAAAAATTAGGCATATAATCTATTTTATCATTAAGTTTTTGTAAAATAAAACTTAAATATTTTCTAATTTTATTTTCTTTAATAATATCATTATCATTTTCATTTTCATTCTCATTATCATTATTTGAAGATTTTTTTTGTTCTTTCTTTAATATAAATAAAAATTTCCAACTTTCCCAATTATTAGACAATTCATCATATAAAAAAAATTTTTTTACTTTCTTTTCATAAAAATTTAAAATAACTTGTGCATGTTGAGTTTTAATAATATTTTTTTCTAATAAACTAATTTTACTTTCAATTGTTTTTTGTAAATTTTCGTTTTTAATTTTAACATAAGTTATATTTGGAATTATACTATCACAATCTTCAAAATTAGTTTCTCCTATCCATCTATGAAAAAAAATTGTATTAAGAACAATTCTTAAAAATTCTTTTATTGTTGGAAGATCATCTTCAAAATGAGGAATTTGATATTCACCAAAATTTGCCATTTTTTTTATTTATTAAAATTTAAAATTAAAAAATGTTATATATATATTTATTTTGTTTTAATTATATTAAAAAAATTTAATTATGTCCTTTTCTGATAAGTTATGTGAAATAAAAAGTATTATTACTTCTGTTAATGCTACTATGAATAAAATGAATTTACCAACTGATAAAAACTCAAATGAAATTAAAAATTTATGTTCTCAATTAACATGTAGAAAAAGTGAATTATATTCTGATGATTCATTAAGTAAAATAAATAAAATGGTTTTATTAAGAAATAGATTAAAGCTTTTAAGAAATCCAATAACACGTGAAAAAAAAAAAATTAATAATTCTAATATAAATATAAATAATAATAATAATATAAATTTGAATAATAATGTAAATATTAATAATGATAATAATAATAATAATAATAATAATAATGATAATAATAATAATAATAATATAAATAATAATAATGATATATTGAAACCTAATTTATTATTTCTTCCTAAATCAAATTCAGTATTAAATTTAAGAAAAAAGATAAATAATAATTTACCAAGTATTTCTGTAATTAAATCTTATTCTAAAGAATTTAATATATCAAAAAATGTTAACTTTTGTCCAAAATGTCCTCATTGTTTAAAACAATCACAAAATGATTTATTATCAGATTATTTATTTGATATAAAGGAATCAAAAAATATAATTAGTAAAGCTTGTTCTTATATAATTGAAAATTCACTTATTGATAAAACTGATATAATTTTTAATGTTATTGATCCAGAAACAAATTTATTAAATGAAGATTTAGAAAAAGAAAATAAAATAAAAAAAGAAAAAGAAAAAGAAATTTTTGACATAAACGAATTATTAATAGATTATAAAAATAAAATTAATTTTCCACAAAAAAGAGAAATTTATAATATTGTTTCTAATTATTTAAATTTATTAATTGATGGTGTTATAGAAATTGAGAAATTAATTCCTAATACTATTATAGAAAAATTTAATCAAAAATTAATTGCAAATGGTCATTTATTTGATTTAAATAATATACTTATTTTTGATCCTGATATTGAAAATTTATTTGATGGAAAAACAAAAGAAATTATTATGCAATTATTTAAAAAAAAATATTTAAAATCATTAAATGAAATCAAAAAAGAAAACGAAGAAAATTATTTTAAATCAAGTAAAAAATATTTAATATTATTTATTATATTTTTACAAGAATTAAGTGATATTTCAAAGGAATTTAAAGAAAAAGCTATTTTATTATATAAATTATTTGTTCATTTTTTAGCTGAACAAGATAAAAAATGGATTTATGTAATTAATAAAATAAAAGAAAGAGTAAATATTTATAAAAATTTATCAAAAACTATTTTATCACAAAAAAATAATAATTTACAAAATATAGAAGATTTAACTACAATTTTATTTTCAAATAAAATATCAAAAGAAAATTTACAAAATCATAAAAATATAATTAATCAATTAATAAAAATAGTAAATGAAAAAAGAGAAGAAGTTTATCAATTAGAAGCAAAAGTTTCAATTTTAGAACATGAATTAAATTTTTGGATAGAAGATTTTAATGATTTGAAATTAGACCAAAATTTAAGAATAAAAAAACAAAATTTGAATTTAGAAGAAATGAGACAAAATATAATTGATGAATTCAAATTTAAAAATGTTGGTCCAAATGTTAGAAGTTTATTATTAAATAGTGATATATTATTATTATTAAGTGGACAAAGAAATTATTTTTATGATTCCAAAAAATTTTTTATAAATGAAAATAATAGATTAACAGAATTAATAAATCATAAACAAAAAAGAAAATTATATTATAAAAATTTATATAAAAAAAAAGAATTTGAATTTGATAATGAAAGAAGAGAATTAATTCAAAAAATTGATATGTTAAAAGTAAAAATGAATTTTCTTACATTTGATAGAGCAACTCAAACTAATATTGATTGTTATAAATTTAATAAATTAGTAAAAAATAATAATATAATTACAATAAATAAAAGATTAATACAAAGTAAATTAATTGATATAGTTGAAACAATAACTTATAATACAAAAGAAATTGAATCTATAGGAAAAAAAAGTTTATTGAATTTAATACCTGATTTATATAAAGGAAAAATAAAAGATAATATTTTAAAAGAAAAAGAAAATTTATCTAAATTAAATTTTGATGATTATTTTTTCGAATTTATGAAAGAAAAATTTAAATTACCAAAATTAATAAAACAAAATATTGAAAAAACAATTAAAGCAGTTTTATCATATGAAAAAGAAGATCCTAGAATTTTATTATTTAAAAGATTTTTAGGAATAAATAATAAAGATAAAATATTAAGAGAAGTTTTTGATATTTATTTATTATTATTACAAAATTTACCAATTTCATTTGACAAATTATTTTATGATACAAATTTTTTATCTTTTGTTATGGATACTAATTTTTGTTTTCAATGTATTCATTTAAATTTAAGTTTTTATAGAATATTTAATAATGTGAGTGATATTATTATTAATTGTTCTAATGTTTATGAACAAAATTCAAAAAATATAATTTCTTTAACTGAAGAAAAGAAAAAAGATTATTTTTATTTATTTAGATTTAATGAAAAAGGAAATATTTTCTTTCTAAAATTAATAAAAGAACTGAAACAAAATATAAAAGAAAAAGATATTGAAATAATAATATCACAATTAAAAGAATCAAATAATTTATTCAAATTAACAAATAATGATTGTTATAATATAATAAAAAGAAATTTTACAATTAATGAAAATAATACAATAAATTTGGATTCATTTTTAGAATTTTTTGTCAATAAATTGATATTTCGAATTCAAATTTATAAATTTTGTGATATAATACTTAATGCAATAAATTATGAATTTGAAGCAATTGTTAAAAAATGTAAAAGTACATTAATAGAATTAAAAATTGGAAATGAATTAATTTTTTATAAAGATTTTGAAGAAATCTTAATGAAATTAATTAATAATGAAAGTATAAAATGGAAAATTATACATTATTTTAATGAAGCCTGTAAAACAGAAAGTAGAGATTTTATTTCTCAAGAAGAATTAATATCTTTTATTATTAGTAATAATGATATTTTAAGTTTAATTTTAGAACAAAATGAAAAAGAAATAGTGCCAAATCCAGAAAAAATAAAAATGAAAATTTCTATAGTAAATACATTTTAGAATCTTTTCTTTATTAATGAAGAGTTTGTAAATGAAAAATAATATATTTATATAATAAAATTGTAAAAGTTATTTGGGTATTGTTTTTTATGAAATAAAAATTTCTAAATAATAGATAATATATATATAAATAATAATTTAAATGTATAATTTTTTAATTTAATATATTTTTAAATAGAAAAAAAACAATTTTAAAAATGGAAAGTACAGAAGAATCATTAAATGGAAAATCAAAAAAGAAAAAATTAAATACAATTAAACAAAATAATAAAAGTTCTATTGTTTCTGCAAATCTAAAAAAAACATCAAATAATCCAAAAATACTTTTACCAATAATAAATAAGAATTTAAATCATAATTCAAATAATTCTAATCATCAAACAAACATTCCATTAACTGCAACAGACAAAAAAAGAAAAACAAAATCTCAAAATCAAAAAATAATAGCAAAAGACAAATCTCAAACAAGAAAATCAAAAAAAAATTTAGCTCCAATAACAATAAAAAACATTAAAAAAACAATAGAAGCAAATAACGAAACAGAAAAAGATAAAATAATAGAAAATGAAAAAGAAAGTAAAAATCAAATATCCGATTTTTTTCATTTTCCAGAATCAAACAATGATTACATATTATTTAAAAATTCAAAATTTGACATTTATTCAATTCATAATCCTTTATTTGAAATAAGAGAAAAAATAAAACTTCCTTTAAATTACAAAGTTAAAATGAATAGATATGGAAATATGCCAATTTGTTTAACAGAAACTTGTAAAAATGCAGGAATTCAATTAACAAAAAATATGGAAGGATGTAATATTGTTTGGAAATTATTACATCCTGATAAAATGAGAGAATTAATAAGATCAATTAATAAATGTCAAAAATATAATCATTTTCCAACAACTTATCAATTAGGAAGAAAAGATAATATGTATAGACATTATAGATATTATAATAAAATTTTTCCTAATGATTATAATTATACACCTTTAACTTTTATTTTACCTTTTGATGGCGAAAAATTTGAAGTTGAATATAATAAAAGTACAAAAAAAAATTTATGGATTGTTAAACCTGTTAATATGAGTCGAGGAAGAGGTGTTCATATTTTAAAAAATGAAGAAGAGTTTAAAATTATTAATAAAAAATCAGAAAAATTAAATATTACTCAATATTTAGTTAGTAAATATATTTCAAATCCACATACAATAAATCAAAAAAAATATGATTTAAGAGTTTATATTTTAATAACATCATATACTCCTTTAAAAATTTATTTATATAATAATGGTTTAGTACGTTTTGCTACTGAAAATTATGAAAAAGGAAATTATAATAATATATTTATTCATTTAACTAATTATTCAATTAATAAAAAAAATAGTAAATATAAAAGTAATGATAATGATAATGAAAATGATGATGAAAATGAACCTGATGATTCTTGTGATAAATGGTCACTTTATGAATATAGAAATTATTTTATTAAAAATAATCAAAATCAAATTTTTAATCAAATTTGGATTCAAGTTAAAGATATTATTATTAAAACTATTATGTCAATTGCAAATGATGCAACTAAAGAAATTTCGTCTAATAAAATTAATACTATGTTTGAAATTTATGGTTTTGATATTCTTATTGATAGTAATTTTAAAGCTTGGTTAATTGAAGTTAATGTTAATCCTTCTTTACATTGTTCTTCTCCTTTAGATTTAAATATTAAAAGTGATTTAATTGCTGATACTTTTAATATTGTTGGAATTCAACCTTATCATCAATTAAATAATGAATTAGTTTTTCATATTGAAAAAAATGAGTTACCTCAAATTATTAATCAAAATCAACAAGGGAAAAATATGAATAATGGGAAAAATAATAATAATAATATTAATTATA
>JAEEGK010002708.1_pt1 | contig 44455 bp, 45 predicted proteins | sample 8958771 | NCBI WGS metagenome assembly JAEEGK01 (sample SAMN16246547, study PRJNA631951) | gut metagenome | biome: gut microbiome; feature: rumen; material: SC-attached | host: Bos | place: Iran: Karaj | collected 2018-10
CAAGAGCTGCAGGTGGGCACGGAGAACGAACAGTTTCTCGACCTCTACATCTCGCTCATGCGACTGGCCTACCAGCGCAAGATACGCGACCTGCGCAAATGGAGCGAGGTGATGGCCGGCTTCGGGCGTGAGAAGCAGAAGCGGTTCCTGCAGTACTTCCTGCGCATGACGCGCGAGTGCTTCATGTACAACTTCAAGCAGGCCGACCTTGTCTACATGACGCAGCAGGAGGAGGACTTCGCCCGCAACTTTGCCCGCTTCGTCAACGAGGCTAACATCCTGGCTATCTACGATCTGGCCAACCGCGCCATACGCGACATCGGCCAGAACGCCAACGCCAAGATTGTCTTCTTCGACTTCGCGCTGCAGACTATTGTGCTTCTGCTACAGAAGTGACGGAAATCGAATTATCGAAACATCGAAACATCGAAACATCGAAACATCGACAAAATATGGAGAAAGAATATGAAATACGGACCGGCTGCGACCGCGGACTCTGCCACCAGGCAGTAGGCCGGCAGGACCGCCAGCTCAACACCTACGACTGGCTGGCCGACGTGCCGGGCAACCAGGAATCGACCGACCTCGTGGAGGTGCAGTTCAAGCACACCCGCAAGGGCTACTACCACAACGTGAACAACCTGCCGCTGAAGAAGGGCGACATCGTGGCCGTCGAGGCCAACCCCGGCCACGACATCGGCGTGGTGACGCTGACAGGCCGCCTGGTGAAGCTCCAGCTGAAGAAGGCTAACCTGAAGTCGGCCGACGACATCAGGCGCATCTACCGCATTGCCCGCCAGTTGGATATGGACAAGTTCCGCGAGGCCAAGGCCCGCGAGCACGAGACGATGATTGAGAGCCGCCAGATAGCCAAGGGCCTCGGACTCGACATGAAGATAGGCGACGTGGAGTATCAGGGCGACGGCCAGAAGGCCATCTTCTACTACATCGCCGACGAGCGCGTAGACTTCCGCCAGCTCATCAAGGACCTGGCCGCTGCCTTCCACGTGCGCATCGAGATGAAGCAGATCGGTGCGCGCCAGGAGGCCGGGCGCATCGGCGGTACAGGCCCCTGTGGCCGTGAGCTGTGCTGCGCCACGTGGATGAAGAACTTCGTATCGGTGTCGACCAACGCTGCTCGGTTCCAGGACATCTCGCTCAACCCGCAGAAGCTGGCCGGCATGTGTGCCAAGCTGAAGTGCTGCCTGAACTACGAGGTGGACGACTACATCGAGGCAGGCCGCCGTCTGCCCGGCCGCGACGTCGTGCTGCAGACGCTTGACGCCGACTACTACCTCTTCAAGAGCGACATACTCTCGGGCATGGTCACCTACTCCACCGACAAGAACCTGGCCGCCAACGTCGAGACCATCACCGCCGAGCGCGCCCGTGAGATAATCGACATGAACCGTCGCGGCGAGAAGCCCGAGTCGCTGCAGGAGGGTGGCAAGCAGAAACCCCAGAAGGTGCACGTCGACCTGGCACAGGGCGACATCAGCCGCTTCGACAAGGCCAAGAAGAAGAAAAAGAAGAAAAAGCCGCAGCAGCCCAATAAGGATGAGAAGAAATAGCCGATGGCTCTTACTGTTCTTTACGGTTGCACTGGTCACTGCCAGCTGCAACCGTAAAACCATATACCACCACTACGAGCACACGCCGATGGCCGGATGGGAGAAGAACGACACGCTCGTCTTCACGCTCCCGACATCGAAGACGCGGGCTGTGGTGCAGCGCGACGTCGAGATGCGCATTTCGGGCGGATTTCCCTTCCAGCGCCTCTACCTGATCGTCGAGCAGACCATCTTCCCCTCGAACATCAGGCGGCGCGACACGCTGAACTGCCACCTCATCGACCCTGAGGGCAACATCGAGGGCAATGGCGTCAGCCTCTACCAGTACCGCTTCCACATGTCGGACATCAGCCTCAACGAGGGCGACTCGCTTCAGATCTGCATACGCCACAACATGAAGCGCGAGATTCTGCCCGGCATCGCTGACGTCGGCATTCGCCTGACGGCGTATTAAGTAAAGCTACGACCTCACCAGATTCCTACGCGCATCGAGGGCGAGGAAGATAAAGAGGAGGAAGGTGAAGCCCCAGAGCGAGGAGCCACCGTAGCTGAAGAATGGCAGGGGAATGCCGATGACGGGCGTCAGACCGAGCACCATGCCGACATTGATGAAGACATGGAAGAGGAAGATGCTGAGCACGCAGTAGCCATAGACACGCCCGAAGCGGTAGGGTTGTCGCTCGGACAAGTGGATGAGCCTCAGGATAAGTGCCAGGAATAGCAGCAACACGCCAGCAGAGCCGACAAAGCCCTCCTCCTCGCCGACGGTGCAGAAGATGAAGTCAGTATCCTGCTCGGGCACGTACTTCAGCTTGGTCTGCGTACCATTAAGAAAACCCTTGCCCTCGAGACCGCCCGAACCGATGGCAATCTCCGACTGATGAACGTTATAACCCGCACCCTTGAGGTCCTCCTCAAGCCCGAGGAGCACGTTGATACGCGTGCGCTGATGGGGCTGCAGCACGTGGTTCAGACCGTAGTCGGCCAGATTGAAGAACAGCATCGAGCCCAAGGCAAAGAGGGCTATCCAGTAGTAATTGCGGATGCGCGTGGCAAGTCCCTGCCACAGCAGATAGCCAATGAGCAGGGCGGCAACCACCAACTGCACCCAGACAACGTCGAATGGTATGACGTAGAGCGAGAAGAGCGTTGCCACGAGCGTGATGCCCAAGCAGAAGGCCAGCAGACGGAAGGCATCGCTCCTATCGCGACAATACACCCACACCATAGCCGACGAGAATATCTGTATCATCAGCAGAACGGCGTACTTGCCAACGGATGTAGGCGTGATTGACAGCATATTGTCGGCATAGCGGATACCCACAACGAAATAGACCACCATTGCCACAGCCGTAAACAGAATGCTGCCAGGCATGCCCTCACGATAGAACATGAGGAAGAAGGCCAGGTAGACAAGGGCTGAGCCCGTCTCGCGCTGCAGAACAATGCAGACCATCGGCAGGAAGATGATGGCCAGCGTTGGGCCGAAGTACTTCCACTTGTGGATGTCGTAGCCGTAGACACTCATGAACTTGGCCAGAGCGAGCGCCGTAGCAAACTTGGCAAACTCGGCCGGCTGTATTCGGACAGGCCCAAGCACGAGCCACGAATGAGAGCCCTTGATGCTATGCGGATTGAAGATGGTGCCGAATAGGAGCAGGAGCAGGATTATATATATAATGTACGCGAACGTATCATAATAGCGGTCGTCGAGCAGCAGCAGGACGAAGGCAATGACGATACTCGCACCTATCCAGACAATCTGCATGCCCGAGCGCGTAGAGAGCGAGAGCAAGTCGGTATCGCCATAGTCGTAGCTAGCACCGCAGACGCTCATCCAGCCAGCCGCGAGCAGCAGCAGGTAGATGACAATCGTCACCCAGTCGAGTGAGCGGAGTACGCTGGGGTGCTTATCTTTCGGTTGTTCCATAGCTGATGGCTTTGTGCTGAATAGTAGTGGCCTGACGCTCTGAGGCCTCAGAGAGCTTTCCGTGAATATACTTCTCCATGATGAGTCCGCCGATGGGCACGCCATAGGTGGCGCCCCATCCGCCGTTCTCTACATAGACGGCAACGGCAATCTTCGGATTGTCCATCGGCGCGAAGCCCATGAAGACGGAGTGGTCGTGGCCCTTGTTCTGAGCCGTACCCGTCTTGCCGCATGGAGCAAAGTCGAATCGTCCCAGAGCCTTGCACGTGCCGCCGAGAGCCGACGAGCGCATGCCCTTGACCACGTAGTCGTAGGTCCATGAGGCTGCCTTGGTGTAGCGTTTCTTCGTATAGAGCGTGTCGAGCGGCTCACCCTGCACCTTGCGCACGACATGAGGCTTGTAATAGTAGCCGCGATTGGCAATGGTGGCTCCGAGATTGGCGATCTGCAGCGGCGTGAGCAGCACTTCGCCCTGACCGATTGAGATTGAGATGACGGTCAGTCCGCTCCACGAGCCCTTGTAGGCCTTGTCGTAGAACTGTGCATTAGGTATAAGGCCGCGCTTCTCGCCAGGCAGGTCGACGCCGAGTTTGTAGCCGAAGCCCATGGAGACCATGTAGTCGCGCCAAGTATTCATGGCGTTCTGCACGGAGCCGTATTTCGAAGTGTTGGTGTTGATCATGTGGTAGAGTCCCCAGCAAAAGAAACCGTTGCACGAGGTTGACAGCGCCGGCACCAGAGGCAGGGGCGAGCCGTGACCGTGACAGCCGACGTGCAGGCCCTTAAAGTAGAAGCCGCGATGACAGCCATAGGCGGTCTGCGGCGTGATGACGCCCTCGCTGAGGAATGTCAGTCCCTGCGACGTCTTGAACGTCGAACCTGGGGGATAGAGGCCCATGATGGAGCGGTTGTAGAGCGGTTTCCAGACGTTCTGACTCAGTTCGATGTGCTTCTTCGAGCGCTGGCGGCCTACCATCAGACGGGGGTCGTAGGTGGGCGACGAGACCATACAGAGCACTTCGCCCGTCGAGGGTTCGATGGCCACGATGGAGCCAATCTTGTTCTGCATCAGCCGCTCGCCGAGAGCCTGCAGTTCGAAATCGATGCTGAGGGTGAGGTTCTTGCCGGGCTTGGGCCGACTGTCGAGGGCACCGTTCATGTAGCTGCCCTGAATGCGGCCGTGAGCATCGCGCAACAGGATCTTGACGCCCTTCTCGCCACGCAGCTCCTTCTCATAGCTGCGCTCAACGCCGCTCTTGCCGATATAGTCGCCTGGCTGATAGTAGTCGTCGTTCTCGATGTCGGCAGGCGACACCTCAGCCACGTCGCCCAGAACATGGGCGGCATACGGATACTGATACTGGCGGATACTGCGGCGCTGAACGTAGAAACCTGGGAAGCGGTACATCTTCTCCTGGAACACGGAGAACTCCTTGTCGGAGAGCTGGCTCATGAATATCTGCTGGGTGAAGCGCGAGTAGCCTGGGTTCAGGTTGCGGTCGGTGATGGTGCTCATACGCCGGTCGAACTCCTCCTTGGTAATGTTGAGGGCATTGCAGAACTCAGTCGTATCGAGTCTGCCGCGAGCCTCGTTCATCACCACCATGATGTCGTAGGCCGGCTGGTTGAACACCAGCAGCTTGCCGTTGCGGTCGGTAATGACGCCGCGCGACGGGAAGTCAATTTTCTTGAGGAAGGCGTTCGAGTCGGCACTCTTCTTATAGTCGTCGCTCGAAATCTGGAGCATGAACAGACGGATGATGTAGACGACTACAATCAATATAGCCACCCCACCTATTACTAAGCGACGACTCTCAAGCGAATGGTCCTTCATCAGCTATTTACGGATAGTCTCAATAGTTACCAGTAAAACGATCGTCAGGACGGTGGTGCCGGCTACGGTCAGGGCCCACTCCTGCCAATTGAAGAAGCCAAACGACTCGATGGTGAAGAACACCAGACAATGGACGAAGACCAGTATCGAGGCCAGCGTCAGGAACTTTGAGTAGCCCAGCGCCGCCATCGACGACTTGATATTCTCGGCAGCATCGCGCGGCAGGAACAGCTCAAGCAGATAAGGCTGCAGAAATCCGACCAGCGTCAGCGAAGCCGCAGCCATGCCGGGCGTATTTGAGAACATGTCAACACTCAGACCCAGAGCAAAGCTCCACAGCAGGATGGCCCAGCGCGGATAGCTGCGCGGGAAGATGACAACGAAATAGACATAGAGCAGCACCGTAGCGTATCCGAACAGGTGGACATGGTTGAAAACCAATGCCTGTGCCAGACACAACGCCACGAAATGCAGGGCTCTTCTAAGTGTATCTAATGCCATCTATGTTATTTACGATTTACTGATTTTCGATTTATTGCTTCGGCGCCATCGTGATCGAGTCCTTCACTTGCTCCTGCAGACGGAGGCGCTCGCCGATGCTCTTGTCGCTGATGACCATCACATCGCGCAGACAGCCGAAGTCTGTCGACAGGCGCACCTTCAGACGATACGACAGTCCGTCGGTCGAATTATAGATTTTCTCAATCTTTCCGACCAGCACGCCTGGAGGGAAGATGGATGAATAGCCGCTGGTCTCAACCCAGTCGCCGCGCTTGAAGCGGGCATGTCGGGGGATATCCTCGACGTAGGCTACTGACGCGTCGCCGCCATACCACTGCAGATAGCCGAAATAGCCGCGCCCGCGAATGGCACAGCTGATGCGCGACGAAGTGACGTTCAAGACTGGAATCACAGCCGCATAGTGGTCGGAGACCAGATAGACCACGCCGACGACGCCGCTGCCACAGGCCACACCCATATCGCGCTCTACTCCGTCCAGCCGCCCGCGGTCGATGGTCATCAGGTTGTCGGCCTTGTCGATGGTGTTTGAAACGACCTTGGCAGGAATCAGCTTGTACTGGCTGAGAAACTTCAGCTGCTCGAGCTCGGCCTGCGTCGTGTCCTTAGTCAGGTCGCCGTAGAGGCGCCTCAGCTGGCTGACCTGGCGCTCCAGATAGAAGTTGCGCAGCGTGAGTTCCTCGTTGACGCGCTTCAGCGAGAAGAAGGAACGGACGGCCGAGTCCCACTCATAGACCTTTCCCGCCACAGCATTGGCCGACGTAAACAGCACGCTGCTCTGGTAGCTATTTTTCTGGAATAGCAACACACCACTGGCCACTTCGAGCAAAACCAGCAGAAACCATTGGTGATATTTAGTCAGGAACGCTATGAGGTTCTTCACAGTCCCTTTATCTCATCAGGAAGGAGAAGCGGTCGACGTTCTTCAGGGCGATACCAGCACCGCGGGCAACACAGTGCAGCGGGTCTTCAGCGACAATGAACGGAATATTGATCTTGTCGGTCAGACGCTTGGCAAGTCCGCGAAGCAGCGCACCGCCGCCGGTCAGGTAGATACCGTTCTTCACGATGTCGGCATACAGTTCGGGAGGCGTGTTCTCCAAAGCCGAGAGCACGGCAGTCTCAATACGGGCCACCGTCTTGTCAAGACAATGGGCAATCTCCTGATAGCACACGGGCACCTCCATTGGCAGGGCCGTGATGCGGTTCGGGCCGTGAACGACGTAGTCCTCGGGAGCCTCGTCGCCAAGGTCGGTCAGAGCCGAGCCGACGTTAATCTTGATGCGCTCAGCCATGCGCTCCGACACCTTCACATTGTGCTGGCGCGACATATACTCCTGAATGTCAGCCGTCAGGTCGTCGCCGGCCACCTTGATGGAGTTGTTGGCAACGATGCCACCCAGCGAGATAACGGCAATCTCAGTCGTACCGCCGCCGATGTCGACAATCATATTACCCTCAGGGGCCTCAACGTCGATGCCGATACCAATGGCAGCAGCCATCGGCTCGAAAATCAGGTAGACGTCGCGGCCGTCGGCATGCTCGGCAGAGTCGCGAACGGCGCGCAGCTCAACCTCAGTCGAGCCCGACGGAACGCCGATGACCATGCGGAGCGAGGGCGAGAACAGGCGTGTGCCCGTGTGAACCATCTTGATAAGGCCGCGCATCATCTGCTCGCAAGCAGAGAAGTCGGCTATCACACCGTCCCTCAGCGGGCGAATGGTGCGAATGTTGTCGTGAGTCTTCTCATACATCATCTTCGCCTTCTCGCCAACGGCAATCATCTTGTCGGTACGGCGGTCGAGGGCTACTACTGAAGGCTCGTCTACAACGATCTTGTCATCACTGATAATAATCGTGTTGGCAGTGCCAAGGTCCATGGCTATCTCCTGGACAAAACTAAAAAATCCCATAATACTTCAAAAAAACTTCAATTCTTCAATCTTTCAACTCTTCAATTCTTGAATCTTTCAACTTTTCAATTTTTCAATTCTCGAATTCTTCAATCCTTAACAAACCAGGCATGAATGGCAGTATCATAGTGCGAACTGACGCCGAACGCCTTCTCAGCGAAGGCCTTGCGTTGCTCAAGAGTAGTCTCGGCACCCTGAGCCTTCAGAATATCGAGCAGCACGCCGTACTCAGCCTTCGAGGGCACGATGACCACGTCGTTGAAATTCTTGGCTGCTGCGCGGATAAGCGAGATGCCGCCTATGTCAATCTTCTCGATGATGTCGGCCTCAGAGGCTCCGCTCGCCACAGTCTGCTCAAACGGATAGAGGTCGACCACCACAAGGTCAATCTCAGGAATCTCGTACTGAGCCATCTGCTCGCGGTCACCCTCATTGTCGCGACGGCCCAGAATGCCTCCGAACACCTTCGGATGGAGCGTCTTCACGCGGCCGCCCAGAATAGAGGGATACGTCGTCAGCTCCTCAACCTTCTGACACTCATAGCCTAACGACTCGATAAAACTCTGAGTACCTCCCGTACTCAGAAACTTGACACCCTCCTCGTTCAGCTTCTTCAGCAGCTCGTCGAGTCCGTCCTTGTGGAATACCGACACCAATGCGGTCTTGATTTTCTTTGTTTCTGCCATTTCAGTATAACGTTATATGTACATATTAGAAAATAGGGTGCAAAGATAATAAAAAGTAACGACTTTCAGCATCCCAAACCTTACTTTTTTTCATTTTTGCCATTTAAATTGTCGGAAGTCAAGAAACTCTCACTTTTTTTTCGTACCTTTGCCGCCCATGAGCAAATATACAACCTATATCTTCGACCTCGACGGCACCCTGCTCGACACCCTCGGCGACCTCGCGGCATCGGCAAACTACGCCCTGCGACAGTTCGGATTTCCCGAGCACTCTACCGACGACGTCCGCCGCTTCGTAGGCAACGGCGTGCGCCGACTGATGGAGCGGGCCGTTCCCCCAGGACTGGCCCCTGCCCAGTTTGAGGAAGTGCTCGCCACCTTCCGCCAGCACTACATGCACCACGCCCTCGACACCACGCGCCCCTACCCAGGAATACCCGAAACCCTGCGTGAACTCAGCCGCCGAGGCTGCCCCATGGCCGTCGTCAGCAACAAGATGATGGCAGCCACCCAAGAGCTCGTGGCCCACTTCTTCCCCGAAATCCCTGTAGCCATCGGCGAGAACGAGGCCGAAGGAATCAGCCGCAAGCCCGCCCCCGACACCGTCAACGAGGCCCTTCGCCGCTTGGGAGTCGAGCGCCGTACCGCCGTCTACGTCGGCGACAGCGATGTCGACATCCTCACCGCCCGCAATGCCGGCCTCCCCTGCATCAGCGTCCTCTGGGGTTTCCGCGACCGTCCCTTCCTGCTCCAGCACGGAGCCGCCCAGCTCATCACCCACCCCGTAGAGCTGCTTTCTACATGCAGTTAAATAATCATAAAAACCAACCGATAAAGTTGCAGCATCTTGCAACTTTCACTACTTTTGCACTCATGAAACGCAAGATAAGAACATACGGCGGCTATTTTGAGTCGTTTATGGAGAAACTGAGCGAGAAGGAACAGGAGAAGATTCAATATGGGCTCCTGTTGCTGAAAACGCAAGGCCGACTGCCAAAGAAGTTCGTCAAGCTCGTTCGTGACGGTATCGACGAGCTGAGAACGGAGTACGGTGGCAAGATTTTTCGAGTGTTCTTTATCTTCGATGATGGAGAAATCGTGGTGCTTTTCAATGGTTTTCAGAAGAAATCCCAGAAGACACCGCAAGGAGAAATAGAAAAAGCAATTAAAATAAAGGAGGCATATTATGCAGACAAATAATCACAAAATCGTTGACTACGACGCAGTACTTGACGCAAAATTCGGAGCAGAAGGGACACCTGAGCGAGCACGCGCTGAGGAGGCTGCCTACTCGTTCTATTCCGGCCAGATACTCCAAGATGCGCGCAAGGAGGCAAAAGTAACACAAGCCGAATTGGCAGCACGCACTCAGACCACCAAGTCGTATATTTCGAAAATCGAGAATGGCGTCATTACCCCCAGCGTTGGCGTATTCTACCGCATCATCGCCGCCCTTGGCATGCGGGTCGAGGTGGTGAAGCCGATATACTGATTGAAGCAACCTATACATCCCGACGCCACAAATGTCCTAGATAAGCATCAAGAATTTCTGATTCCTTGTACCATTCGTAACTTCGCCAGTCGGTTGAATCACCAAACGCATCTTTCGTCGAGTCATAAATCAGCCAATGAGTGGAACGAAGAATACCTCCTAAAAAGTGAGTGTACTCTTGTTAGCTATTTGGAGCGTTTTTCAATGCTTTGAGCATCTGCTCAGTCGTATTCCATTCCTTTTCCATAACACTTTTCGGCAAAGGTCAGAAATCTCGTTGAGCGAGCGAAACATTTTAGATCCATTTAGATCGTTTTTGGACAGTTTAGATCTTTTATTCAAGTTTTTTATGGCCCAACGCTCACTTTTTTCCTAAATTACACTCAGAATTCAGATTTTAATTGTAATTTTGCGTCATCATAACTAAAAGCAGAAAATATGCAAATACTCCGAACAAAGCAACTCAATTTAGTATAGCTTATTCCTGCAATATTATCTTGGTCTTGCTGGAAGGAAACGTGAAATAATGACACACAAAACTAACAAATTATCGTTATATAATAAAATTGATGAAAGCAATGGTTGGTTTAGGTATTACTGCAAAGGAAGCTTCCAAGAAACATCGGCTGGAAACTCTCTATGAGGTTGAGGTTCACGACATCGAGGACAGGTCTCGCTTCTGCTATATGAGCGACGAGACATCTAAGATGTATCTGACATTGGACGATGCAAAGAAAGCTGCAAGAAAGGTGGCCGACAGTATTGCATGGGCGAATCAGTGCAATACGGTTGACAACCCAGACTATGACACTGAGACACAAACGCTGATAGCCTGTATATTGTCTGGAAGAAAGTTCAGCAAAAAGGGGACAATATACGGCTTCAGCAAGATTATCTACGCTATTTCCTGTCAGACAAAGGAGGTAACTGGAAGGTTCGTAATGGACAAGCGGTTCAAAGACCTTCAGATTGACGAATATACTGAACAGCCGAAACTTACTAAGGATATGTTTTATCAGTGGGGCTAAAATGAATAAAAGAATTTATTATTGGTGTTCAAAGGAACTTGAACCTGATTATCTTGAGTGCGCTAAGTGTCCATTCTCGCAAAGTCCTGAGACGTGTTCCTGCAAGCATGAGTTCCATCCAGACGCTATTAGATCCTGCGACATGAAACGCGCAGCTTGTGGACTTCCGTTGATTTCAGAGGATTTTGAACTTATGAAGGAGAACTTCAGGAGGAAAGAGGTCGTTGATAATCAAGAAGCCAAGAAACATCATATAATTCTTTCCGAACAAATGAAGCTTGAAGCCATTCAACGACCAAAGGCTAAAAGTGATATGACCATTACCATTGCTATTGCCGGTGTTGCTGTGTGTGCTGTGCTGGGCTTTCCTGCAGCATATATCTTTCAGTTTTTTCAGTTATTCACAATGTTCGTGTTCGACTCACTTGAATTGTTTTTTTCGAGCGGCCCACACCCAGAGGTTTGGTCTGAGTCATTCAATGACAGTTTTTTTTATGCAAGCTACTCCAGCCGATATTTATTTTGTACTTCATTTATGATTATGGGCTTTGGTTGGTTAGATTATGATTCAGAAAAAGAATCCAACATGATCGAATTTGGGATTAGAATTTTAGGGACAATACTCTTTGCAATTATTGGACTGTTTAACATTCAACTTTTGATTAGCGCGTTTATAGGGCCTCCGTTTATATTGTTTGCGCTATTAATCACATCCAAAAGGTAGCAATATCGCATATTATTGCTACAACCAAGCCATTAGATTGCTACGACTAACCCGACTACTTAGTCGTACTAACTTGCCCACTTAGCCGCGCTAACCCGCCGTTTCAGCAGGGATAAGGTGCCGTTTCAGTAGGGCTGAGGCGCCGCCTGATTCGGGCCGGACGGGGCAGCAATAATATATATACCCTACTGTCATCGCTGTCATCGTCATCGATTAGCGGGGTTTGAGACGTAACACACTGATATATGGGCATATACGCAAACATCGACAGCCGAGCGATGACAGTGATGACAATGGGGCATTTATATTTTTGTGTGGCTGACAAACGATGACAGTGATGACGATGACAGTGGGGGTATTTATATTTTGTGTGGTAGAGGCTCCACGGAAGCGATGACAGCGATGACGATGACAGTGATGACAGTGGGGGTATTTATATTTCTGTAGTTGTTACTGTTTGCAGAGCATTATATATATTATTATATATAATAATATATATAATGACTATCTTTTCGGTTTATCGATGACAATAAATAGCCTGGTGTCATCACTGTCATCGTCATCACTGTCATCGGTATGAAACGAAAAACAGCAAGCTGTGAATGGTCACAACCTGCTGAATTCGTGGGTAGCGGGAGCCGGGATTGAACCGGCGACCTCATGATTATGAATCATGCGCTCTAACCAGCTGAGCTATCCCGCCATCATCGTTTTGCGGGTGCAAAGGTACACTTATTTTTTGAATTAACAAAATTTCCACGGAAAATATTTTCTTATTCACGAAAAAAATCGTAATTTTGCCCCAAAATAGTAATACTAACCTGGATTATCATGAATACAAAGAAGCAAAAGCTGTATCTAGAATACCCTCTGATGACTAAGTCGTACAACATCGTATGGGACCAGATAAGCACGGCGCACGGCCTGGAAAGATGGCTTGCCGACCATGTTGAGGACCTGGGCGACGACGTCATCTCGCTGACTTGGGGCGAAATTTGGACTGACCATCATACGCTGGAGGCTAAGATCGTGGAGCGCAACCGCAACAGCCACATCAGGCTGCAATGGGTGAACGAGGACGACCCCGACGCCTACTGGGAGATGCGCATCGGCAAGAGCGAGATTACTGACGAGCTGTGCCTGTATGTTGAGGACTTCGCGCTGCCCGAGGATATTGATGACCTTCACGACCTCTGGGACGATAATATGGAACGCCTGCACCAGGCGAGTGGAATTTGAGTTGAGGAGTAAGGAGTTTAGGAGTTGAGGAGGGAAGGAGTGAGAAGGGAAAAGTGAAAAGTGAAAAGTTGTGGAGTTGAGGAGTTTGTGTTAATTAATGTAGTGTAGGAGCAACTTTTCAGCTCTCACTTCTCGCATTTCACATCTTTTTTGTACCTTTGCAGCCCAGATTATGTTTCGCATCAAGAAATTAGACATCTTCGTGGCCAAGCAGTTCCTGCAACTGTTTGTGGGCGCTTTTTTCATCTGCCAGTTTGTGCTGATGATGCAATTTCTTTGGCGATACGTCAACGAGCTCATCGGTAAGGGCCTCTCGCTTGAGATTATGGCCCAGTTCTTCTGGTATATGGGCTTGATGCTGATGCCTCAGGCTTTCCCGCTGGCTATTCTGCTGTCGTCGCTGATAGTGTTCGGCAATCTGGGTGAGAGTTCTGAGCTGACGGCCATCAAGGCTGCGGGCATCTCGCTGCTCCAGGCTTCGCGGTCGCTGATTGTGATTGTGGTCCTGATAGCGGGCATCTCGTTCTACTTCCAGAACGTGGTGGGCCCGGCTGCCAACAAGTCGTTCTACCAGCTGCTGCTCTCGGTGAAGCAGAAGAGCCCTGAGCTGGAGATTCCCGAGGGCGTGTTCTACGACGGCATTCCCAATGCCAACCTGTATGTGCAGAAGAAGGACATGCAGACGGGTATGCTCTACGGTATCATGATTTACCGCCGCACTGACAGCTACGAGGACCAGGCCATCATCCTGGCCGACTCGGGCATGATGCAGACGACGGCCGAGAAGAAACACTTGCTGCTGACGCTCCACAACGGCGAATGGTTTGAGAACATGCAGTCGCAGGAGCTGGGCGGCTCGGCCAGCGTGCCCTATCGCCGCGAGACGTTCTCGCAGAAGCGCATCGTGCTCGACTTCGACAGCGACTTCAACCTGGCCGACGAGTCGGGTATTGCCGCCGATGCCCGCTCGAAGAGTCTGGAGCAGGTGCTGCAGGACCTTGACTCGATTGTGGTCTTCAACGACTCGATAGGCCAGATGTTCGAGCGCGAAGCCCGCCGCCGCACGTTCTACCTGTCTCCGCTTGACAAGAAAGACTCGCTGAAAGCCTATACGCAGGCGGCAGCTGGCAAGGTGACGTTCGACTCGCTCTACAAGAAGCTGACCGTCGACGATAAGCGCAACGTGCTACGATGGGCTGCGGAAAAGGCCCAGTCGGAGTCGTTCGACCTGAACATGAAGGAGGACTACTCGTACGACATCAACCGCCGCGAGCGCCTGCACAAGATGGAGGCCATCAACCGATTCACGGTGGCCCTGTCGTGCATCATCTTCTTCTTCATCGGCGCGCCCCTTGGAGCCATCATCCGCAAGGGCGGACTCGGCGTGCCGGTCATCATCTCGGTGCTGGTGTTCATCGTGTTCTACATCTTCGACGCCTCAGGCTACCGAATGGCACGTGCCGACGAATGGACGGTATGGTTCGGAAAACTCATCTCGACGATGGTGCTGGCTCCGCTGGCGGTGTTCTTCACCTACAAGGCCAACAACGACTCGGTGGTGTTCAACATCGACATCTACAAGGAGCTGTTCAGGCGGTTCCTGGGCCTGCGCATCAAGCGCAACATCACGCGCAAGGAGGTGATCATCGAAGACCCGAAGTATGCCGCCGACGCCCAGAAGTTGGAAGAGGTCAACGAGAAGATTGCCCGATACTCGGAGGAGCACAAGCTGCTGCGCCTGCCGAACCCCATCAGCGTGTTCTTCAAGGCCAGCGACGACCACGAGATAGAGCGCATAGACGAGGAACTGGAGGAGGCCATCGACGACCTGGGCTATACGAGGGACCGCTTCATCCTGACCGAGCTGAACCACTACCCTATCATCATGACGCGCGCCCACACGCGGCCGTTCAGCCGCAAGTGGATGAACATCGTGACGGGACTGATACTGCCCGTCGGACTGTTCTTCTATCTGCGTATGTGGAGGTTCCGCCTGCGCCTGTACAGAGATTTGCACGTCATCAGACAGGTAAGCGGCAAGATTATCCCGCGTGCGCTTGAGCTGGCCGGGCTGGCTCCTGCGGCTGTACCAAAGATTGAGGAGCCTGAGATTAAGGAGCCTGAGATTAAGGAGCCCGAGATTACGGAACCTGAGATTACGGAACCTGAGATTACGGAACCTGAGATTACGGAACCCGAGATTGAGGAGACCGAGACTTCGGAGCCTGAAACCTCTGTTGACCCCTCCTATATATAAATAAGGTGTAACATGAACTACTTTAAGCTAAACACGATTGAAGAAGCCATCGGCGACTTCCGCGAAGGCAAGTTCGTCATCGTGGTCGACGATGAAGACCGCGAGAACGAGGGCGACCTGATTTGCGCGGCTGAGATGATAACGCCCGAGATGGTGAACTTCATGCTGAAATATGCCCGAGGCGTGCTTTGTGCGCCCATCACCATCAGCCGCAGCGAGGAATTGGACCTGCCGCGCCAGGTGGCCGACAACACCTCGGTGCTGGGAACGCCCTTCACCGTCACCGTCGACAAGCTCGAGGGCTGCACGACTGGCGTATCGGCCAGCGACCGCGCTGCCACCATTCGGGCTCTGGCCGACCCTGCCTCAACACCGCAGACCTTCGGACGACCTGGCCACATCAACCCACTCTACGCCCAGGACAACGGCGTGCTGCGCCGCTCGGGCCACACGGAGGCTGCCGTCGACCTGTGCAAGCTGGCCGGACTCTACCCTGCCGGAGCGCTGATGGAAATCATGAACGACGACGGCTCGATGGCCCGCATGCCTGAGCTGCAGGCGTTTGCCCATGAGCACGGCCTGAAAATCATCACCATCAAGGACCTCATTGCCTACCGGCTGCGCAAGGAGTCGCTCATCGAAGTGGGCAACCGCGTTGACATGCCCACCCGCTACGGCCACTTCCAGCTGATTCCATTCCGCCAGAAGTCGAACGGGCTGGAGCACATGGCGCTCATCAAGGGCACGTGGACTGAGGAAGAGCCAGTGCTGGTGCGCGTACACTCCAGCTGCGCTACGGGCGACATACTCGGCTCGATGCGCTGCGACTGCGGCGAACAGCTGCACAAGTCGCTTGAAAGGATTGAGCGCGAGGGCAAGGGCGTGGTCATCTATATCCAGCAGGAGGGTCGCGGCATCGGATTGATGAACAAGATTGCGGCCTACAAACTGCAGGAAGAGGGTCTCGATACGGTCGAAGCCAACGTCCACCTGGGCTTCAAGCCCGACGAGCGCGACTACGGCTGCGGTGCCCAGATGCTGCGCTACCTGGGTGTCCACAAAATGCGCCTGATGACCAATAATCCGACGAAGCGCGTGGGACTCGAAGCCTACGGGCTGGAAATCGTCGAGAACGTTCCCATCGAGGTGACTCCCAACGAATATGACTACCGCTACCTGAAGACCAAACAGGAGCGTATGGGGCACACGCTGCACCTGAAATAGCAGTCACAATGTCAGTTTTTCGGCATGAATCGTGAAAAAGTGAAGGTTTTCTTTGCTCGTGACGAAGAATTTGAGTAATTTTGCACGGAATTTTACACAACAGATAAAATGGCACAACTATCTAACCGCCTGCAAAGGCTTGCACCATCGGCCACACTCGCCATGTCGCAGAAAAGCTCTGAGATGAAGGCTCAGGGCATTGACGTCATCAACATGAGCGTCGGAGAACCCGACTTCAACACGCCAGACCAGATAAAACAGGCTGCCAAACAGGCCATCGACGATAACTACTCACGCTACTCGCCCGTGCCGGGCTACCCTGAACTGCGCAAGGCCATTGTCAACAAGCTGAAGAACGAGAACCAGCTTGACTATACGGTCAACGAAATCCTGGTATCGAACGGTGCCAAGCAGAGCGTCTGCAACACCATCATGGCGCTGGTGAACGACGGCGAAGAGGTCATCATACCCGCCCCCTACTGGGTCAGCTATCCGCAGATGGTGAAGCTGGCCGGAGGCGAGCCCGTCATCGTTGAGGCAGGCTTCGAGCAGAACTTCAAGATGACCGCCGAGCAGCTCGAGGCAGCTATCACGCCCAAGACGCGCATGCTCATACTCTGCTCGCCCAGCAACCCTACGGGCTCCGTCTACAGCAAGGAGGAGCTGCGCTCGCTGGCCGAGGTCATTCTACGCCACGACGACCTGTTCGTGCTGGCCGATGAGATCTACGAGCACATCAACTACGTGGGCCACCACGAGTCGATAGCCCAGTTCGCAGGCATGAAGGAGCGTGCCATCATCGTCAACGGCGTGTCGAAAGCCTACGCCATGACGGGATGGCGCATAGGCTACATAGCCGCCCCAGAGTGGATTGTCAAGGGCTGCAACAAGCTTCAGGGCCAGTATACGAGCGGCCCCTGCTCAGTCAGCCAGAAGGCTGCCGAGTTTGCCTACATCAGCGACCAGCAGTGCGTAGAGGACATGCGCCTGGCCTTTGAGCGCCGCCGCGACCTCATCGTCAAGCTGGCCAAGGACATACCAGGACTGGAGGTCAACGTGCCCGAGGGCGCCTTCTACCTGTTCCCCAAGTGCAGCAGCTTCTATGGCAAGACTGCACCCAACTGCTCGACCATCGCCAACAGCACCGACCTGGCCATGTATCTGCTCGAAGAGGGCCATGTGGCAACCGTCGGCGGCGACGCCTTCGGCGACCCCGACTGCTTCCGTATGAGCTATGCTACAAGCGACGAAAATATCGTCAAAGCAATGCACAGAATCAAGGAAGTTTTGGCAAAACTCTGTTAGTTTTGATTTTTGTAGGTTAAAAGTTATTAATTTGGTGTGAAGTACGCCAAAATTTAGTATCTTTGCGGGGTAATTTTGCAAAATAGATTTTTCACAAACTTAAATTATTTAATAACTAAAAATTAAATTCAAATTATGGCAACATCAACAAAGGCTGCAGCCCCAGCCAAAAAGAATCAGGGCTTCGGAGGTATTAAGGCCGCATGGATTATCTTGGTAATCTGCTGTATCATCGCTTACTGCTTCTATTTCTTCGTGCTCGGTAATCCCGACAACTTCGTAGGTGGCGACCGTGAAGGTCATCCCGCTAACCTCATGGGTACGGTGTATAAGGGAGGTTTCGTCGTAGGTGTGATCCTCACCCTCTTGCTCACCGTTATCGTGCTCGGCGTAGAGCGTTACTTCGCTATCAAGTCAGCTTCTGGTAAGATCAACCTGGCCAAGTTCACATCGCAGGTCAAGGAGCTCATCAAGGCCCAGAAGTTTGACGATGCCAAGGCTCTCTGCAACAAGATGCAGGGTTCGGTCGCTAACGTGGTGATGGCTTCCATCAACATGTACGAGACCGTTGAGAAGGACGAGACCTTGAAGAAGTCACAGAAGATTTCGAAGATTCAGCAGGCTCACGAAGAGGCTACTCAGCTCGAGATGCCGACCCTGACCATGAACCTCCCGATGATCGCTACCATCGTATCACTCGGTACCCTGACCGCTCTGTTCGGTACGGTGCTCGGTATGATCGGATCATTCCAGGCTCTGTCTGCTGGTGGTGGTGCTGACTCAATGGCTCTGTCTGCAGGTATTTCTGAGGCCCTTGTGAACACGGCTTCGGGTATCTTGACGTCTTGGGTTGCTACCGTCGTCTATAACTTCTTCTCAAACAAGATCGATAAGCTGACATTCGCTCTCGATGAGGTTGGTTACACTATCGCCGCTACATACGATTCTAACCACCACGAGGCATAAGCTGTTTTACCTTTTAATTCCTTAGACGATTATGGGTAAAATAAAAATTCAGAAAAAAGACATCTGGATCGACATGACGCCTATGTCGGACGTGATGACCCTGCTGCTCTGCTTCTTCATGTTGACATCAACATTCCTGACGCCAGAGCCTATCAAGGTCAACACGCCGAGCTCCGTGTCCGAGGTCAAGGTGCCCGAGAACGATGTGCTCAACATTCTGGTTTCGCCAGAGGGTAACATCTACCTGGGTTCCGAGAACAAGAACACGATGCAGGAGATGATGGAGACCGTGACAGGCAAGTTCGGCGTCTCGCTGAACGGCGCACAGCTCAAGCATTTCCGCGAGGATGCCATGATCGGTGCACCTATGAACGTTTTCACTGACTACTATAGCCTGGAGACGGACAAGATGGGTGAGGAGATCCAGAAGTTGAGCATCCCCCTCGACAGCATCGACGGTGGGAAGAGTGAGTTCCAAGAGTGGGTCACGGCTGCCCGTGAGTCCAACGCAGACATCCGCATAGCCATCAAGGCCGACGCCAAGACGCCCTATGCCGTCATCAAGAAGATGATGTCGGAGCTGCAGGACATGAACGAGAACCGTTACCAGCTGATTACTAACCTTGACACTAAAAAACAGGGGGAGATCTAAGCTATGGCAAAAAAGAATGCGAGTAAGCAGAAAAAGATGGACACCCGCGTGAACTTCACGCCGATGGTGGACATGATGATGCTTCTGATTACGTTCTTCATGCTCTGTACGACGCTGAGCAAGCCGCAGGCTATGCAGCTGACGATGCCGAGTAATGATGAAAATATGACCAAGGAAGACAAGTCGGTGACGAAGGCTTCGTACACCATCACGCTCTACCTTGGTGGCGAGGATAAACTGTACTATGTCGAGGGACTTCCCGAGTACGACAACGCTGAGTGCCTGAAGGAGACAACCTGGGGCAAGGACGGCATCCGCAAACTGCTCATCGAGCACGTTACCGAGGATGGCTTCAGCCCTGTGGCTCGTGTCATGATGGCCAAGAAGAAGCTCGACGAAAAGAAGGCCCAGTTGGGCGACAAGATGTCCAAGGAAGACTACGACAAACAGCTGTCGGACATCCGAAATGGTAAGTCGGAGGAGTTCGTTGCTGAGTTTGGCGACCAGGGTATGCAGACCCTGACGGTCATTATCAAGCCTATGGACTGTTCTACGTACGACAACATGGTACAGGCTCTTGACGAGATGTTGGTTTGCAGTATTGGTAAGTATGTCATTGACAAGGTGAACGAAGACGATGAGAAGCTTCTCACGTTGAAGGGCATCAAATTTACTAATGACTAATTAAAAGAAAGGAAAGACCATGGGAAAAATTGATCTTATTGACAACAACTGGACCGACCTCGTATTTGAAGGAAAGAACAAGGAATACGGCGCATACGTTCTCCGTAAGGAAACCGGAAAGCGTAACGTCAAGGCTCTCATTTGGGTGCTGATTGGCATTGCTGCCATCTTCGCTCTCGCTTACGCTAATCTGGCTATTCAGAACGCCATGAAGTCGAACGCTACGATTGATACTGACGTCGAGCTGTCGAAACTGGCACAGAAGAAGGAAGCCAAGGTGGAGCGCAAGGAACCCATCAAGGTGGAAGTCGAGCAGAAGGTCGTTGAGAAAGTGAAATCGTCTGTGAAGTTCACCGCTCCTGAAATCAAGAAGGACGACGAAGTGAAGCCCGAGGACGAAATCAAGTCACAGGACGACCTCTCGAAGACCAACACCGCCATCGGTACCTTCGACGTGAAAGGTAACGACGAGGCAGAAGGTGAGGTGCTGAAGGCTAAGGAAGTCGTGGTCGACGAAAAGCCGAAGGAAGAGGAGACAAAGGTGTTCGACGTCGTTGAGCAGATGCCTTCATTCCCTGGTGGTGACGCCGAGCTGATGAAGTTCCTGAACTCGCACATCAAGTACCCCGCAGTTGCCGAGGAGAACGGTATTCAGGGTCGTGTGGTTGCCACCTTCGTGGTTGAGCGCGACGGTTCTATTACCGATGTAAAGGTCATCAAGTCTGTTGACCCCTCACTCGACAAGGAGGCCATCCGCGTGCTGAAATCCATGCCTAAGTGGATTCCTGGTAAGCAGAACGGTTCGGCTGTGCGCGTGAAGTACACCGTGCCTGTAACCTTCAGATTGCAGTAAATGAAAATGACATCATTCAACAAATTCGTTGGATTAACACTAATTTTAGGCTTGTTCCTCGCATGTGGGAACAAGCCTAAATCACTGCCTTACGACTATGAGGCAGCGGCAGCATCTTTTGCTTCCGACGAAAGTTTCTACCCCATCCTTGACGAGGAGCTCGAAGTCTATCAGGCACTCCACGCTCAAGGCGAGCTGAAGGCCGTCTATACCGACCAGGAAGACGCCATCCGACAGCTCATGGAGAATAAGGTGTGGCTGGCATTTGGCACGCGCCAGCTCTCGCAGAGGGAAATCGAGAGCCTCAAGGCACGCTCGTTCATGCCAAGGGTGATACCCATTGCCTACGATGGTCTCGCCATCATCGTCAACAATGCCAATCCCGACACGTGTATCTCAGTCAGGGACTTCCGCCGCATTCTCAGCGGTGAGGTCACCAACTGGAAAGAAATCTACCCCAACTCTAAGTTGGGTGCTATTGACGTAGTCTTCGACAATCCCAAGTCGAGCACCGTAACCTACTGCGTCGACTCCATTCTCGGCGGCAAGCCCATTCAGGGCTCTGACAACATCGGCGCCGTCAAGAAGAGCGTAGAGGTCATCGACTGGGTGGAGCGTCACGAGAATGCCATTGGAATCATCGGTTCCAACTGGCTCAACGACAAGCGCGACACCACCAACGTCACCTTTAAGAAGAATATAACCGTCATGAAGGTCAGCAGGCTGGACTCTGCTACGGCATACAACAGCTTCAAGCCCTATCAGTACTACCTATACAACGGCAACTACCCGCTCATCCGCACCATCTACGCCCTGCTTAACGAGCCGCGTTCAGGCGTACCGTCCGGGTTTGCCCACTTCTGCCGCCTGCCCAAGGGCCAGATGATTATCTTCCGCTCAGGACTGCTCCCCATACAGGCTGGCATGGAGGTACGCAACGTTAATGTTAACACAGAATAAACCTTTTATTCGAAATAGCGTCATAACGATATAACATCATAAAGAGAGAACGAAAACAACATGTCTAACCCTTTAAAAAAGAAAAAGTATGAAAACGATTAAATATTTAGTAATGGGTGTTGTGCTGGCAGGTTTCAGCACCACCGTCATGGCTCAGGACGGCACTAAGGCCGACATTGATGCCGTCAAGAAGATCATTAGTAGCAAACCCGCTGATCTGGCCGACCAGATGAAGCCCTTCGAGAAGAAGAACAAGAAGAACGCCGAAAACCTCACAGAGTTCGCACGCGCTTTCTACGAGGCTAAGGACACGGCCAATGCTGCTAAGTACGCTGAACTGGCTCTGAAGGCTAACAAGAGTTATGCTCCTGCCTACATCCTCAAGGGTGACCTCCGCGCACTCGCCGAGGACGGTGGTGGCGCTGCCTCGCTCTACGACCAGGCTATCTACTTCGACCCGAAGAACCCTGAGGGCTACCGCAAGTATGCTTCCGTCTACCGCAAGATTGACCCGCGTGGCGCTATCGCAAAGCTCAACGACTTGCGCACGCAGCTGCCCGACTATCCTGTTGATGCCATCATCGGCCACATCAACTACATCTCCAATAACTTCGACGAGGCCATCGCAGCTTATGACAAGGTGCCTCAGGCCAAGCTCGATAAGATGGACATCATCGAGAGCGCCTTCTCGGCCTACCTCACCCAGAAGTATGACAAGGGTATCGAGATGGCTGAGTTCGGACTCCAGAAGGAGCCGCGCAACTCTACGCTGAACCGTCTGGCCATGTTCTGCAACACGGAAAAGGGCAACTACGACAAGGCTCTCGACTTCGCTGACCGTCTGTTCAACAAGTCCGACTCTGCCAACATCTCCTACATGGACTACGTCTACTACGGCAACGCCCTCAACGGTCTGAAGCGCCACGACGAGGCCATCGCCATGTTCCAGAAGGCACTCGACCAGGAGTTCGACAACAAGGACAAGCGTGCTGGTGTCATCCAGACCCTCGCAAACGCCTACAAGGGCATGGAGGACTATCCCAACGCCATCAAGTACTATGAGCAGTATATCGCCGAGGTATCGAAGGCCAGCGCCTCCGACTACCACAGCCTGGCACAGCTCCACGTCCAGCACGCCAACACGCTTGAAGGTGACACCAAGAACGACACCTTCAAGAAGGCCGACGACATCTACAACAACATGCAGAGCAAGTATGCCGACATCGACGACTTCATCTCATTCCAGCGTGCCCGTATCGGCATGTACATGGACCCCGAGTCGAAGCAGGAGCTGGCTAAGCCCCACTACGAGAAGCTCATCGAGGTTATCGAGGCCAAGGCCGAGAAGGATAAGACCGATACCAACCGCCTTATCGAGGGATATCGCTATCTCATCAACTACTATATCAACATCAAGGACGATACAGCTACTGCCAAGACCTATGCCCAGAAGCTGCAGAACATCGATCCTGAGAACGAGATTGCAAAGATGGTGCTGAACCTGAAGTAAGCGAAAACAACATACCAAACGATAAGTGGCATCCCAACGGGTGCCACTTTTCTTTATACAGGCAACATCAAAAAGAGAGGGGCTTCCGAGTAGGAAGCCCCCTTTTTGGTTTATAAAGCTCAATCAGACGAATTAAGCCGGAAGAGAGATTGCCTCTGACGGGCAAACAGAAGCGCAAGTACCGCACTCCGTGCAAGCGTCAGCGTCAATTACATACTTCTCACCCTCAGAGATAGCCTCTACAGGGCACTCACCTATACAGGTTCCACATGCGATGCAATCATCACCAATTACGTAAGCCATAATACTTTTAAATTGTTAGTGAATTAATTAATACTCAAAATTAGTGATGCAAAGGTAAGTATTATTTTTGAATTATACTCAACTTTTGGTATCTTTTTTTGCAATTTATACGGTGTCGAAATTGCCGCAAATATAATATTAAGGCAGTTTTGGCGTTATATACTAAGTGAAGAGACTGTATATATATAATAAGGTGAACGCTGCGTGGTGGGTGAAAGGGCTGTTGCTACTTGCAACTCTTCACTCTTCACATATAACGGCCCATGCGCAGGAGCGCAAACCCCAGAACAAGCCCTATATCGACCTGCGCCCCATGCACTTTGGTATCAGCGTGGGCTTCCACATGCAGGACATCGAGCTACAGAACGTCGGGCCTCAGATTATTACGCTCGACGACGGCACACAGACCACCGAGACCATCCTCTGCGAGCAGGACAACTGGAACCCAGGCTTCAGCGTAGGCGTGCTTGCCGACCAGCGATTGTCAAAGCACTTTAACGTGCGTCTCGCGCCAACCATGCACTTTGGAGCCAAGCATCTTACGTTCCACAACCTCTCGCGTAGAGACAACGAAGGACATATCATCACGGCCACACAAGACATGAAGAACACTTACATCGCTTTCCCCATCGATGTGAAGTTCTCAGCCGAGCGTTTCAACAATTACCGTCCCTACCTCATTGCAGGAATTAACCCCATGCTCAACCTCACGAGCAAGTCACAGGACTTCATACAGCTGAAGCGTTACGACACAATGGTAGAAATCGGTTTTGGCTGCGACTTCTACCTGCCTTTCTTCAAACTTATACCTGAACTGAAGTTCAGTTACAGCCTTACCAATGCCCTCGACAGTGGCCACTCTGACGAACTGACAGACGCCAATGCCCGTCTCTACACCAACTCCGTTACCTCTGGCCATGCCAAGATGATAACCCTCAGCTTCTTCTTCGAGTAAGTTCCCGTCCTCCTCACGATACCCGCCACCTTTCTTCCCGTTACCCGGCGGGTGAAGCCCCGTTTACCGGCAGGTAAAGATGAGTTTACCGGCAGGTAAAGTTAATTGAGCTAACTAGGCCAGTTAGCACTACTAACTAAGGCACATAATAAAAGCAGACACACCAGTTAAGATGTGTCTGCCTATAACAGTATTCAATTAAGAATTTACTCGGGATCTACCAGCTCTTCGATGCAGAACTCTATATCGTCGAAGTAGAACTTGGTAGCCAGATTCTTGTTGTCATTCAGGTTGATAGCAACAGTGTTCGAACCAGCCTGGTCAGAAGAAATGGAACCACGCTTTTCAAAGGTTGTCCACTCGGTGGTGAAGTTGATGGTTCCGACCATATCCCAATGCTTGTAGGCGCCAGGAGCAGTATGAGCCTGTGTAGAAGCTGAGGCAGCATCGTCAGCGCGAACCTTCATGCGGAACAGGAACTGCTCGCCCTGCTGGAATACATGGTCGATAGTTACGAAGAACTGAGTATCCCAACCTTCAGCAGCACCGGCATGACTCGTAACAACCACTGCACGTGAACCGTCAACACCAGCACCGTCAACAATCTTCGTGTTGAAGGCACCGCCTTCGTCACCGTCCTTACCCACGAGGCAGGTCACGTCAGTACCTTCGCAGTCACCGTTTACAACAAGATTCTTCCATACGGGGATAGGAGCCTTCTTAATCAACTCAAAGCGGATGTTGTCGAAGTAGTAGTTTGTAGCCTCCTTCGGGTTCATAGAGAGGTTGAAAGCAATAGTCCGCATGCCGTCAGCATTGCCGGGAACCTTGCCTGTCCATTCAACATCAGCCCATTCCTCGGTGAAAGTTACGTCGCCGATAATGCCATGCATCAGATAGGCGCCAGGAGCGGCGTGAGCCTGTGAAGCACCCACGGCTGCCTTATCAGCTTTGACGCGCATAGAGAACTTAACCTCGTCACCAACACCTAAGGGCTCGTCGATTGTTACGAAGAACTGGCTGTCCCAATCCTGTGCAGGACTGTCGTTCGAGGTCACGATGATGCAATGGTTTTTGGGGTCAGCGGGATCTTCTACGATTCTGGCAGAAGTCGTACCCTCCTTCACGCCGTCAATGTAGTCGTTGGCGAAGAAGTTAGCCACATTGGTACCCTCGCAGCTACCATTCAAAACCATGTTACCCTCGTCGAACGGATCAACCACGGGAGGTATCTCAATAGGATTGTCTAATTGAGTACAGGAATAAAATCCAGTTGTGGCAAGTGCTAACGATGCCAACACGATAAAACTCTTTTTCTGTTTCATACGTTGTAAGTTTAAATGATTATTGGTATGTATTGTTTGTCAATAGTAATTCGCCTACAAAGGTATGAAAAAAAGTAAATGCAGACCTTTGTATTTGTCACATTTACTTTTCAATTTGTCTCACAAAGGCGTTTTTAAGGCCTAAAAACACAGTTTTCCCATAATTTTTTATTAACTTTGCATCGCTAGAACAAAACAAACTATTCTAAAAACCACATGAGGGATAAAGGGCTCTGCCCCGCGATGGTAAACACCAACTGAGCCTACAATAGAGTTATGAGCAAGAGATCATTCTTTGTGAGAAGTTTTGCCGTCGCACTCGGTGCTTTACTTTACGTTTCGTGCGACAAGAGAGACAATCCTATCGGTCCGGAGCCAGAGCCGGTAGATCCCATGATTGAGGAAATAACCTATGAGGATGTCACCGCAATGGTAGCCGTCGACAAGTGGGGCCAGGCTGGTTTCACAGGCTCTTGGGCTGCACCTGAGGTTGACACCAAGGACGGTCGCCACTCAGGCATGGCCGAGGTCTATGGCGAGGGCGATGCCGTCATCAATGCCACAGGTGTGCTGCTGCAGCAGACCATTGAAGGCCTGCAGCCTGGTAAGTACACGGTAGATCTTTATGCCAACGCCATGTATACCCCCGACCGCGGCTTTAACTCCGACATGGAAGACAATGCCGAGGACGTGGCTTACTTGTTCGCCAACGACAAGAAAATCTTTATTGTTGCCAAGCGTGCAGCAACAACGACGAAGAACCCTGTCTATAGCTTCGAAGCCGAGGTTGGCGAAGACGGCATCTTGGTATTGGGACTTGGCAAGGAGAAGGGTGGCACCAACTGGCATAATATCCAGATTAAGGAACTGGCCCTGCAGGTTGTCAATACACGTCCGATGAGTGAAGCTTATGCTGAACTGCAGCCCGAAATTGACGCGCTATCGGGCAAGGCTATGCCTGCCGACGTTAAGACATTATTAGAACTTACCCTTGCTGAGCCGAAGAGCGAGGAGAATCTCGAAGCCCTGAAGCTGGCCCTGAAAGCTGCTCGCGAGGGTGCGCTGATATATGATGAGGTAAAGATGAAACTCGATGCCATGAAGACCTTAGTGGAAAGCACGAACCTCTATTCCGAGGCAGCCCTCAACGAATACTATACAAAGTATGTTGAAAAGTTCGAAGCTGGCACGTTGGAGGAAGCCGACGTAAATGCCTTGCAGAACCCCGACAAGGTGACTGGCTGGCACGATGCCATCAGCTGCGACGAGTTCCTGCTGAGCGTCTGGGACACTAACCCCAACTTCCAGGATGCTCCCTACTACATCAACACCTGGTCGACAGAGGGTGACAACGACGGTTCTAACTTCCGCGAGCCCTTCTTCGAGTATTGGACACAAGACCCCAACTCGTTAGGTGAGCGCACGCTGACTGCCACGATGACGGGTCTGGAGCCTGGCAATTACGAGGTGTCGGCCTGGGTGCGCGTCCGTGCCAAGAACGGCTACGAGGCTCCCGCCTATGGCATTACTCTGCAGGCCAACGACGGCGAGGCCGTTAACGTTGCTGCTGGTAAGCAGATTGGTACATCGCAGTTCTATCTCGACACCTTTACAGCTAAAGGCTCAGTTGGTGCCGATGGCATTCTGAAGATTAAGTTCATTGTAGCAGCCGACAACAACATCAGCTGGCTGTCGTTCAAGAACGTGAAGTTTGAGAAGAAATAAAATTGTGAAGATAGTAAGAAAGGCCGGTGATTCCGGCCTTTTTTATTGTCAGCGTACCGCGTTCAGCCGACGCCGATAGCTGCGAGCCAGCCATAGGCAGAGGGCGAGGGCTGCTACAACAATAAGAGCGCCCCAAAGGAGCATCGAAGAGTCGTCGCCAGTACCGCCGACAAGCCAGTCCTGAACGGCGTGGGCGGTGTCGGGCACTTCTGCTGGTTGGGCAACGATGGTGTCAGAGGCAACAATTGTGTCAGGAACCTCAGCCGGCATCTGGGCGGTGTCAGGAGGAATCACCGGCTTGACGGGACGTACAGGTCGGTGCGGGTAATCAACGATGATGTCTAACAGATACATAACTGAATTGTTTTTATAGGTTAATGATGTTGGAATAGTAGTAGGACAAGATGGTGAACAGCAACCCTGTGAGGAAACTGACGGCATTGCAAAGCAAGCTGTAGACGCAGGACTGCCCGAGGCTCCGCGTAAAAGCGAAATACCAGAGTGCCTCAGCTACGACAACCAGCCCTTCGGCCAAAGCTACGCCTGTCGGGCCGATGTCGTGATGAATGACGTAGAGGTTCAACGGCACGTTGGTAAGCACGTTGACCACCACTGAGCCAAGCAGCACGTTCCGTCGGCGTTCGCCAAGCAGCAGCAGAACACCGTACTCAATGAGAATGGTGGCAACGAGTGCCGTCAAGAGGAGCGCCAGACTGTTCATGGGCTACAGGTAAGCTAACAGATAACCGGGGATGAGCGCCGCCGCCAACAGACCGAAAGCCAAGCCTTCGCGGCCTTTCAGCACGACGTTGGCCAGATAGAGCGTAACGGGCATCGTACAGTTGACGGCGAAGAGGCCCGTCATGAGCACGGCTTCGCCCTCGTCTCGCAGCAAGGCACAGAGGGCGACAACAACAGCTACCGTGAGCAGCGTCTTGACAATACCAAATTGCCGTGCAATCCAGCCGCCTGCCATCTTGCCCAGCATGGCGACGGCTCCGATGAGCAGCAGCATAGACTTGGGCTGTTTGGGAATGTCCGCTGAGAACGCCTCGCCCACAAACGAGCGCAGCATGACGAAAGCCATCAGCGCCAGCACTGCCAGCACAACTACGCCAAAACCGAACCTTCCCTTGGCCCTACTATAGCCAGCCATTGCCGACGGCCGAGCGTCGCGCTGCACATAGACAGCCGCCAAAAAGCACAGGGCGAGCAGAAACATGTAGAGTAGCGGCCACGAACAGAAGACGGCTCCGACAGCCAGTCCCATCGCACCAGTAGAGACGAAGAGTCCCAGGGCACGCATGTCGTTTGCCGTTGTCAGTGCCACTTGGCGCCCTCCCCATACGTGGAACAGCGAGTTGCCTAGCCCCAGCATCGTGGCCACGAGCAGTATCAGCAGACGCGAAGTGTGGAGACTGACGACGAACACCACCGCCGACGCCACGCCAACGGCCAGCGTCAGCAGCATGACTGCCACCAGCAGCATCCAATGGGGCTCGCGCAAACGATCGGCACAGAGGCCGCTGAGCGGTTGGGTAAGGAATGCCAGCACGTTGTATAGCAAGAATATGCCCACCAAACTGGCCGTACTGCACGAAGCCGCCATCAGGTAGAGACAGCAGAGGCACAGTCCGTCGACGAGGAAGTGCAGCAAGGTACTTATTCCGAGACGCTCCACGACCAGCTTTTTTGAGGGTTATTACTTTTCCATCGTCAGCACTAATTTGCCGACAAAGACGCCGTGCTTGCCGTTCTGGTCGACGGGAATGCGCTTACCGTTCTTGTCGGGCGCATACTCTAACGTCGGCATATAGGTGTGGGTGTGGCCGCCGAGCACGAGGTCACAGCCTTCGGTCAGGCTGAGGAATCGTTCGTCGGGGAAAACGCTGACCTCCCAGCCCAAATGGCTAAGACAGATGACGAGGTCGCACTTCTCCTGACGGCGCAGCAGGTCGATGTACTTCTGTGCCGTCTCAGCAGGGTCGAGATAGGTGATACCCTCGCAGTTACGGTCGCTCACCAGTCCCTTCAACTGGGGCGCCAAGGCGAAAATGCCAATCTTCACACCCCCGCGCTTCAGGGTGATGTAGGGCTTTACCAGCCCTTCGAGCACGGTGCCCGTACAGTCGTAGTTGGAACAGACGATAGGGAAGTTGGCTTGCCTGAAGAGACGGGCCATGTTGTCGAGTCCGAAGTCGAACTCATGGTTACCGATGGTGGCAGCATCGTAGCCCATCTGGTTCATCAGCCCTATCTCCACCTCGCCCTTAAACAGGGTATAGTAGCCCGACCCCTGTGAGAAGTCGCCACTGTCGAGCAGAAGCAGGTTGGGATGTTGTTGTCGCTGTTCCTTGACCATCGCCACACGTCGCAGGAATCCGCCCCGCCCGGCAATATCGGTTTTGTCAAGGTTAGGGCTGAGAGGCATGATACACGAGTGAGTGTCGTTGGTGTGCAGAATCACAATCTGCTTCTGTTTCTTTGCGGCTGTCGTCAGCCCCGACAGCAGCGCTATTATTATAATAAGGTGTAGTCGTCTCATTGTCTTACTGCTTTTTTATCCGTCCTTCTACCTGTGAGTCAACAGTCTCGCCCCGGGCCTGTTTCTCCTTGAAATAGTTCATAATAAGGAAGCGCGTGTTGTTGCTCGCTGCTTCAGGGGCCACAATATCCGTTCCCTTACGGAAAGCCATCATCTTGTCGTTGCCTTCCAGCAGGTAGTTGATGGTCGTCACGCGATATTTCTGCTGCGGATTGATTTCCTGTCCGTGCAGACGGGCCGAAACGAGCTTGCCGTCGCTGGTAATCACCAGTTCCGTACCGCGGCTTACGCCCTCACCGCCCGTGGCAGCTATCTGTGAGAACAGTTCCAGGAGCTGCTCGCCGGTCAGCGTAACAAAGCATATCTTGTTCTCGAACGGCGCAATACTGAGCACGTCGCCGTAGGTCACCTCACCCCGCGTCAGGTCGGCCCGTATGCCGCCCATGTTATAAACGCCGAGCACGGGCTGCTCACCGTAGTCCTTAGCCGCCCAAACCAGAATGTCGGCCAGAAGGTTCGACAGGTCGCTCTCAGGCCGCTTGGCGTGCATGTTATGTGCCACGCGCCCCATAACAGGCCCCATAATGCTGTCGTTCACCCGTTTGAATGGTGCAATAAAACTGGCAGCCGTCTCGTCAGGATGCTGGTCGTAACGGCTGTCGATGACTATCCGGGTGCGCTCGACACTTGTTAGCTTGTAATGCGATTTGCAGGAAACCATCGCAACTGCGACGAGCAACGTTCCTGCCGCAAATAGTTTAATCTTCATAATAGACGCTCTTTTGCTTGCAAAGATAGAGAAAAAAAGTGATATGAAGAAAAAATTCTTTTGTAATCCCTCAGATTTAACAGGTTTTTCGTAACTTTGCAGCTGCAATTAATGGCAAAGACTGTCAAGGCACTGACCACTGCCGTTGGACTATTGGCCGTAGGAGGGCTGACCTATCTGCTTTTCCGGCCATGTACACTCCTCATGTTCCGACTCGTCGACGCATTAGGAGCCATGCCTGTCTTGGGCGATTGTCGCGCCTGGGCCTCCGACTCAGGAGCGTGGTTGCCCGAGTGGGTCGTCTATAGTCTGCCTAACGCGCTGTGGTCGGCAGCCTACATACTGACAATAGAGGCTCTGCTGACACCATCGCGGAACAAGGTTGCCATTGCCGGTATCATGCCCGTAGCCGGGGCCGTTACTGAATGGTTGCAGGCTATCGGCATGCTTAGCGGCACTTTCGACGTCCTTGACATTGTAGCCTACACCCTACCCTACCTTGCCTATATCATTTATTACGCTTATCAAACAAAAACCGTATAGTATGAAATCATTCTTTACCAACAAGCAGTTAACCATTATCATCTGCGTGGTCTTCGTCACCTTGGCCATTATGACGATGGTCATCGATGGCGACGAGACACCCGAAGGCCAGACGGCGCAGACAGAACAGAAATCAGAGCAGAAAGACTCCATTGAAAAAGACAGCGTCGTCATCAACAAGCCTTTGGAGACTGACCCCTACGAAGAACTGGACAATCTCATCGGACTGGATGAAGTCAAGAAGGAGGTCAGGTCGCTGGCCAACTTCGTCAAACTTCAGAAGCAACGCAAGGACCAAGGACTCAAGAGCCCCAAACTGTCGTATCACCTTGTGTTCACCGGTAGCCCTGGTACTGGTAAGACTACTGTGGCACGCATCGTGGCACGCATCTACAAGGACCTGGGTATTCTGAAGAAAGGACATACCGTAGAGACCGACCGCTCTGGCCTCGTAGGACAATATGTCGGACAGACGGCACCCAAAACCAACCAAATCGTAGACTCCGCCATGAACGGCGTGCTGTTCATCGACGAGGCATACGCCTTAGTGCCCGAGCATTCTACACAGGACTACGGTCAGGAAGCCATCTCTACACTATTGAAACGTATGGAAGACAACCGCGACAGCCTGGTAGTCATCATTGCTGGCTACTCTAACGAGATGCAGCGTTTCATCGACTCCAACCCTGGTCTGCAGTCGCGTTTCACCCGCTACATTAACTTCCCCGACTACACGGCAGAAGAGCTGGTCCGTATCTTCTATATGTATATGAAAAAGAACGAGTATACACTCAGCAAGGAGGCCGACGCCATGCTTCGCGAGAAACTGGAATATGCCGTCGCTCATAAGGATCGCAACTTCGGTAACGCCCGCTATGTGCGCAACATCTTCGAGAAAACCATTGAGCAGCAAGCCAACCGTCTGGCCAAGCAGACTGGACTAAGCAAAGAACAGCTGACAGAACTGACAAGTGAGGATTTGGAATACGCTTTCTCGGCTAAAAAGAACATTAATCTATAAAAAACGTTAAACATTGGCGGATAACTCTGGCCTAAGAGGCTCTATCTGCCAACTTTTTAGTACCTTTGCAGCCGCTTTCCGCGTAATCGCTGGCAGGAAGATAGGAGAGTTGCCTGTTATGTTGCGTTGGAACGATACAACAACCGTTTAATTATTTATAACGAAAATGGATTTAATTAAAGTTGCTGAAGAAGCATTTGCAACCGGCAAGAAGTTCCCAGAGTTCAAGGCTGGTGACACTATCACTGTCGCTTACAAAATTATCGAGGGCTCCAAGGAGCGTATCCAGCTCTACCGTGGCGTGGTCATCAAGATCTGCGGCCATGGTGACAAGAAGCGTTTCACCGTCCGCAAGATGTCGGGCACCGTTGGTGTTGAGCGTATCTTCCCCATCGAGTCGCCGAATATCGACTCTATCGAGGTGAACAAGGTTGGAAAGGTTCGTCGCGCTAAGCTTTACTATCTGCGCAAGCTCACTGGTAAGGCTGCCCGCATCAAGGAGAAGCGTCGCCCCGTTACCGCCGAGTAAATCGACCTTTCGAAAGTATAAAAAAGAGATGTCTGCAAGCGCAGCATCTCTTTTTTTTATTTGTAGTTCTCGTCGGCACTGGCGTCACCGTGCAGCGCGTTCTGGAATGATTCCCAGTCCTGGAAACCGACGAGAAGTGAGAGATGGTCAAGCGTTTTCCGATCCGGTTTCTTGAGGATTTCCTTTTCTACTGCCTCCAGCAGTTTGCGAAGGGCTTTACGTTTCTTTTCCATATTAAATCTCTATTTTGATGCAAAAGTACGATTTTTTTTTGGCTTTTCACTCATTTTGCACTAATTTTGCAGCCAGAAACGAAAAAATCGCATAAGAAGATGAAAGAATTAGCACTCAAGTACGGTTGTAACCCCAACCAAAAGCCCTCACGCATCTTTATGACCGAGGGCGAGCTCCCCATCGAAGTGATCAATGGCCGTCCTGGCTACATCAATTTCCTCGACGCCTTCAACGCCTGGCAACTGGTGAAGGAACTGAAGGCTGCCACTGGCCTGCCCGCCGCAGCTTCGTTTAAGCACGTGAGTCCTGCTGGTGCTGCCGTAGGTCTGCCTCTCAGCGACACTCTGAAGAAGATCTACTTCGTGGACGACATCAAGGATCTCGACGAGAGTCCTATCGCCTGTGCCTACGCCCGCGCCCGTGGTGCCGACCGTATGTCGAGCTACGGTGACTTCGTGGCTCTCAGCGACACCTGCGACGCCACTACCGCCAAGTTGCTGAAGCGCGAGGTGAGCGACGGTGTGATTGCTCCCGACTATAGGCCCGAGGCTATCGAAATCCTGAAAGACAAGCGCAAGGGTACCTATAACGTGATCAAGATCGACCCCAGCTATCAGCCTGAGCCTATCGAGCGGAAGCAGGTGTTCGGCATCACCTTCGAGCAGGGCCGCAACGAGATCAAGCTCGACGACGACGCCCTCTTCGAGAATATGCCCACACAGAACAAGACCTTCACACCCGAGGCCAAGCGCGACCTGATCATCGCCCTCATCACGCTGAAATATACACAGTCGAACTCCGTCTGCTACGTGAAGGACGGACAGGCTATCGGCATCGGCGCAGGACAGCAGAGCCGTATCCACTGCACCCGTCTGGCTGGCAACAAGGCCGACATCTGGTGGCTACGCCAGCACCCGAAGGTGATGAATCTGCCCTTCGTGGACAATATCCGCCGTGCAGACCGCGACAACACCATCGACGTGTATATCTCTGAGGATCACGACGACGTATTGCGCGACGGCACCTGGCAGCAGTTCTTCAAGGAGAAGCCCGAGGTGCTGACGATGGAAGAGAAGAAAGCATGGATAGCACAGAACACGAAGGTGGCTCTGGGTTCTGACGCCTTCTTCCCCTTCGGCGACAATATCGAGCGCGCCCACAAGAGCGGTGTGGAGTTTATCGCACAGGCTGGCGGCAGCGTGCGCGACGACAACGTGATTGAGACTTGCGACAAGTATGGCATCGCTATGGCCTTCACAGGTGTAAGACTTTTCCACCATTAAGAAGCCTACCCCCGCCCCCTCCCAAAAGGGAGGGGAGATATATAAAGAGAAAGCAAATGAGTAAGGAATCAGACTTCGAGGATATCCTCGCCAATGGTATCAACTTCGGTCGTGGCGGTGATAAGCACAAGGACGACGGTAAGGTGAAGACCAAAGCCAAGAAGAAGCAGTATATCACTGGCGCGCATGGTAGCGGCTCAGCACGTCAGAAGGCCAAGTATCGCGAACAGCGTGCAAACAGACATAAGAAATAAGGAAGAAGAGCAGCACCCTTTCAGGCAAACGTCCATGAAAGGGTGCTCTCTTTTTTTATGATATCTGGAAGGTGATGACGAAACGGCTGCCTCGGGTATAGGTGGAATCGAGCTCTACCATTCCACCCAGTGAGGCAATGAGCCGGCGGGTGATGGGGAGGCCGAGGCCGATACCCTCCTTGAAGGTATCCAGTTTGGAGAACTCCTTAAAGATCGTCTCACGATTCTTGACATCAATACCCACGCCGGTATCAGTCACACTGAAGACGAGCAGACGCCCTGTAGCCTCCACCTTCAACTCGATGTGTCCGACATCGGTGAACTTCTGGGCATTGTCAAGCAGATGACCCAGCGAGCTCCTCAGCCGATAGACATTCGTATGGAAGGTATAGTCGTCGCTGACATTCGAGGCAAAGCGCAGCTCTACAAGCGGATTACCCTTGTCTCTACGTTCGTCAAGCAGCGCACGACAGAACTCATTGCACTTGATATCGGTCTTCACAATCTCAGTGTCGTCGCCTTCGCTCTCGCTCTTGGAGAGCTCCAACAGCTCGTTCACAATCGTCGTGATGAGATTGACATTGTCGGAGATGCGGTGCTGCATGTCGGTGCGCTCTTCGTCGGACAGTTCGTAGTCGGGACTGGTGAGTATCTGCGAGAAGCCCGACACCGCATTCAGTGGTGTACGGATCTCGTGACTCATGTGCTGGATGAAGGCCGACTTCATGAGATCCGACTCTTCAGCACGATTCAATGCCGATTTCAGTTCCCTTCCGCGCGCCCATATCTTCAGCATCAGCCGTCGGCGCCCCATGATATAGACGAAGAGAAAGACAGCCGTCATGCCTATCAGCCAATACGTAAGTTTGCGGGCGAGTTTCTTGTTGGCGGCAGCCTCCTCCTGGGAGCGCAGCAGAGCAGTCTCGGCAGCCATCTGATTGAAGTTCGCATCCTGCATCATGCTATAGATGGAGTCCATCTCCACATAGTGGCGCAGGATGGCATCGAAACCGTTTCTCATATCGTTGGCCATCGCATAGATGCGTATAGCGACCAGCGAGCTGTCAACGGAGAGATTACCCTCATGCACCTTCTGCAGCGCCTTTTCATAATCATTGTCAAAGGCGAGCTTGGCAGTCTCGACGACATTGTCATATCGAGGATTTAATTCCGGATTATTCGATTCCCTAAGGCTGACGTACTGATTATAGACCTGGAAGAACTGTGACGCATCGCCCATGAGGAAGAGGATGTAACACTTCATGGCCTGCGACATCGAGAAGTAGTCCATATTCTTCTTGTCCTCAGCCATCGCTATCGCCCTGTCTATCCACTGCAGCGCCTTCCGAGGGTTGTTCAGACTCAGCATCTCTGCGAGGTTCAGATAGGTGAGCATAGTGAACTTCGGGTCGCGATTGCCCACCTCGTGCAAGGCCTGCATGAAGTATCGCTCAGCCTTCTGCTTGTTGTGGGTGGAATTGAAGACATCACCAAAGAGGCCCGTCGCCAGATAGAAATATTCCTCTGCACCGTCACCTCTCACCTCTGTGTCGAGCTGTCTGGCAAACTTAGAGGCTTGATAGACCTGATTATGACGTAAGGCATAGAAACCTTTATTTGCCAACAGCTTATAGTAGAGCATCATATAACCCTTTTCGTGCAGATCATTGGCGTATTCATCCGCAAAGGCATAGAATTCCTCAGGTTCGCCACTCACCAAGAGGTGACGGAACTTATCAAACATCACACGATCTTCGCCAGCCAAGTCTTCAACAGTCTTGTCTGCGTAAATCTGTCCCACGAAGAGGATAGAAAACAATGCGACGAGAAACGTCCTCAGGTTATTAGCTATTGTCATTATCATTTGTGACTGCAAAAATACAACATTTCCAGAAAAAACAAGTCATATTATAGAAAAAATCTGCACTTTTTTTGGAAACAAGCACAAAAAGGCGTACCTTTGCAGCAAAACAAACCCTTTAATGACCTAAGAAATGAGAAGAATAAGACTCTTACTAACTACACTTTTACTGACAAGTCTGACCACCTTACAAGCTCAGAAATACGTGGGCGGCGACATCTCTGTACTACCCAAATACGAAGCCCAGAAAGCCACTTTCTTCGACCAGGACGGCAAAAGCATCACCGACGTGCTGACCTTCGTGAAGGAACAAGGCTGGAACACCATACGTGTAAGGCTCTTCGTAGATCCCTCGAAAGATACCGACAAAAACGTCTGCCAGGATCTTGAATTCGTCAAGCAACTCGGCAAGCGCATCAAGGATGCCGGACTTTACCTGATGCTCGACTTCCACTATAGCGACACCTGGGCAGATCCCGCCAAACAGTGGACGCCAGACCAATGGAAGAGCCTCTCTGACGACGACCTCTACAAGAAGATCTACGAATACACGAAGGACTGTCTGGAACAGATGAAGGAGGCTGGTGCCACACCCGACCTGATACAGACAGGCAACGAGATCAGCTACGGCATGCTCTGGGGGACAGAAGCCACCGCCAAAGGCAACGACAAGAACCGCTGCTACACCAACTCACCTGCAGCCAACTGGGAGCGTTTCATCACCTTATTAAAGGAAGCTGGTAAAGCCTGCCGCGAGGTGTGCCCCAAGGCTCAGATCATCATCCATAGCGAACGTACACCCAAGCCCGATGTACTGGCAGACTTCTTCGACCGCATGACGGCAGCCTCACTCGACTATGACATCATCGGACTCTCCTACTATCCCTATTTCCACGGCAACATCGCCACACTGGAAAAAGCCCTCCAGAAGTTGGAGGACAAGAACTACGGGAAGAAGATCCAGGTGGTGGAGACGGGCTATCCCTCAAAATGGGAGGTGAACGGCACTACCTATGACTACACCAAGACATACCCCTACTCGCACGAAGGGCAACGGAAGTATATCGCCGACCTGATCACAACCCTACAGAAGCATCCACAGGTGAACGGTCTCTCGTGGTGGTATGCCGAAGCCAATGCCAAAGGCTGCACAGGGTCGCTGGCAGAAGGCTGGTACAACGCCTCACTCTTCGACAACGAGACCGGACGTGCCCTACCCGCCCTCTATGAGCTGAAAGCTTTCGACGATGGCAGCACAGGCATCGTCAGCATCAGTGCCAATAGCGCACAGACCGACGATGCCTGGTACAGCCTCAGCGGCAGAAAGCTGCAGGGCAAGCCGCAACAGAAGGGCATCTATATCAAAAAGGGAGAGAAACTCATCGTCAGATAAGACCTGTCTCAGAACACCAGTTCACTGCCACGATAGAACTCCAACAAGGCACGCTGGTAGAGGTGCTCGTAGCGAGCCTGCACATAGTCTGACTGTGCCTTCAGGTATTTGTTCTTCGCCTCGTTAAACTCCGTGATGTTCGCCTTACCATTCTCATATTTGGCCTGCATCAGGGAGAAGGCATCCTCAGAACTGGCCACAGCCTCCTTGGAACTGCGTTCCTTGGCCTGAGCGTTCAGCGTGTTGTAATACACCTGCTGGATCTCCTTATAGAGCGTCTTCTTCGTATTGTCGAGCGTCAGTTGCTGGTTGTCTCTGTCCACGCGCGCATTACGCACACTGTTACGAACCGAGAAGCGGCTGAAGATGGGGATACTCAGGTTCAAGCCGATGTTCTGGCTGAAGTTATGGCTCAGCTGTCGTCCGAAGGGGTCGGAGTCGAAGCCGCTGACGTTATAGTAGTTGGAGCCGAGTCCCGCATTGAGATTCAGTTTCGGATAGTAGCCAGCCTTGGCGACCTTGATGCTATGTTCCGTACTCTCCAGTCGAAGTTGCTGCGAGCGCACTTCCGGCTTAAAGCTCACGGCCTCCTCATAGATCTGCTCAGGATTAGTGATATTCAGCGCAGCGATATGTTCGAGCTGAGCCTCGGTGGGCGTCACCACACCAAAACCCTCAGGACTGGGCAGTTCCAGCAGCTGTGTCAGCGTGAGCACAGACATCCGATGCTTATTATCAGCCTGTGTAGCCGTGAGACGGCCGCTTGCCAAAGTCGCTATCTGCTGCGACAGTTCAGAGACACTGGCTTTCCCGTTATCGACAAGTGCCTGCAGACGAGCCACCTGCATGGAGTCGATGGCAATCTGACGATGAGCAACGGCAGAAATCTCCATATCATAGAGTATCTGCACATAGGCCTGCGCCACCTGCATCCGGATATCGTTCTTGGCCTTCTCAAGATCAGCAGTCGCTGCCTCCAGATTCAGACGGTTCACCTTGATGTTCTCTGGTATCTGGAAACCCGTAAAGAGCGGCATCGACGTTGTCAGCTGGAGACTGGTATTCTGGGTGTTCCTGTTCTCGTAGAGGTTATCTTCGGTAAGACCACGTCCGAAGTTGAAGTTCTGTCCCACGGTTCCTGTCAGATTCGGCAGTCGGCTGTTAACAGCCGTTGAGAGGTTATTGACCTGTTTCTCGACAGCCTTCTCCCTCTGTTTGATGGTGATGTTATGCGCCACAGCATAATCCTCACACTCGCTGAGCGACCACAGTCTGTCCTGTGCATTCAAAGGCATGAGGGTGAAGAGACATAAGGGGAGCACCTTTACCCAGCCTTGAACCTTGATTGATTGTATTGTCTTCATAATCATCCTCCCTTATTTTTTATTGGAGTCATCTGCTATCACCTCAGGACCACGCACCTTGTCCTTCACCGTGAGACCCTTCTTGATTTCGATGTTCACACCGTCGGAGAGACCTGTTGTCACCTGGGTGCGCTCGTAAGTCTTCTCTTTGCCTTCACCCTTGATGATATAGACGAAGGTAGAGTCGCCGCTGAACTCGATAGCACTCTCAGGGATGCTGAGTGCCTTCTCGGCAGAAGAGAGTACGATCTCGGCATTGGCACTGTAGCCAGAACGGATCTTACCGCCTTCGGCAAGCTTCACGGCAGCCTTGATCTCAAACTGATTGGCACCATTCGACTCTACAGCCTTCGGGGAGATGTATTCCAGCGCAGCGTCGAACTGCAGGTCCTGCAAGGCACCGATGGTAATCTTCATCGGCATGCCGCTGACCAGTTGTCCAACCTCCGTCTCATCGATGTTGCCGCGGAAGATAAGGTCGTTCATATTGGCTACGGTAGCAATCGTAGTACCGTCGTTGAAGGTATTAGCCAGGATCACGGAGTTACCCACCTTCACGGGGATGTCGAGAATGACACCCGAGATGGTCGAACGGATCAGTGTGGAAGAGGCAGAGGCATTAGCCTTCGAGACACCGTCGCGCACCACCTGCAGGGCGTCTTCGGCAGCCGTTTTCTCCTCCTTGGCCTGATGGAGGGCCTGCTTGACCTTGTCGTACTCATCAGCAGAGACGAGTTTCTGATTGTAGAGGTTCTCCTCGCGGTTGAAGTTCACCTGTGCCTGCTTCAGATTGATCTCTGACAGACGGACACGCGCCTCAGCACTCGAGAGCTGACCCATATCGGGAATCACCTTCACCTTGGCGATGACCTCACCCTGCTGCACCGTCTGTCCAGGTTCCTTCAGCAGTTCCGTGATGATACCAGAGATCTGCGGCTTCACGTTCACCTCGTTGCGAGGTTCGATCTTACCTGTGATAATCGTTGTCTTCTGGATGTCCTCCATCTTTGGAGTAAATTCGTTATAGACAACTTCATTGGGTTGGCTCTTCTGCCAGAGGAACACGAATGTTCCGATGAAGATCAGGGCGATAATCGCTGCGATGATCAGTTTGCTGTACCTTTTCATATCTTAAATTTTTAATTTTTACTTTCTTACCTTTTTACTTTCTTACCCTTATTCGTCTCGCATCGCGTCGACGGGTTTGATGCTCATAGCACGTGCTGCTGGAGCCAGACCTGCGAGGACACCCATCGCCGAGACGACGACTGCAGCGAAAATCGCTGTCCAGAAACCAATCTGGAAATGTGCCTTCAGAATACCATCCTCCGTATTTCCCATCTCGAGCATGTGCAGGATGAGTACGCCGAAGAGGATGCCACTCATGCCCGCGACTAACGTCAGCACGATACTCTCTGAGATAATCTGCGAAAGAATCATTTTCGGTGTAGCACCGATGGCTCTGCGGATACCGATCTCCGTAGTGCGCTCGCGCACCGTCACCATCATGATGTTAGATACACCTATAGCGCCAGCTAGGAGAGTACCGAGACCTACGAGCCAGATGAGGAAGTTCACACCTTTGAACAGGTTGTCGAGCAACTGGAAGAGTATCTCCGTATTGAATACCATCGCGCCCTGTTCGTCAGTAGGATCCAAATAATGAGCACGGGCTATCGTCTCGCGGATACGGTCTGTAATACGACTCATCACTACGCCTTCGCGCCCTGTTGCAGCAATCAGGTCCACTTGGTCACCGCGATTATAAGTAACCTGCATCAGCGTCAGCGGCATCGTTATCTTCTCTTCGGCACGTCCATTGAAATTGATGCCGCCATTGGTGTTATAATCCACGCCTATCACCTCATAGTAGGTAGAATCCACGCGAATTTTCTTTCCACAAGGGTCACCACCTTCTTTGAACAAGTCTTTGTAGATCTTCTTGCCCAGCACACACACCTTACGGTTCTCACGCATATCCATCTCGTTGATGAAACGTCCATAGTACATCTTGGGTGAGATGACCTCTGCATATTCAGGCGTCACGCCCTGGACTCTGGGTGTCGTTGACTGTTCGCCATAATAGGCCGTATTCGACTTTCCCCAAGGAGCAAACAGGATTGGGGCCACGACATCGAGTTCAGGCACACGCTGGTGCAGACGTTCGATATCCTTGTAGTCCATCGCCCACCAACGTCCCTTACGGAATCCTTTATAAGCTTTCGTGGTCTGCTGCGCCCAGATCATGACGGTGTTCTGGGCAAAGCCGTCGAAGTTCTTATTCAGCATCTCCTTCAGCCCCTGTCCACCTCCTATGAGGGCGATGAGCATGAAGACGCCCCAGAAGACACCGAAGCCCGTCAGAAACGAACGCGACTTATTGCGCGTCAGCGTGTCGAGTATTTCTCTGTATGAATCAATATCTATTCTCATAATCGTCAGTCAGCTCTTAATGCCTCAATAGGGCGGATTCTACTTGCCTTGAATGCGGGAATCAATCCTGCGATCGTTCCTGCTATCACCATCACCATCGTAGCCTCAAAACACACATCAAGACCGACGGTAGGATCCAGGAACATTGTTGCCTGGAATAATCCTGTATCGATGGTCTCGTGGCCGATAGTGGCATCCATATACTCATTCGCAGCCACACCCAGCACCATGCCGATATAGCCAAAGAAGGTGGTGATGATGACACTCTCAGTGATAATCAGACGGAGTATGCTCCAAGGCTTGGCACCAATAGCTTTGCGGATGCCGAACTCATGTGTGCGCTCCTTCACGGTGATAAGCATGATGTTTGAGACACCCACGATACCCGACAGGAGCGTAAAGAGGCCTACCACCCACAACGCTGTGCGGATGATACCGATACCCTGTTGCATCTGCATGTTCTGGGTATAACGGTTCCAGAGCCACACACTACTCTCGTCCTCAGGATGCGCCTGATGGTTAGCATTCAGACGACGGCGATAGTCACTCTCGAAGTCATCGTTAGCCTTCTCGGTCGTCAGTCCATGGAAGGTATATTCGATACTACCCGCCTCATCGGTATTGGCACCGAAGATGCCCTTGATGGCGGCATAGGAAGAGAAAGCCTCCGACGAGCCATTTTCACTATCCTTATAGATGCCTACCACCTTAAAGGCAAAGTTACCTACCTTCACATACTTGCCCAACAACGTCTTATAGTCCTTGGGTTCCAACTCCCTGGCTTGCTTATTACTCAGCACGAGCACCTTGCGCTTCTCCTTCATGTCGATCTCGTTGACGAAACGCCCATAGAGCATCTCCATCTTGTCGATCTTCGTATGGTTGGGATAGACACCTGTCACTTCCGTACTGATATACTCTTCGCCGTTGCTGATGGTGACATTGGTGCTGTACTGCGCGCCAACCTCATCGACGACATTCTTGAACTCAGTATCGGTGGCGGTGATGTCACGCGTCTGAAGACGGATACGACGACCCTCCTTCAAGCCCTGATAGGCCTTCGACGTACGACCACCAAACACCATCATCGAGTTCGACAGGAAACGATCGCTCTGCCGTAGGTTGGCATTGATGAGTCCGTTACCGGCTCCCAGCAACACAATCAGCATGAAGATACCCCACGCCACAGCGAAACCCGTGAGCGAGGTACGCAACTTATTGCGTCGTGCCGTCTGCCATATTTCAGTGATGATATCTCGCATAGCTGTTACTTCATCATGCCGTTAATACCAAATGGACTGGAGTTGTGGTCGAGGTTCTCCTCGATCTTGCCGATGATGCCGTCCTTGATATGTACTATCTTATTCGTCTCATTAGCCACGCCGCTCTCATGGGTCACCACCACGATGGTCATGCCCTCCTCTTCGTTGAGATGCTTGAGCAACTGCATCACCTCCACAGATGTCTTTGAGTCGAGTGCGCCCGTAGGCTCGTCGGCTAAGATGATCTGTGGACGGGTGATGAGCGCTCTGGCTATTGCCACGCGTTGTTTCTGTCCTCCCGACAGTTCGTTGGGATAGTGTTCTGCCCAGTCGAGCAGTCCCAGACGGTCCAGATAGTCCAGAGCCATCTGATGGCGCTTCTTGCGCGACACCCCCTGATAGAATAATGGCAACTCAACGTTTTCCACGGCGGTCTTAAAAGAGATGAGATTAAATGACTGGAAAATAAAACCTATCATCTTGTTGCGATACTCGGCAGCCTTCGTCTCTGAAAGGTTCCATATGGGAACGCCAGCCAACTCATAGGTACCCGAGTCGTAGTTGTCGAGAATACCTAATATATTCAATAAGGTACTCTTACCAGAACCCGAGGCACCCATGATGGAGACAAACTCTCCTTTCGCAATGTCGAGCGAGATGCCCTTCAGCACATGCAGCGGTTGCGCCCCTTGATAGGTCTTGTTGATGTCTTTTAAATGAATCATATGTTGGTTATTGTTGATAATTCTGTTGGTTTAACGATGTCTTCTCTGTTGCGAGTTACGCCTATTTGACGTGCAAAGATATAACAAAGTTGCATTAACAGACAAATTTTTGGGATAATTTGTAGATTATTGTGACGAATGGCGTTCTTATTTCAGTTTTTTCCACTCATCCACAACATCTTCGATAGAGATATCGAGCAACTGCATCTGCCGGAAGAGCTCTGGCAAGTGCGCTTTCATAAACTCCTTCTTACGGGCCTTGAGGATCTGCTTCTTCGCGCCTTTCGTCACGAAGTAGCCCAGACCACGCTTGTTGTAGATAATCTCCTCGCGGGCCAGTTGCTCGTAGGCCTTTACTGCCGTATTCGTATTCACCTCCAACAGCACGGCATACTCACGGACTGACGGAATACGATCGTCGTCCTGGTACTTGCCAGAGAGGATTTCGTCGCAGAGGCGATCCGCCATCTGGATATAGATGGGTTTATCGTTTGAAAATGTCATAGTTCGTCCACTTATTAGTAATTAATTCGAAATGCTTGAAGATATGGAATGATGCCCAGTAGTTGAAGACGGCAAGTTCA
>JAEEGK010002710.1_pt1 | contig 44428 bp, 36 predicted proteins | sample 8958771 | NCBI WGS metagenome assembly JAEEGK01 (sample SAMN16246547, study PRJNA631951) | gut metagenome | biome: gut microbiome; feature: rumen; material: SC-attached | host: Bos | place: Iran: Karaj | collected 2018-10
TTGCTCTCGACCACAATGTTCTGACCATCTCGTCGGAGAAAAAGGTTGAGAATGAGACCAAAGAAGGTGAGCGCTTCACACGCCACGAGTATAGTTATCAATCGTTCAGCCGCTCGTTCACGCTGCCAGAGGCCGCCAATGGCGACAAGATTTCGGCTAAGTACGACAACGGCATCCTGAACGTTGAAATTCCGAAACGCGAAGAAGCCAAACCGAAACCAATGCGCCAAATCGCTATTGCTTAACGCTTTAGTTTCTTAAATAAAAAGCCAGTCCGAAAGGATTGGCTTTTTTTATTCCACATTCATCCTAATTTTCCAATTCTGCGGATACAGATTGTTCCATCGGTTGCCGATATTTTTTATCCAACCAAGCGGTAAATCGTTGAATGTTACAAGGTTGAAGCCTGCGGGTGCATCGGCAACAAAGACATTGTCGCGGTGCAGATAGCGCAAGGCGTCTTGCTGCGAAAGTTCCACGCAGTTGAACGCCTGGCGGTTGAGCGTCCACGACAGAGCCAAATCGTGCTCGGGCGCCAATTTGTCGCCAAAGATATGCGCCACGGCCGTTCCCATCTTCCTGACATTCAGATTGTCGGCCACAGTCAGTACGTCGGGGGCAATGGCTTGCGGCACGGCAATGGCGGTGTCGTTCCGCAGATAATAGTCGAAAGCGGTGCCGTCGGTCATCTCGTTCAGGCGCTGAACCAACTTTTTGGGGACGGGTGAAAGTTTGGTTTTCAGTTTTTTAGACGTTGCTGTGCTGCCGTCGGTTTTGCGGAAGACGCAGCAGAAAAATCCTTCGCCGCGCGTCAGGTGCTGAATGAAGCGGTAGCCGGTGCAACCGTCTTTTTCAATTGGCGTGACGCCCCAATCGGGTGCAATGCTGATTTCGACAGGCTCGGCCGCAAACGTCGATTTTATCCACGCCATATTGTTCTCGTCTTCGTCGGGACAGAAGGTACAAGTGCTGTAAATCAGGTAGCCGCCGGGTTTGAGCGCATCCCACACATCGGCCACAATGCGCTGCTGGCGCTGGGCGCAAATGCGGGTGTTGGCGGTGTTCCACTCGCTAATGGCAACCTGGTCGCGGCGGAACATTCCTTCGCCCGAGCACGGTGCGTCAACAGCCACAACATCGAAGAATCCGGTCAGGCGGTCGAAGTCCGACGGGTCGTTGCTGGTGACAATGGCGTTGGGACAGCCCCATTTGGTCAGATTCTCGCTCAGCACGGGAACGCGGCTCGAAATCACTTCGTTACAAACAAGCAGTCCGCCGTTGCCAATGAGTGACGCATAGTGCGTGCTTTTGCCACCAGGCGCAGCGCAAAGGTCGAGAATGCGGATATCAGGCTCATTGCCTGCAATTTGCCGCAACACGTGCCCGACAAACATCGAACTTGCTTCCTGCACGTAGTAGGCACCGGCGTGCAGCAGCGGGTCGAGTGTGAAGACCGGCCGCTCGGCAAGATAGCGCCCTTGCGGTTCCCAAGCCACAACATCGCCGGCACCGGCCAACGTGCTGTCTTTGTGCGGGTTGAGCCGTATGCTTGTCGGCAAGGGCTGTTCGAGCGCCGCTGTAAAACGGTCGTAATCGGCACCAATCTGCCCATGCATACGCGCTTCAAAATCGTTTGGCAAAGCAATTCCCATCAGTGTGAATTTTCTACAAAAATAGTCCTATTAGAACGCAGATGACGCAGATTGAACAGATTTTCATAGATTTATTTTTACATCCGACACCGATTCAATTAACAATTAATAATTAACAAATAACAATTGAAATGACAAAAGACGACGCCCAATCCCGATAGCTATCGGGACCAACACCAAACTAATGCCTAGTGCCTTTTGCCTAATGCCTTCTAAACTCTATATTTGCACCCGAAATGAGCAGGTTTCGCAAAAACATACTATTGCCGATAGTGGCGTTTGCAACGGCTTTTACCACAGGCTGTTACGAGCCGTCGGACTTTGCCGAGTTTGGCCATAGTGAGCCGATAATTGTTATTGAGGGACGAATTACCAATCTCGACTCGGTTGCAACGGTTGTTGTTTCGCGCTCGGTTAGTGCCACCGATAGTGCTGATTGTGAGTTTGTTGACGATGCTTTGGTGATTGTCCGCGACAACCGAGGAAATTCTTACACGCTTGACAACGCCGGCCCCGGATTGTATCAGACAGCCAATATGCACGGCGTGATTGGCGATAGTTATCTGCTTACTGTTGAGGCGGATGGCAACAATTACAGCTCTGTTGAGCGTATGCCGCCAAGTGCGTTTGTCGATTCCATTGTTGTTGAATATCGCAACAGCTACACAATTTTCGATACCATCGGATATTATCTGTCGGTCTATTCGCGGCGGAATTCCGATTCGGTGCAGCTCTATCGTATTGAAGTTGAGAAAAATGGCAAGCTGTTGAACGACGGTTTGTCGCTATGGCTTTACGAGGATTCGCACCTGTCGGAAAGCTACCAGATGACCATTCCGTATCCGTTCGAGTCGGGCGATGTGGTCGAGGTGAGCGTTTACTCGCTGTCGCCGACTGTGTATGAGTATTTTTCGGGGCTTTCGAACCAATTCTCATCAAAATACAGCAACATTCAGCCTCCGCTGACCAATCCCAAAAGCAACATCCGCCCGTCGGCGTTGGGGTGTTTTCAGGCCTCGTCGGTTGTGCGGGCCAGGTTCAGAATTGGCGGCGCGCAGCGGTCGGTTGTCGTTCCGTAGCCTTATTTGCGGAGCAGAAACTCCTCAATGATTTTTTTGAAGACAGCCTTGGTCTCTTCAGGCGATTGCGCTATGCCTGCCGACATTTGAGGGTTGTCGTTGAGCGGGCAGTACAAAAACGCCGGAATGCTTTTAATGCCAAACGCGGCTGCCAGCGACTGCTCGTGGTCGGTGTTCACTTTGTAGAAATCGATTTTGCCCTTGTATTCCTTGGCCAAATCTTCAATAATTGGCGACGCAATCTTGCACGGGCGGCACCAGTCGGCGTAGAAGTCGATGATGCACGGCTTATCGCCAAGGAAAACCCACTTGTTGGGGTTCTGCTCGTAGTTCATCACCTTTTGCAGAAATTCGGCTTTGCTCATTTGAATCACAACCGGCTCTTGCGCCTGTAAAAGTCCGCAAACCGCCAGACAGAGCGACATTAAGGCTATTCGTTTCATTGCGTTTGTGTTATTAGTTGCAATTGTAAAGGTAACAATTATAGTGTGCCATTGTAAACCCGAAAGACTTTTGTTGGCACGGTAGAATTATGACAGATAATTGTTTTTTTTGCCGCAAAACACAACTTGTAGTTCAAATTCGTTGGCAAAAAGTGGGGGAGAGCCGGTTCCGATTTTTTGCCAAAAAAAGCTTGAATAATTCTGCGATAAGCATACCTTTCGCTTGTGGTTCAATGCCGATGGTGCGTTGATTAAACCTCACATAATCAACTTGATAAATATCAATATCTGATGAAAAACATAGCAATAGTTTGCGGCGGATACTCAAAAGAGAGCGTCATATCGCTGCGCAGCGCCGAGCAGATTGCCTCGGTTATCGACTCCGTTTACAACATTTACACGGTTTACATCACTCGCGAGAGCTGGAACGCAAAAATCGGCGAGAATCTCTATCCGATTGACCGTAACGATTTCACTTTCAACCTGAACGGGCAGAAGATTGTTTTTGATGCCGTTTTTATGGCCATTCACGGCACTCCGGGCGAGGACGGAATGTTGCAGTCGTATTTCGATATGCTCAACATCCCTTACACAACGTGCAGTGCTTTTGTTTCCGCACTGACTTTCAATAAGTTCGCCTGCAAGGTTTTCCTCAAGGAATACGGAATTCTGACCGCCGACGCCGTTCTGCTGCGCAAGAACAAGCCTTACTCGCTCGACGAGATTAGCGCCCGTTGCGGTTATCCGATGTTTGTGAAACCCAACAACGGCGGCTCAAGCTTCGGAGTCACAAAAGTTAAGCAGCCGGCCGATTTGCAGCCTGCCATTGAGAAGGCTTTCGCCGAAGACACAGAGATAATCATCGAGCCGTTTATCAAGGGCGGCGAGTTCACTTGCGGTGTGTTCAAGACTGACACTGAGTCGATTGTGTTCCCGCCGACCGAGATAGTCAGCAAAAACGAGTTCTTCGATGTCGAGGCCAAGTACACACCTGGAATGTCGGAGGAGATTACGCCGGCGCGCCTGTCGGAGGCCGATATGAAGGAGTGCCAGTTGCTCACCTCGAAAATCTACGACCTGCTCGGCTGCACGGGCGTTGTCCGCATCGACTATCTGCAAAAAGAGGGCAAGTTCTACTTTATGGAGATTAACACTGTGCCCGGAATGAGCCGCGAATCAATAATACCGAAGCAGACAGTTGTTTACGGCCTGCCGCTTAAAGATTTGTACATCAAACTGATTGACGACGCTCTGTCGCGCAAGCGCTGATTTGCCGCCAAGGTGGTAAAATAAAAACCCGTTGCACCTAATCTGGCTGCAACGGGTTTGTTTTTTGTGTGATAATCAATGCGCTACGTTTGCCGTTACTCTTGGTTGATGTGGTAGCGCTCTTCCAGTTCGCGTATCATTGCCTCTTTGCGGGCAAGGTCCTCTTGTGTGGCGCGCAGCTCCTCGAAGCTCTGCTTCAGAACCTCCGACTGCTCGGCAAGCATATCGGCCTTGTCTTTCGATTCCTCGAGCAGTTTCGCGGTGCTCGAGTTGATTTTCACCATCGAGATTGTCGATGAGAAAGCGTCGCTAATTTTCGAAAGGAAGTTGATTTTGTATTCTTCGATTTTCGAGAACGACGCCAGCTCAATAACGGCGTAAACCGTGTCGTTCATAATGGCCGGCATCAGCAGGACGAACTTCGGATTGGCCTCGCCCAAGCCCGATGTTATCTCCATATAGTTGTCTGGAATTTCGTTCAGATAGATGGGGGCCTTCTCGTAGGCGCACTGTCCGACAAGCCCAATGCCCATTTCAAACTCCTTCTCGCTGTTCTTGATGCGTTTGTAGGCTACGGCGCCCTTCAGCTCGTATTTCAGGTGCTCGGGGTCGTCGTTGTTGAGGATGAACACGCCGCCCTGCACAACACCTATATAATCGGTCAGTTTGCTGATGAATGTGCGGCTCAAAGCCTCAAGGTTCGATGTCTCTTGGCGAAGAAGGTCGTTGAATATGGCGATGCCGTTAGCCGTCCACGCCTCTTTTTCCTGTTCCTCGGCTTGCTGTGCTTCGGCAGCCTTGGCTTTTTTCAGCTCGTTGCGCATATTGGTCAGGGCAATGCCAAGCTCGTCGTTATCGCTCGCCATTGTGTACTCGAAATCGAAATTATTGTTGGCGATGGCGTCGGCAAACAATGCTGTATTGTGCAGATTCATAGCAAGTTTCTTGAAAGAGCGGTAGATGTCGCCAATCTCGTCCTGCTTGTGTTTCGAGTCTTTCTTGCTTGCCGCGAAAATGCCCAGGCCCATCTCGTCAATCTTCTCGCGCAGCCTGACGATAGGCCACTGAATGTACTTTTTAATGAAGAAGTTGCCCGACAGCAGCACGGCTAAGCAGAGCGGAATGGCCCAGAAAACCGATTTAAGCCCGTAGTGGCAGACCGCATACGCCACAATGGCGCAGAACATTGCCGACAGAAATGTCACCATCGCAATCTTGAAAACAATGGTCTTTTTGTAAAGCAGGCGAAGAATCACAACGCCGAACGGCACAATGCCGAATATTACAATAAGTGCGAATACAAGTACTGAATTCATATTTCAAATAATTTAAAATTCCCGCGGCGCTCATCGCGCCAACGCAACCTCAAATATATATTGTTTGGCGGTTAAAACGCAATCAGTTTGTATTTTTATTTTCACATACGCATTTTTGCACTACTTTTGAAACGTTTAAACGATATTCAAATTTATGAAACACAACACTTTAGTTTGGGGATACTTGTCATCGCTCCTGTTGCTGCTTGGCGCGATATTTATGAATCAGGATTTTGTGGCCGGGAAAGTGCTGTTCCTTGTCGGTTTTTTCACCTTCAATCTGGGCTATCTCATTCCGCTTTTCATTGTGATTTTCAAGGAGCATCAGGAGAACCGCATCGGGCTGATAATTGTTTTGAGCATTCTCGGATTCTTCATTTTCCTGATGGGAGTGACGTTCTTTATGGTGAGCTGGGGCGGCAACAAGGTGTTGATTTATGTCGGCGGCTCGTTCCTGCTGCTGGCAATGCTGCTGATGATTTTTATGCGCCGTAGGTTCTACGAGACCAGCATCGACTCGTGGTTCCCGATAGTTCTTTTTAGTGTGTTCATCGTTATCGGGATGCTCACCAGCTTGGTTCACCGCCCGATACTGCGCTCGTTCACCGTCTCGGACCGTGAGGCGCTGCTTCAGCTTGTGTCGCTGCAGAAGCGCAACCAGCACATTTCCGCCCAGATTGACAGTCTCTGCGCCAACGACTCCATTCTGCTGGTAATCAAACAAAAAGCCGATATTATCAATACCGAGAGCGATAATATGATTCGATACATCGACGACCTGAAAATCAGCCTTGTGGCCTATGTTGAGGGGAAGAAGGTGCTGCAGGATTCAGCGTTGTTTGTCAATCTGGTGCCAATTCAGTCGAATGTCGAGATTAACTCGGTGCGGCGGTTTATGCTTGGCCGCAAACGTATGAAGGCCAAGGGGTTGCACGAGGCTCTCGATGTTTATCGCGGCGCTATGCTGGAGCAGGTTAAACCCGACGACAAATGGCTCGCCGATTTTGTCCGCGCCAACCTCAACACCAACGTTCTGAAACTCAACAACCGCATCTACAACCGCGATTGGGAGCGGCAGCACTTCTACAATTTGCCTCTTGTGACGGTCGTCAGTCAGTTCACAACTATGCAACTGAATATTTGTATGGTTCAAGGCGAATTGCTAAGTGATTGTTACAGAGATGCTTTAGTTTGTGAGAAAGACAGCCGGAACAAAACTGTCGAAAATTGAAATGATTTTTCGTCTGAGGTTTGCTCCATTCAAAAAAATACATACTTTTGCAGTCCTATAAAAATGACAATAAAACATAAGAAAGGGTATATATTATGGCAATGAAAAGAACATTCCAACCGTCTCAGAGAAAGCGTAGGAATAAACACGGATTCCGTGAGAGAATGGCCACCAAAAACGGCCGTCGCGTATTGGCTGCCCGTCGGGCAAAAGGCAGAAAGAAACTCACAGTTTCTGACGAGAAGTTGCACAAGGCATAATACGAAACTCGACAATACAATAAAAGCAGACCTTTCCGGTTTGCTTTTTTTGTGCCCGCACGTCTGCAATAAAAAATCCGCCGCACCAATTATATATGGTACGGCGGATTCTTTTATAGTGTCGTTTTGACGCCGGTTTAAGGATTCACCATCGACTGCGGCTGGCCGGTGGCTTCCAAAACGTTCCACCAGAAGTCGCTGTTGAGGTTGATTTTCTTGCGCTCGGCAACGGCAATCGGAATGGGCACAATGGTGAACTGGTGCTTCCAATAGCCCACCACAAAGTCGGTTTTGCCGGCCATTGCGGCGTGCACGGCGTTCTGTGCCAGAATGTTGCAGAATTTGCTGTCGTTGGCGTTGGCCGGCGCGCTGCGGATGATGTAGCTCGGGTCGATGTAGCGCAGGGCGTACGGGAATTTCTTGGCCGTGAACTCCTCAATTATCTTGTCGCGGAGGAAAACGCCAATGTCTTGTTTCTTGATGTTGCCCGACGCGTCTTTCTGCTGCTCTTTAACATCGAAGAAGTTCTGCCCGGCGCCCTCGGCAACCACAACCAGCGCGTGGTGCTTGGTTTCGAGGCGCTTGCGCAGACATTTCAGGAATCCGTACGGGCCGTAGAGCTCAAAATTCATCTCGGGCACCAGCACAAAATTCACCTCTTGTGTTGATAGAGCGGCGTTGGCGGCAATAAAGCCGGAGTCGCGGCCCATCAGTTTGAGAAGTGCGATGCCGTTGAAGGCGCCTTTGGCCTCGTTGTGAGCCGAGTTGATGATGTCGTTGGCCACCGAGAAAGCCGTCTCAAAACCGAACGAGCGCTCAATAAAGCTGATGTCGTTGTCGATGGTCTTTGGAATTCCGGCCACCGAGATTTTCAGTCCGCGCCGCTCAATCTCCTCGTGAATGGCGTGAGCGCCGCGCAAGGTGCCGTCGCCGCCAATGCAGAACAGAATGTTGATGTTCATAATGTCGAGAGTGTCAACAATCTGCACCACATCCTGGTTGCCGCGCGACGAGCCCAGAATGGTGCCGCCCGACTGGTGGATGTAATCGACAAGCTGCGGGGTGAGCTCCACAACCTCGTGGTTGTATTTCGGCACAAGGCCCTCATAGCCATACTTGAAACCGATGATGCGCTTCACATCGTAGCGGTAGTAGAGGTGGTTTACAAGGCTGCGAATCACGTTGTTGAGTCCGGGGCAGAGACCGCCGCAGGTTACAATGCCCACTTTGGTTTTTGCCGGCTCAAAAAAGAGATTCTTGCGCGGTCCGGCCTTCTCGAGCGACAGAGGTTCCTTTTTGCTGCCGCCGCATTTCTTGAAATTCTCAAGCGAGTTGTCGTACAGAATACGGTCGTTGTCGGTGGTGAAGTCGTAGGCCGTCTTCGCCAGCGTTTGAACCAAAGGCGACTCCACGTTGCCTTTGCCCAGTGTTTTGACTATAAAATCTTTGTTTTCCATACTCAATTAATTATTGGTAAAAAGAAAAAAGGCGCCGGTGTGTGCCGCGCCTTTGAGTATCGATTGTTGGTTCGGGCGCGTCAGAACGAGTCGTTGAGCGACGATGCGCTGTCGTCTTCCGGTTCTGAGTCGTCGGAAATGCTGCTGAAATCAACATTGTCGTCCAAATCATCGCCCTTGCTGTCATCTCCGAAAAAGTCGTCGTCGTCAATATTTCCGGTGTCTTCGTTGTTGATGCGAAGCAGATACATACGGTCTTCGGTCTCGAACGGAAGACCGCAGCAGAGCTGGCCGTCTTTGTTTGTGAACGAAATAAGATACGCGTTGAATCCGTCGGGATACATTGCCTTGACTTGGTCGCGCATCTCGTCGCTGATTTTGTCAAAGTCTTTAATAACGCGTGGTTTGTTTGTGCTGCCCATATATTGTTGTTTTTCTGTTAAAAATTATGCCGATAACGAACAGTCGCTATCGGCACCAAATATTTACATTTTTTCATTATGTGCAACACTCGCCTTGCAATTTTATTTGTTGAAGTGGTAAACGAACACAATTGTTCCTTCAAACGCCAGTTTTGGGCAGTCTTTTATCTCCATTTTTATGGCGATGCAAGCCTTGACAACGCCGCGCAGGTCGGTTACCGAGAGCATATCGGCGTGCATACGGACGAAACTGCCCGAGAGAACCGGCTGGCCGAACTTCAGTTTCTCAATGCCGTAGTTTATCTGCATCTTCAGGTTCCTGACATCGATAACCTGCTCCCAGTGGTAGGGCATCAGCGCAGTTGTGAGGTAGCCGTGGGCGATGGTGCTGTGGAACGGCGACTCCACTTTGGCGCGCTCAACATCGGTGTGAATCCATTGGTGGTCGAGCGTCACATCGGCAAACTGGTTAATCATTTCTTGCGTAATCTGCTGCCAGTCCGAGGTGCCAATCTCTTTGCCCTCAAGGGCTTTCAGTTCCTCGTAGTTGTTGATGATATGTTTCATAATTGCAGTTTTTTGATAAAGTCGGCAATTCATTAGCAAAAAGCGGGCAATTTTTCGCTCGGCGCCGAAGAAAAATAGATATGGGTTGATAATGAGTTTGTTAGTATTTGACGGGCGGATGGTCTAACCAATGCAAATATTTCTTACCTTTGAAAGAATTTTAACCGAAACCGAATTGATTATCTTTGAATTATAACCAAAAACCGTTGTGATATGAGAAAGTTTTTTAGGCAAACAATGATTCTGGCGGCAATGTTTTTGACTGCTGCAACAGCTATTGCCCAGTCGGGTGGCTTCAGCTATCAGGCTGTGGTGAGAGATTCGGAAGGCGCGCTGGTGGCAGACGCCAATGTCGGTCTTCGCGTTACGCTTACCGATGAAACAGGTGCGCAGTTGATGTACAGCGAGACGCATACCGCCAAGACTAACAGCTATGGCGTGCTGGCGGTGACGATTGGTTCGGGAACGCCACTCAACGGTATGTCGATGGACAGTGTCGACTGGAGCTCCGGAAACGTGTGGATGCGTGTTGAGATGGACACTAAGGGCGGCACAAACTATACCGATATGGGGTTGACCAAACTTCAGTCGGTTCCGTACGCGTATTTTGCTGCCAACGGCGGCCAACCCGGTCCGAAGGGTGACCAAGGCGAAAAGGGCGATAAAGGAGACAAAGGAGACCGTGGTGACCAAGGTTTGAAGGGGGATAAGGGTGACCAAGGCGAAAAGGGCGATAAAGGAGACCGTGGCGAGCAGGGACTCAAAGGAGACCGTGGTGACCAAGGTTTGAAGGGCGATAAGGGTGACCGAGGCGAGAAGGGTGAGCAAGGTGGTGCCGGCCCGCAAGGCCCGAAGGGCGATAAAGGCGACAAGGGCGATGCCGGAGTGGGGCTTACCAACAGAGGCGCGTGGGCGACGGACTCGACATACAGTACCGGCGATTATGTGTTTGCTCCGGGCAGGAGAGACTCAACTTTCAACACAATGTGGATTGCAAAGAACAACAACATTACCGGCGCCACCGCACCGCGAAACGATGCCGGCAACTGGGTTGAGTTTGAGGCACCTGCAGGCGCCGCCGGCAACGGAATTGCCAATGTCGCTCAGGACTCAACGGGTGCTCTGACGTTTACAATGACCAACGGACAGAAGTACACATATAATTTAAAGGGAGAAAAAGGTGATAAGGGCGAACCCGGCCGCGACGGAATGCAGGTGTCGGGAAGCAAAGGGCAGACGTTGGTTCACAATGGCACAACCTGGGTTGCTACCGATGAAATTTCGGTTAAGAAACTCGACGTGAAGCCAGGTTCCGCTGCCAACGACAGCATTGATGAGCCGCTGTTTGCGGTGAAAGACCGTAATGGCAATCTGGTGTTTGCCGTTTATCCCGAGGGCGTGCGCGTTTATGTCGATGAATCGGCAAAAGCCCGCCGTAGCGGCTTTGTGGTTACCGGCCGCGATGCCACAAAGGATGGCAACGGCAACGATTATTTTGCTGTGAACCAGGAGGGAACGAGAGTGTTTGTGGATGATACCGCCAGCAGCAAGGCCCGTCGTAGCGGATTCGTTGTTACTGGCCGCGATGCGACGAAAGGCGGAGAGAGCAACGATTATTTCACAATCAACGGCGAAGGCACGCAAGTATTTGTTGACGAAGGAGATGGCAAGGCCCGTCGGAGCGGATTCGTGGTAACAGGCCGCGATGCCACCAAGGGCGGTGCCACCAATAATATTTTAGCAGTTGATGGAGAAGGCACAAAAGTCTTTATCGATGATACCGCCAGCAACAAGGCCCGCCGTAGCGGCTTTGTGGTTACCGGCCGCGACGCGACGAAAGGCGGCGAGAGTAATGATTATTTCTCAATCAACGGCGAAGGCACACAAGTGTTTGTAGACGAAGGAGATGGTAAGGCCCGTCGTAGCGGATTCGTGGTAACTGGCCGCGATGCCACCAAGGGCGGCGCCACAAATAATATTTTAGCAGTCGATGGTGAGGGCACGAAAGTCTTTATCGATGATACCGCCAGCAGCAAGGCCCGTCGTAGCGGATTCGTGGTAACGGGCCGCGATGCAACTAAGGACGCCCCGACCGACTATTTGAGGGTGGCCACCGACGGCACTCAGGTGAAATTCGATACAGATGAATCGAAAGCCCGTCGCAGTGGTTTTGTGGTAACCGGCCGCGATGCAACCAAGGGCGCCGATTCCGATGTGCTTGAGGTTACCCGCGACAGTACCCGCGTGTACGTTGACGGTGGCAGCAGCAAAAGCGGCTTTGGAGTTGAGGGTAAAGGTGGTGGCGGTAAGAGCGGATTTGCAGTAGCCGAGAAGAGCGAAAACGGCAATGCGGGCTATATGAATGTTACTGCAAAAAATTTTGCGGCAGGATACAATGCGGGAAAATTGGTAGAAACAGGTGTGAACAACACATTTATTGGAAATAGCGCTGGGCAAAACAACACCTTAGGTGCAAACAACGTGTTTGTAGGCTATCAGGCTGGTTTAAACAATGTTGGCGGCAAGAAAACAGTGTCAAGAGGGGCTATAGACGCAGGTTACAACAATGTGTTTATTGGTTTAGGTGCAGGCAGAGGAAATACGGGTGGCAATAATAATGTCGCAATAGGATTGGAAGCTGGTAGTAACAACCAGCAAGCCGGCGAAAATGTGTTTATCGGATGGCGTGCTGGATGGTGTTTCAATGCATCAAATTATAACAATGCTGATAAGACTGGCAATGTCTTTATCGGTACTCTTGCCGGTGCCGGTGGCGACACATATTCGGCTTCAAGCCCTGCAACGGGTATGTATAACACAGCTGTTGGCTATTATGCTGGATGGAAGCATAAGACAGGTAACAGCAACACGTTTTTAGGTGACGGTGCGGGCCGGAATGCCGAAGACTGTGAGTACAATACATATTTGGGAACTTGTGCCGGCCGTGGTAAGGATAGCGATCCCATCACAGGCTCAAACAACACGTATGTGGGCTATAGCGCTGGACGGCAAAGTGGCGGAAGTTATAATGTGTTTATAGGAAACAGTGCGGGTTACAGTGAAACTGGCAGCAACAAACTTTACATTTCTAACAGCAGAACTACAACCCCGTTGATATATGGAGAGTTTGATAATAGTCTTTTGAAAGTAAATGGAAAACTTGAATCCACGTCACAAATAAAAGTAACAGCGAATAAGGTTTCTGATGGTTCAGGTATTTTAGTTAATAAAATTGTCCCTGACAATTCCACTATTGAATACATTGGAGTATCCGTTGGACTAACTGGTACAACCAATACAGGAAATCTACACGCACTACACGGAGAAGCGTATGGTGCAGGAAAAGCATACGGAGTATGGGGAAAAGCCAGCAATGGTACCAAACGCTATGGAGTATATGGCGAGGCTGCCGCCCAATCTAATTCTTGGGCTGTATATGCAGCTGGAAACCTTGGATATACAGGAAGTCTTACCAAAGATTCCGATGTGCGCTTGAAAAAAGAGATAACCACCATCAACGGAGCCTTGGACAAGGTGTTACGGTTACGCGGTGTAACTTATTACTGGAAAAATCGTGAGGAAATGGCTGCTGCTAAAGGTGAAAATCCTGATAGTTTGGTTTATGGATATGGCGACAATCTACAGATTGGCGTAATTGCCCAAGAACTTGAGGAGGTTTTGCCGGAGCTTGTCAACACCGATTCCCAAGGTTTCAAATCGGTGGATTATGTTGGCATCGCACCCGTCCTCATCGAGGCCATTAAAGAACTGAAAGCCGAGAAAGACGATTTGCAAAAGCAGGTTGATGAGCTTCGTAAGATGGTTGAGGTGCTGATGAAGGATAAACAAGAGTAATTGGTGAGAGACGGTGAACCGTCTGCATTTAATAGAAAACGGCCGGGAGCGAAGGTTCCCGGCCGTTTCTATGCGTTATAAATGAGTCTGTTTTTCACATCTTTTTGTGCCCATACATCATTGCGTAATGCCTGATGTTGGTTCCGGGTATAATGCCCGTTCCTACAATACGGAATCCGAAGTGTTCGTACATCACAATATTCTTTTCGATGTGTGTTTCGAGGAAAGCCGGAGTGTCGGTAGCGTCGCACAAATCGAGAAACGGACTCACGAGGCGAGAGGCGAGCCCGCGTCCCTGCCACAAAGGTCTGGTTGCCAGGTTGTTCAGATACCAGCAATTGTCGCCCGCCAGACGCTCCTTCATCTTTTTCGCAAAATTCTCGTAGGTTAGCATCCTCGGCCAGCGGCTTACAAACTGCCAACCTCCGCAGCAAATGTACTTGAATGTGTCGAGGCCGGAGCTCTTGGGAGGCAGCCACACCGCCACGGCGTTACATTCGGGCGAGTCGGCAATCGAAATTGAATTGTTGATTGTGCAAAGAAAATTGGTGTGCCAGACATCGGCAAACTGCAGCGTCGGCACATATTTGTCAAGCATCCAGTCGGTGAGCGGATACGGGCGATAGGCCAACGCGCAACACTCGGCGTACTTGCGTGCGTCGGGTTTTGCCAGGACTTGGAGCCCGTCAAGATTAACTGGATATTTTTCCAACTCTTTCACGGCTCCAATTTAGTCAATTATTCAATCATTCACACAGTCAATCCTACAAATCAATGCGAGAACAGCAGCTCACGGTACTTCGGCAGCGGCCAAATCTCGTTGTCCGAAATCATTTCCAAATGGTCGATATGCTCGCGAATGCTGTCCAGATAAGGCTTCACATTGTCGGAATAGGCCCGTGCCTTCTCAAAAATGTCGGTAATGGCGTTGGCGTGCTTGCGGGCCTCGGTCATTTCGGTAACCATTGATTTTATGGCTGTTATGCGTTTTGAAATGTCTTTGATAGTCTCCAATTGCAACTCGGCAACCTCGTTGAAATCGGCCTCGCTAAGCACTTCTTTCAAGCCGCGCACATTCTCAATCAGTTGGTTCTGATACTTGTAAACGGTTGGTATAATGTGGTTTGTGGCCAAATCGCCCAACACGCGCGACTCAATCTGAATCTTCTTGGTGTAGTTCTCGACGCGAATCTCGTGGCGCGCTTCTATCTCACGCTCAGTGAACACTTTAGCACTTGTGCAAAGGTCGATATTCTTCGGGTCGCGGAAAGCCTCCAGTGCGGCAATGGCGCCCTTGGGGTTCGATAGTCCGCGGCGCTCGGCCTCTTTTTCCCACTCGCGGCTGTAGCCGTTGCCATCGAAACGCACTGGTTTTGAGTAAACTATCAACTCTTTCAGCTCTTGGAAGATTGCTTCGTCCTTCTTCACACCAGCATCGATTTTTGCATCAACCTTCTGCTTGAACTTGCGCAGCTGGTCGGCCACGCCAAGGCAAAGAAACGTCATTGGTGCGGCGCAGTTGGCGCTGGCTCCGGCCGAGCGGAACTCGAAGCGGTTGCCCGTGAAGGCGAATGGCGACGTGCGGTTGCGGTCGGTGTTGTCGAGCAGAATCTCCGGAATCCGCCCGATACCCAATTTTATGTCGGTTTTCTCGTCGGGCGTCATCTTCTTGTCGCTCACGCGTTGTTCTATATCGTCAAGAATACCAGACAGATAACTTCCAAGGAACACCGACATTATCGACGGCGGCGCTTCGGTTGCGCCCAAACGGTGCTCGTTGCCGGCGGTGGCTATGCTGGCGCGCAAAAGGTCGCCGTACTCATAGACGGCGCTGATTGTGCAGGCCAGAAAAACCAAAAACTGCATATTGCTCTTCGGATTTTTTCCTGGCGAGAGCAGGTTGACGCCTGTGTTGGTGGCCATCGAGAAGTTGTTGTGCTTACCCGACCCGCTAATTCCCTTAAACGGCTTTTCGTGGAAAAGCACATTGAAGTTGTGGCGGCGTGCCACCTTCTTCATAAGGTCCATCAGCAGCATATTGTGGTCGACAGCCAGATTGGCCTCCTCGAACACCGGTGCACACTCAAACTGATTGGGTGCCACCTCGTTATGACGTGTCTTGACAGGGATTCCCAACCGATAGGCCTCAACCTCAAAATCGCGCATAAAGGCGCTCACGCGGCTCGGAATGGTGCCAAAATAGTGGTCGTCCAACTGTTGGTCTTTGGCCGAAGCGTGCCCCATAAGGGTGCGGCCGGTGAGTTGCAAGTCGGGACGGGCCAGAAACAGCGCCGAATCGACAAGGAAATACTCCTGCTCCCAACCCAGCGTGGTAACTACTTTCGTGACGTCTTTGTCGAAATATTGGCAGACGCCAACAGCCGCATCGTTCAAAGCCGAAGTGGCCTTCAGAAGCGGTGTTTTGAAATCGAGCGCCTCGCCCGTGTACGATATAAAAATGGTTGGAATACAAAGAGTTTTCTCCAATATGAAGGCTGGCGACGAAGGGTCCCAGGCCGTATAGCCACGCGCCTCGAAAGTGTTGCGCAATCCGCCGCTCGGGAAACTCGAAGCGTCGGGCTCTTGCTGTGCCAGTTTGCCGCCATCGAAAGCCTCAATACCTGTCGCGCTGTCGAAATTCGGCTCAAAGAAAGCATCGTGCTTCTCGGCCGTTGAGCCGGTGAGCGGGTGGAACCAGTGCGTGTAGTGCGTTGCGCCCTTGCCCAGCGCCCACGCCTTCATACCCGACGCCACCTGGTCGGCAATGCGGCGCGGAATGCGCGTGCCGTTATCGATTGAGTCGATGACGCACTCGTAAGCCTCACGCGACAGGAACTCCTTCATTTTGCTCTTGTCGAAAACATTTTCGGCATAATATTCCGACGTCTTTTTGTCGGGCATCTCAACCTTCACCGCCTGACGGTTCATCAGTTGCTCCAAAGCCTTGAAACGGATTGTTGACATTGTTGTCTGTTTTTTTAAGATTTCGGCACAAAGATATGGCAAAAATGGTATTCTGTACGTGATTTTCTTATAAAATTTTAAATGTACCCCTAATTTTTGTGGGGCAACGCGTGAATTTTGTCATTTTTCCGGGTGCACCATCCGTTTTTTAATGATTCGAACAAAATCTTGTCTCTAACCAAATGAAAACAAAAATATTCGAATCGGTTTCCGCAGACGGATAATGGTTTTAGGATATCGATTCGCGGGAAATTTTGAAAAATTGCCAATGAAACGCGCCGTAGGTGCGTAAGATTGGTAGAAACCGGCTTTCATTATTGATTGAGCGTGCCGTAGGTACGCAACAACATTTTTTTATGTGGTGTACCTACGGCACGCTATTTTTCTTGGGACATATTTCTACATATCTGTTGTCCTTACGGGACAATTTTCGCCTACGGGGCGTGGTATAAAACGCGTAGGGGCGAAAATCTTTCGCACTATACTTTTGGGGATTTTCAACAACTGAATTCTACAATATCTCCTTCAATTCCAGCAAATTGTGAATCTCATAAGTTACCGGTCCTTCGGCGGGTTTGTTGCGCAGATTGACGTAAACCTGGTCGATGCCAGCCTGGCGGGCGCCAACAATGTCGGTTGGCCATTCGTCGCCAATCATCAGGCATTCACGTTTGCGGGCGTTCACGTATTTCACCGCATAGTCGAATGCCAGCTTGTGCGGCTTTTTGTAGCCCATCTCGTCCGACGTGAAAACCTTCTCAAAATAAGGTGCAAGCCCCGATTCGGTTGTCTTAATGTGTTGAATTTCAATAAATCCGTTAGTCAGCAGATAAAGATGGTATCCTTTCTCTTTCAAGTAGTCGAGCACTTCGAATGTGTGCGGCACAACGCGCGTCTGGTGCGGCGACATTTCAATATAACGTTCGCCAAATGTCTCAGCTACAGTCTTATCGGTAATACCGAAAGGAACAAGCGCATCGTGAAAACGCTTCCAGCGCAGAAGCTCTTTGGAGATTTTTCCCAGACCGTATTCTACCCAGAGAATATCGTTGTAATGGTGGTATAAATCAAGGAATTCCTGCTCGTGCGGAACAAGCTCGGGCAGCATCTGCCGCAGAAGATGGCGCAAGGTGAACTCCGAGTTGGCGGCAAAATCCCAGAGGGTGCCGTCCAAATCGAAATACAGCCACTTGTAACTCATTAACGTGCTCTATTTCTTGATTTTAAGAACAGCTTTTGTGTTCTCTATCTTCTTGCTAGGAGCGTTCGGAACGTTGATTTTCATTGTGAACGGCTCAATCGAAGCGCCCTCAATCTCAAGCGTGTAGTTTCCTGGCAGCAGGGCCACCACCACGTTGCTTGCGGCGGGGTTATAGTTGTAAGTGCCAAAGAGCGTTTTGTTTTTCAGCACCGAAATCTTCAAATTGGTGTCGGTTTCACCAAAATCAACGCTCTGGTCGCCTTGCTGAGTTACCAACTTGACAATGTACATTTTAACCATCGGGTCTTTCTCGTTGAAAACCACGCGGTAGATGTCGGCGTAGCCGTACGAGTCGGGGCGGATGGCCGAAACATATGCATAGGTGCCGTCGAGCGTGTAGCTGATGGTCAGGTTGTCGTACATATCGTTGAGCGGGTAGCCGATGTTTTTGGGCTCGCCGGTTTTGAACGTCTTCAAGTCAATGTCGCAGACAAAAATATCGTAGCCGCCCATCGAGTTGAGGCCGTTGCTGCAGAAATAGAGTTTCTTGCAGTCGGCTGAGAGCATCGGGTACGACTCGTCGTATTTGGTGTTCAGGCTGCCAAGATTTGTCGGGGCGCACCAGTCGCCGTTGGGCAGACGAACGGAGTAGAACAAGTCGAGGCCGCCCTGGCCGCCCAGTCCCGCGCTCGAGAATATCATTGTGTCGCCGCTCGCCGTCGATGTGGCGCCCTGCTCAAGGTTGCGTGTGTTGATGGTTGGCGGCAGAATGTTCTTGCCTTTCAGAGTTCCGTTCTCGATGCCAGACATAATTATGTCACGTTCAATGCCGTAGGCTTCCTGTTGGAAATAAATCTCGCCGCTGCCAACCGACAAGCCGGCCATTATCTCGTTCTCAACGGTGTTGACGCCAGTGGCCGCGCGGTTCTTCTTGAAATCGCCCGCATCGCTGGCCGAGTGGAGCACGTCCCACGTAAACTCCTTAACTTCAGTGTCATACTTGCGGTTCGACGAGTAGAGCAGCAGCTCGTTGTCGATGGTGAGCATCGGGGTTATCTCGTCCATCTCGCTGTTGATGCCCTTGCCCAGATTCACGAAAGTGACATCGAGCGGCTTTTTTATCATTTTTTCGGCATTGCCGATGTATGCTTTGAGCGCGTCAATCTCAATCGACGATTTGAATTTCGCCTCAGCTTTCGAGCAAAGCTCGCGGGCCTTGTCGAACTGCTGGTTGTAGAGATATGCTCGTATCAGCGCCATTTGGAAATCCTCAGTCTGACCATATTTCGGCTCAGCTTTAAGCAGATACGGCAGAGCCTCGGCCGGAGCGGCGTTGGTGCGGATTTTGCAGATTCCTATCGCGTAAGCAATATCAACATTGCCGGTATCTTTTTTATATGCAGGCAGATACAATTTGAGCGCTGTTGGGTAGTTGTCTTGCTTGAATTGGAAGTTAGCCTCTCTCACGTCTTGTGCCTTGGTTGCAAACGGCGCAATTACCGATATTGCCAGCACTAATGGTATTAACTTTCTCATTGTCTGGTTATTTGATAGGTTTCAGATAGATTTCTCTAGCTATATATTCATCGCTTCCCGCGATATGAAGTTTTTCTTTGTATCCCGATTGCTGTCCTTCGAATTTGACTTCAACCGTGTAATCGCCGGCAAATAATTGAGCAAAGAACTCACCTTCGTCAACATTTATCTGCCTGATAATGTTGCCATATTCGTCATACACCCAGGCATAAGCCTTAGGCATTCGCTCATTATGCGGCAGGGCTGTATCCTCATTTTCGCCCACAAACACAACTCCCTGATAGAATGATGGTTGGGCAGCATCATCGCTGATGAAATTAACCTGGTAAATGTCGAGATTGCCGACGCCTTCTTTGCGTTTGGCTGCAATGTATGCCGAGCCGTCGGCCGTAAATGATAATTTTGTGTCGTCGAGCGGAGTGTTCAATGGGAACCCCATATTCATCGGCATAAACCAAGAGCCGGCATCTTCATTGAACGATGCCCTGAAAATATCATAACCGCCCATACTGTCGTGACCTTTCGATGCAAAATACAGCGTCTTACCATCAGGACTTAACGCGGGATAATTCTCATCGTATTCGGTATTGATGGTTGTGCCCATATTCTCCGACGGGCCCCATTTCCCGTCAGGGCCACGGTGCGACACATACAAATCCAGACCTCCGCGTCCGCCTGGACGGTTGCTGGCGAAATAAATCGTATTGCCATCAGCGGTGAGGCAGGCGCCCATTTCAATATCGTCGGTGTTCATATCGGCAGGCAGGTCTGTTGCTGGAGCTTTGGTGAATTTCGCGCCTTTGCGTGTATACATCTTAATGTCGTGTGTGGCATAATCACCATTGGCGTAAACCAGCATTTTGTTGCCGTCGGGGCTGCACCCAACCACATTCTCGTCGTCGTAGCTGCTTATAGGAATCTGCACGGCCGGCTGCCAAAAGCCTTTCTTACGTTCGCTGTATTGGCCGCTGTAGATGTATGCCTCATACTCCTTTATGTAGTGGCGGTTGCTCGAAAAATAGAGCAGGTTGTTGTCGGAAGTCACCACCGGGCACATATCGTCGAATTCTGAGTTGATGGTTGTGTCGAGGCGTGTGAAAGTTACGTTTATAGGGTTGTTCATAAGCTCCTTGGTGTAATCGCACATCTTTATCATTCGGTCCGATTCAAACAAATCGTTCTCGTCAACGCCAACCATCTTGTAATCGTAAAACGCATCGATGGCCTCGGTGAACCGGTAGTTGTACATATAGGCCTTGCCAAGGAAGAATTTTGTGCGGATGGGGTAGTTGTTGAAGCTCACCACATATTCCAGAAACGGAACCGATTTTTCTTTGTCGACATTGGTCTCAGTGTAGCAGACGCCAATGCGGTAGTTGAGGTCGAGGTTATCCTTGTCGTATTTGTAAAGCTCCAGATAGTTTTGGAGTGCATACTCGTAATCGCCTTTCTTAAAGGCGTTTTCGGCGTATTTTTTTATTAAGATGATATCATCGTTCTGCGCTGAGGCCGTAACCGTAAGCATCAGAACCGCTGTAATGCTTAAAAGTAACTTATTCAATGACATAACCAATATTTCATATTGTTTTGCAGTATGAACCGCAAATATAAAAATATAATTCGCATTTTCTATCGCAGACAATCGTATTGATTGCCGCTCATTTGCAACATTCCGCGCTCGTAGTTTCGTCCGGTTATCGATGTGAGCAGTGCCGCCATTGTGCTGGTGCCGCCCGACGACGCGAAAACATCGGTGCCGCAGCGGCTGTCGGTGTTGAGCAGGCCGTGTTCGGCAAGCAGGTCGGCGGCGTGCCGGGCTACTGCCGGAGCCGGGTCGATGACAGTGACTTGCGGGCCGGCCAAAGCCTCAATCTGCGGCTTGAAAAAAGGGTAGTGGGTGCAGCCCAAAACAATCTGGTCAACGCCGTGCTCAAGCATCGGACCGATGTATTTCTGGAGCAGCGGAAGCGCTTTCGGGCCGTTGTACTCATTGGCCTCAACCAGTTCAACAAGGCCGTCGCCAATCTGCACCATCACGTCGATGTCGCGGGCATATTTCTGGCTTGTGGCTTTGTAGAGGCGGCCGTTGAAGGTGCCTTTGGTGGCCAGAACGCCAACCTTGCCCGAGCGGGTGTGCAGTGCGGCTTGCTTGATAGCCGGTTCCATTCCCACAAACGGCACAGAGTATGCGGCGCGCAGCTCGTCGATGGCCGCGGCGGTGGCAGTGTTGCAGGCCACTATAATCAGCTTGCAGCCGGCGTCGAGCAGTCCGTCGGAAATGGCGCGTGCCAGCCGCACAATCTCATCTGGCGACTTGGGTCCGTAGGGGCAGTTGCGGCTGTCGGCAAAGTACACAATGTCCTCGTTTGGCAGCTGCCGGCGCACCTCGCGCCACACTGTCAGCCCGCCAAGCCCCGAGTCGAATATGCCTATCGGATTGTTACTCATTGTGTTTGCTTAAAACAACAATATCCAACGGTTGGCCGCTGGATATTGTCATATCAATTCATTTTAAAGAATTTACTTTATCCCTAATTTTTTGAGAACCAATGGCAGCATATCAACACTCTGCTCTGAGTGGTAAAGAATGGCGCCCATACTCATATCGAAAACGTAGGTGAAATTGTTCTCGGCGGCCACTTCGTCGATAGCCTTCTTGGCCTTGTCGATGATAGGCTGAAGCAATTCGCCCTCTTTGTTGCTCAAATCTTTCTGTGCTGTCTGCTGGAAAGCCTGCAAGCGTTGCTGGATGTTGGTCAGCTCACTTTCTTTAGCTTCAAGCAGAACCTGCGGCAGTGAGTCGCGTTGCTCAAGATACTGTTGGTATTTGTTCTCTAACTCGCTCTGCATAGCGGCCATCTGGTCTTCGAGTTGTTTGGCATATTTTTCGAGTTGGGCACGTGCCTGTTCGCGCTCGGGCATCTGCTGAAGCAACTGTCCCGAATCTATATGACCAAACTTGAAATTTTGTGCATTTGAAACTGTCGCCATTGCTGTAAGGGTCAAAACGGCAACAAGTGTTAAGAATCTTTTCATCATTAAAAGTTTTATTTGTTATTGTTTGAATGCAAATATATTAAAATTGGTTTTGCCGATACAAGTTTTGCGAAAAAACGCGCCTAATTCTTGTAGCCCAGTTTCTGCAGCACATCGTCGCTCTTGTCGTACTTGGGGTCGGAGTAGAGGAACGAGGCTCCGCCGGCGGCATCGAAAATGAACGCATAGTTGCCCGAAGTGGCTATCTCTTTGATTGCGTTGAAAATATCGTCCTGAATTGGCTTAATCAGCTCCTGGCGTTTTTTGAACAAATCGCCGTCGGTGCCGAAGTATTTTTTCTGCAATTCTTTTGTCTGACGCTCTTTCTGCACAATCTCCTCCTCGCGTTTCTGTTTCATTTCATCGGTAAGCAGAACCTTCTCGGCCTGATACTCTTTATACATTTTCTCAATTTCGGCATACTTGGTCTCAATCTCGGCCTGCCAGTCTTTCGACATAATCTCAAGCTGCTCCTGCGCCGACTCGTAGGCCGGTATGCTCTTCAGAATGTAGTCGGTATCGATGTACGCAAATTTTTGTGCAAAAGCCGATGTTGCAATCAGTGCAAACATTCCGGCAAAAAGTGCTTTTTTCATAATCGTGTGGTATTAAGTATGTTACACAATATTGATTGTCTGTTTTACAATTAGAACGCCTGGCCGATGGTGAACGCGAACTGGCTGCCGTTGGAGCCTGGGTTGCGCGGGTTGTTGTCGAATCCGTAACCCCAGTCAAGGCCGAGCAGACCAAGCATCGGCAAGTAGAACCTCACGCCCACACCCGCCGAGCGGTATAGGCTGTACGGGTTGTACTCCTGCAGTTCGTACCACGAGTTGCCGGCATCGAAAAACGCTGACGCCCAAATGGTTGACGATTCCTTCATCACCAACGGGTAGCGCAGCTCCACCGATATTTTCTGATAGATGTTGCCTTGCGGATATGCCGTCAGCGAGCCATTACCATTCCGGCCGTTGTCGTAGCCGCGCAGCGGAATAACATCGTAGCCGTAGTAGTAGTTGCCGCCTTGCATACCGTCGCCGCCCACCTGGAACGACTCGAACGGCGAGTATCCCCATCGGCGGCTGTAGTAGCCTAACAAGCCGAATTCAAAGTTGGTGCGCAACACCAGATTCTGGTAGATGGCGTTGAACCAGTCGGCTTTGAATTTCCATTTGTGGAACTCAATGAGCCGGTATTTGCGGCGGGCTTCCTCCTCGCGGACGGCTGTTGGGTTGTCGTCAAGCGATTTCCTCTCGTTTTTGTCCAGTTTCCAGAATTCCCATTCGCGCAGGAGCGAGTAGGGCGGAGTCAGCTGCAGCGAGAGCGATATGTTGGCGCCGCGGCGCGGATAGAGCGGCTGGTCGAGTGAGTTGCGGCCAATTACCGTTGTGATACTCAGGTTGTTTGATATGCCAGTCGAGAACTCGTTCAGGATGGCGTAGTTCTGTATGTTGTACCGCTGATAGCTGATTTCGTTGTAGATGGTGAAGTAGTTGTCGGGCCACTCCAAACGGCGTCCCAAGCCCACTGAGGCGCCAGTAATCTTCATAAACTGCGAAATGTTCGACTTGTAAACGTTGCTGCTCGACCGCACCGTGTGGTAGAACGACACCGTGAACGAGTTTGGTTTGCGGCCGCCAAGCCACGGCTCGGTGAACGACAAACTCAGCGAGCGGTAGTGCTTGCCGCTGGTCTGCGCGTGTATTGAGAGTCGCTGGCCGTCGCCCGATGGCAGCGGACTGTATGAGTCGAGGTTGAAGATGTTTTTGGCAGAGAAGTTTGTGAACGAAAGGCCCAGCGTTCCGATGACCATACCGCCGCCCCAGCCGCCCGAGAGCTCAATCTGGTCGGCCGGACGCTCCACCACAATGTAGTCAAGGTCAACCGTTCCGTCGGCTTGGTTCGGTGTTGGTTTCACATCGAACTTCTCGGCATCGAAATAGCTCAGCGACGCCAGTTCGCGGATGGTTCGCATAATGTCCGACTTGCTGTAGAGGTCGCCCGGGTGTGTCCAAATCTCGCGGCGGATAACGTGCTCGTTTGTGCGGTCGTTGCCGTGGATTGTCACACGGTTGATGCGGGCTTGCTTGCCTTCGTAGATTCTTATTTGCAGGTCGATGGAATCGTTATCTACCTGAACCTCAACCGGAATCGCCTGGAAGAAAAGGTAGCCTCGGTCAACGTAAAGCGAGGCCACGGCATCGTCGGCGGCCATAAGCCTCTTGTCGAGCTGAGCCTGGTCGAAAACATCGCCTTTCTTTATATTTAGCTGTGCGTTAAGTACTTCGGCCGGGTACTTTGTGTTACCAATCCATTCAATGTTACGGTAAAAGTATTGGCCGCCTTCCGACACGCGGATTTCGATATTGAACATATTGTCCTCGTTGCGGTAAACCGTGTCCGAAACAATCTTGGCATCGCGGTAGCCGCGCTCGTTGTACTTTTCAATTATCTTCTTTTTGTCCTCCTCGTACTTGGTTTCAATGTATTTCGATGGCTTGAAAATGTTGTACCAAGTCTTTTGTTTGGTGCCCTTCATTGCCCGGCGAATCTTGCCGTCGCTGAAAACCTCGTTGCCTTCAATTTCGATGTGCTTGATTTTAACCTTGCTGTTTTTCTTGACGTTGAAGTGCAGAATGACGGTATTGGCCATCATTGTGTCCTCCTCCTGTTTCACGTTGACTTTCACATCGTGGAAGCCCTTTTTCACGTAAAACTCGCGGATGCGTTTGACTGCCGAGCTCACCATATCGTCGGTAATCTGGATTCCGCGCACCAGTTTAACTTCGTCTTTCAGGTCTTCGGCCTGCGATTTCGAGATTCCAGAAAACTCAACTCTCGAAAGTCGCGGGCGCTCTTTCAGCTCGAAGTTGAGGTAGATTTTGTCGTCGGTGATTTTTGTAACGTAAATCTGCACGTCGCCGAAAAGGCCGTGCTTCCAAAGTTTTTCGAGCGATTTTGAGATGGCGTCGCCAGGCACTTCTATTTCCTGCCCCACCTGCAATCCCGACAGGTTGACAAGTGTTGTGGTGTTCAAATACTTAACGCCGGTGACTGTTATGTCGGCAATCGTGTATTTCTTTGGTTTCGAATAATCTATCTTAATGTTGTCGCCGCCTCCCGATTGCGCCACTGCCATAACAGTGTTCAACACCAGTAAAACCGCAACTATTACTTTGTTCATCATCTGTTGTAATTTTCAAATGCTCTGCCCTAACTGTTCGCTTGTCATACCAAACCGGCGCTCGCGTTGCTGATAATCGACAATGGCTTTGTAGAGTTCCTCCTTGTCGAAGTCCGGCCACAACGTTGGCGTGAAATAAAGCTCAGCGTAGGCCAGCTGCCACAGCATAAAATTGCTAATCCGGTACTCGCCGCTTGTTCTGATGAGCAAGTCGGGGTCTGGGATGCCGCAAGTGTACAGGTTCTGGCTCACCGTGTCGCCGTTGATGCTGTCGGCCGCAATTTTGCCGTCGGCCACATCGCTGGCAATCCGCCTAACCGCTTCAATTATCTCCACCTTCGAGCTGTAGCTCAACGCCAGCGTGAGTGTCAGACCGGTGTTTGCTTTTGTCCGTTCGATGGCCTCGCGCAGGTTTGCACAAACCTTTTCGGGCAGGTCGGTGAGCCGTCCTATTGCATTTAAACGGATATTATTCTTGATTAGTGTATCGGTTTCCGTATTTATTGCCGAAACCAGCAAATCCATCAAGGCCGACACTTCCATCTTGGGGCGGTTCCAGTTCTCTGTCGAGAAGGCGTAGAGTGTCAGATACTCCACACCAAGCTCGGCGCAGCCCTCGCACACGGCGCGCACGGCGTTCAAGGCATTCTTGTGCCCGAAAATGCGCACGTTGCCCTGCTTTTTCGCCCACCGGCCGTTACCGTCCATTATTATGGCGATATGCCTTGGTAATCTTTCCTTTATGATACTTTCTTTAAGAGACATCCCCTTGCTTTATTTCCGCGCAAATTTAGTCAAACGTCGGACATTTCTTAGGATATTCTATTTTATATGCCAAATAAATTGAGAAATATGACAGCCAGTCTTTATTGCTCGCGACATATCTTTGTTTCATATTGTTCACATCCGATGGCCGGGGCGACACAAAATCGATGTTGTCGCTGAAGGTTTTAATCATCAGAAACTCAGCACCGTACAATAGTTTCCGATACGGGGTGTTGAATTTCACACCGAATCCGAACGGAATGTCAACAAGATACTTGTCGGTTTTATTGTCGCCGGGTAAAAAGCCAAAGCCGAGGCCGCCCTGCAGATAGGTGGCGTATGGCACATCTTTTTTTCCTAAAACAAACGGTAGAAAGTTGAACTCTCCCATTATGTTGAAATGAACCAGATTGCGGTTGAATGAGTAGTCGCGGTCGCGCTGATAATCGCTTTTGTATTTAGAGTCGGAAGCGGTGATTTTGCCGTATGAAAGCATTGCTTTGGCCGAGTATCTGTTGTTGAGATTGTGACGGTACATCACAGCCGCGGCCGGTCTTGTGCTTTTGAACGGAACTTTGTTAATGTCGCCCAAATAGTAGCCTCCGCCCAACTGCAAGCCAACCTCGCCGTATGGGAACTCTTGCGCCTGCAAGCCGCACGCCATTGAAAGCGAAAGCGCAGTCAAACAAAGAATTCGGAAGCAAACGTGCATTTAGTTCCTGATTGTTTTGAAGTTAGGCAAGTGGTTGCGTTTCTCGCGGAACTTGAAGGCAATGTTCACTGACACAAACTGGTATTGGTCAATCCATTTTCCGAATTTGTAACTGCTGTTTACTAACCCGGATGGAGTCTGTGATTGTCTGTCTTTTCCGCCGTCAACACCATCGACATTATCGCCGATAACCTCGCGTAAACCAAATTCAGCACCCACATACATATTGCGTGCGATTCTGACTTTCGAACCAACACCTAACATCACAACAGGCGCGAAACTGTGATAAGATTTAGAGTATCTGTTGCGGCCCGGAGTGTCGTTCCAGTAGAACAGACCGTAACTGTAATATGCACCCACACCTGCGAACAGGTACGATGGCATAGTGAAGTTCTTAAGTTTTGTCTCGCCCAATTTGCGGTAAACTGTTTTGTGAACACGCTCTTTGATGAATTCAAACTCATAGCGGAAACCCAACTCGGCAAAACCTGACCGGAAGGCGATACCGTGGCGATACCAATAATTTGTCTGTTTCTCGATGGTTTCGCGGGCGGCCATATAGCCAATGTTCAAACTTGTGCTGACAAAATGCCGTCCTTTAACATTGTATTTCAACATTCCGTCGGCTAACAGTCCTGTTGTTCTGAATGGCAGAATCCACATCATCCTTTCCGGGTCTTTGGGAGAGCAGACATCACCCATAAAGTTTGTTACACCCACACCTGCGTGCAACTCATAATTGCGTTTGCTCCATTTCTGTGCTGATGCTCCGTTGAAACACAACACCAATAATAATATTATCGCTAATCTTTGGAATGTATTTGTTTTCATAATTGGTATTGTGTTAGAATTTTGGTAATCCGCTTCGGCCTGTTTTCAGCTTATACGAAACAGATACTACAGTAAACATATAGAAGTCATTGAATTTTGATTCGCCGCGTTGCTCACCTGGAGCATATCTCACATTTGGTAATGGGTCTTTTTCATCGTCGGTTTTTATGCTTCGGTCGGCCATACGGGCTGCTTGCGGATTTTTGCGTGCAAGCCATTCATTGTCAACGTACGAGCGGCTCACATCATCGATGTAGTCGGTTGTGGTGTAGCGCGGACCAAATTCAAGTCCGATGCCCAATTCGCGCGACAGCGGATATTTGAAACCAATACCGAACGGGAATCCCATTGCAATTCGTCTGTATTTTCTTCGGCCTTCCATCAAGCCCTGGCCTTCGGTGCCTAATTTCCGCAAGGCAACCCACTTGCCGGTACCTTCCGGACCATCATCTTTAGCCTTCGGGTTGTAATAGAATGCTGAAACACCGGCGAAAACGTAAGTGTTTATGTCGAGCAGACTGCGGAATGTGAATTTGCGGCGTCGGCGCGACCTGTAGTTGATGGGTTCCGGAATTATCGAGTATTCGAGTTGAACGCCTAACTCCCACAAGTTGGTACGGAAGCTGAGGTTGCGGTCGCGACGGTAGGCTTCGTCGGTTTTCGCATCGCTACCCGAAAGCCACGCATATGATACAGTACCTTTCACGGCCAGCGGATTGAGTATCTTGTAGCGCATTCCGACTTGTGCCATAACGCGTTGCGATGTAAAATCGTAGTCGGCAAGGAAGTGTCCGTGACCAGAGTCTCTACCGCCAAGCTCACCCACAAATGTTGACAATCCAATACCACCAACTGCTTCATAACGCATTCGTTTCCAACGAGTAGCCTGGGCGTCGGCAAATTCTGACACCAACATCAGCAACGAAACCAATAATACTATATGATGTTTCATAGAAAAGTCAAAACACTATTTTTAACAAGAGGCCAAAAGTAAAAATTATTTTCTTACTCGCTTGCATCACCCGATTTTTTTACGGCAACAACGGTGTTATATTGATAAAGGTGCGTTGAAATGCTTTTTTTTCATCGAAGCTGCAAAAGCCAAACGAACATTTGTGAGCCAATATTGCCTTGAATCGGATTTGTGCCCTGCAAAACAGAAAAGTTGTCGATAAAATTGTTGCAAATGGTATCGTTGTGTTTATGCAATGCGTTTATTTCCAGTTTTTTATGTGCCGACAAAAATCAAACTGCGATAAAAACGCACTTATGGCATATTTTTTGAATAACGGTGCGCGAAAAAAACTATTTTTGCACGGTTGTTTTTAAAATATACTAAATTAACCAAAGAATTGGTTTTTAAGAGTTTATATTAACAAAGGCAACGCGGGTTTTTGATTATTGAGTTAAAAAATAGCGATAAATGGAAATTTCAGTATGGACATTATTGGTGGTGGGGCTCGGAACGGTGTTCTGCGCGCTTCTATTAATAATAGGTATGGGAAACCTGCTCATCAGCGTGGTTAACCGATTCTTCCCCGAAGAGGAACCAAAGGCGCAGGCCGCAACCGCAGTGGCCGCTGTCGCCCCGAACATCAAAGCAGCCATTGAGTCGGCCGTGAACACCATCACTGCAGGCAAAGGCAAAGTTGAATCAATCGAAAAAATTTAAAATATGAGTAAAAAGGTAAAATTCAGTCTGGTCTTCCGCGATATGTGGCAGTCGGCCGGAAAATACGTGCCGCGGGTTGACCAATTGGTAAAAGTTGCGCCCGCAATCATCAAAATGGGCTGTTTCGACCGCGTTGAGACCAACGGCGGTGGCTTTGAACAAGTGAACCTGCTTTACGGCGAGAACCCCAACAAGGCCGTGCGCCAGTGGACAAAACCATTCCACGAGGCTGGCATTCAGACACATATGCTCGACCGTGCGCTGAACGGCATCCGTATGAACCCGGTTCCGGTTGACGTTCGCCGTATGTTCTACAAGGTGAAGAAAAAACAAGGCACCGACATTGCCCGCACCTTCTGCGGCCTGAACGACACCCGCAACATTATCCCGTCAATCGGCTACGCGCACGACGGCGGAATGATTTCGCAGTGCTGCCTTTGCATCACCTTCTCACCGCTTCACACAATCGATTATTACACAAAACTCGCTTTCGAACTCATCGAGGCCGGCGCCGACGAAATCTGCTTGAAGGATATGGCCGGAATCGCACGCCCAGTATCGCTTGGCGAGATTGTGAAGAACATAAAGGCTAAATATCCGAAAATCACCATTCAATACCACGGACACGCTGGCCCGGGCTTCTCAATGGCAACCATTTTGGAGGTTTGCAAGGCTGGCTGCGACTATGTCGATGTTGGTATGGAGCCGCTCTCGTGGGGTACAGGCCACGCCGATATTCTGGCCGTTCAGCCGATGCTGAAAGACGCTGGCTTCGACGTTCCTGAAATCAATATGGACGCCTATATGGAGGTGCGCACAATGATTCAGGAGATGATGGACGACTTCCTGGGCTACTACATTCCGGCTCGCAACCGCCAGATGAACTCGCTGCTGATTGCACCGGGTCTGCCGGGCGGAATGATGGGCTCGCTGATGACCGATTTGGAAACAAATCTGGAAAGCCTGAACAAATGGAAAGAGAAAAACAATCAGCCGAAACTCTCTCAGGACCAACTGCTTGTGAAGTTGTTCGATGAGGTTAAATACGTTTGGCCGATGATGGGTTACCCTTGCTTGGTTACGCCTTTCAGCCAGTATGTGAAGAATATGGCGCTGATGAACGTTATTCAGATGGAGAAGGGCAAGGAACGCTGGTCGCTCATTGCCGACGACATCTGGAATATGCTGCTCGGCAAGGCTGGTAAACTGCCTGGCCCAATCGCACCTGAACTCGAAGCCAAAGCCAAAGAGCAAGGCCGCGAATTCTTCACTGGCAATCCGCAAGACCAATATCCCGACGAACTCGACACCTTCCGCAAGGAGATGCAGGATAACGGTTGGGAACTTGGCGAGGACGAGGAGGAACTCTTCGAGTTGGCTATGCACCCGCAGCAGTACCGCGCTTACAAGAGCGGCAAGGCCAAAGCCGATTTCGAGGCCGACCTTGCAAAACGAAAAGCCGAAAAATGCGCTGGCAAGGGCGGAATCACTCTGCCACAGACTGTTACTGTTGAAGTGAACGGCGAGAAATATAAAGTTGTGATTGGCGAGAACAACGGCTCTGCCGCACCTGCTCAACAAGCCGCTGCCGCACCTGCAGCCGCCGGTGACACCACTGGAGCAAAAGAACTCACATCGCCGCTCGAAGGCAAATTCTACCTTGTGAAATCGTCGGGCGACACCGCAGTGAAGGTTGGCGACACCGTGAAGAAAGGCCAGACCGTCTGCTACGTTGAGGCAATGAAGACCTTCAACGCCATTGCAGCCGAATGCGATGGCATCGTTGTTGAAATCTGCCTGACCAGCGGCGCAAGCGTGGCTGAGGACGATGTTCTGATGAAAATTAAGTAATTGACTATGAGCGAGATATTTGAGAGAATATACAATATGACTGCCATCAGCAACATTATTGCTGAACCGCAGTTTCTGATAATGTACGCGCTCGCGTTTCTGCTGCTCTATCTGGGCATCAAGAAACAATATGAGCCGCTGCTGCTCATCCCCATCGCCTTTGGCGTGCTGATTGCCAACTTCCCTGGCGGCGGTATGGGCGTGCTTGGCGCCGACGGCGAAGGCCTTGTGCACTACACCAAAGATGGCGTTGAGATGGCGAAAAATGTCTATGAGATGTCGCTGCCCGAAATTGCGCACGACCTTGGCATTATGAACTTCATCTACTACGCTCTGATTAAGAGCGGATTACTGCCACCAATCATCTTTATGGGCGTGGGCGCTCTCACCGACTTCGGTCCGATGCTGCGTAACCTGAAACTTGCCATCTTCGGCGCAGGCGCACAGTTCGGAATCTTTGCCGTGCTGATTATCGCAAGTTACTGCGGATTCACAATGCAAGAGGCTGGTTCATTGGCAATTATCGGTGGTGCCGACGGCCCGACCGCAATCTTCACCACCATCAAACTGGCACCGCACTTGCTCGGCCCCATCGCCATTGCAGCCTACTCTTATATGGCTCTTGTGCCGGTGATTATTCCGTTGGTTGTGAAACTCACTTGCTCTGAAAAAGAGTTGAAAATCAATATGAAAGAGCAAGATAAACTCTATCCGAATGCAAAAGAGTTCAAGAATATGCGTGCTCTGAAAATCATCTTCCCGATTGCCACCACAACCGTTGTGGCCATCCTGGTTCCGACCGCCGTTCCACTTGTTGGTATGCTGATGTTCGGTAACCTGATTAAGGAAGTTGGTGCCAACACATCGCGCATTTTCGACGCCGCTTCGAACGCCATAATGAACTCTGCCACAATCTTCCTGGGCCTGTCGGTTGGCGCCACAATGACTGTCGATGCCTTCCTGAACCTTCAGACCATAGGCATTGTGGTTGGCGGATTCTTCGCCTTCGGCTTGTCAATCTTCGGCGGCATTCTGCTGGTGAAACTCTTCAACCTGTTCTCGAAGAAGAAAATCAACCCGCTGATTGGCGCAACTGGCTTGAGCGCCGTGCCAATGGCATCGCGTGTGGCCAACGATATTGCACTGAAATACGACCCGCGCAACCACGTGCTCAACTACTGTATGTCGAGCAACGTATCGGGTGTGATTGGCTCGGCAGTGGCAGCAGGTATTCTGATTGCATTCCTTGGGTAAGATTTGATTGTTAGACATATATGCAAAAACGCTCTTGAGTTTTTCAAGAGCGTTTTTTTATTGATTATCGGAAGGTCTGAATTCAATCCGTTCCAATTTCAACAGTTCGATTTTGTTTTGCAGCCCGCCACCATAGCCTGTAAGACTGCCATTTGCGCCCAAAACCCTGTGACACGGAACAATAATGCATATCGGATTCCACCCCACTGCCCCACCAACCGCCTGCGCTGACATTTTTTCAACACTGTGTTTTTTAGCAATTTGCGCGGCAATTTCGCCATAGGTCAAAGTTTTGCCGAAAGGAATTTGTCGAACAATTTCCAAGACATCCTTGCGGAAAGGTGTCGCGTTGTCAATCCTAAAATCTGGTATGAAATCCGGCTCACGGCCCGAAAAATAGATATCGAGCCAACGACAGACATCCCGAAAAACAGGCAGAGCGTTGTTGGAATTTACATTGCTGTACGATTTTACGAAATGCAAACCGGTAAGCACTTCGCCATTGGAAGACAGAAGAAGGTTGTCGAACTCGGCAGGCGTGGTGTATATGGAAGTAAAGGTCATCATCTGATTTTTAACAATTTTCAATCGCAAAATAATACTGTAAAAACAAAATCGGGAAGAAACCGAAGAATTTATACCATCTGCCTAATTATACCATTATCAAATCAAAACGTTTTTTATTTCCACAAACAACAAATTTGCCCGCTTTTTGTTTACACACCGCCGAACTAATTACTTTTTTAAGCGATGAAACACATTATCAACAACTACGAAGAACTGAAAGCCCTTGAGGGCAAGGAAATTGGCACCTCCGACTGGCAGCAAATCACTCAGGAGCAGATTAACCAGTTTGCTGACGTAACCCTCGATCATCAATGGATTCACACCGATGTTGAGCGCGCCAAGGTAGAGTCGCCATTCCACAGCACCATTGCCCACGGCTACCTGACCATTGCGCTGATGCCATACCATTGGGAGCAGGTTATCGAAGTGCGCAACCTCAAGATGCAGATAAATTATGGTATCGAGAAACTGAAGTTCGGCCAGCCTGTGCTTTCCGGTAGTTTTGTCCGTATGCATGCCGATATGCTGTCGGTTACCAACCTGCGCGGCATTGTCAAGGCGTGCATCGCCATTACAATGGAAATAAAAGACTGCCCAAAATTGGCGTTTGAAGGCACAATTGTGTTCGTTTACCACTTCAATAAATAAAATTATCGGGCAAGTGTTGCAGATAATAAAAAAATGTAAATATTTGGTGCCGATAGCGACCATTCGTTATCGGCACAATTATTAACAGAAAAACAACACTATATGGGCAGTACAAACAAACCTCGTGTGATAAAAGACTTCGACAAGATTAGCGAAGAAATGCGTGAGCAAGTGAAGGCGGCATATCCCGACGGGTTCAACGCCTACCTGATCTCGTTTACGAACAAAGAAGGACAACTGTGCTGCGGTCTGCCGTTTGAGACTGAAGACCGCATGTATCTGCTTCGAATCAACAACGAAGACACGGGCAATATTGATGACGATGACTTTTTCGACGACGGCAGCAAGGATGATGATTTGGACGACAACGATTTCAGCAACCTTGCCGACGATTCGGAACCGGAAGACGACAGCGCATCGACGATGAACGACTCCTTCTAACATTCTGCACCCATTTGGCGCTTCTGCGGAGGAATTATCGATTGTCTGTCAGTCAAAAAATCACAAAAGGCTTCTGATTTTCAGTTGCCTTTTTTATTTTTGTTGAACATTTTAAATATCAGATGATATGGAAAATAAAGATTTTATAGTCAAATCGTTGGGCAAGGGCAACGTTGAATCGCCCCTGGTTCAGACGCTGGCCAAGACCGCCTACGACTTCACCACCGACAACGACCGTATTCTGTACGACAACTCGCTGGAATACTTTAAAAAGTGCGGAAAGAGCAAAAAAGAGCCTATGACGCTTGAAAAGGCAGGTCCGCGCAAAGCCCTTTTCTTTGAGCCCGCCAAAACCAAAGTTGGCATCGTGACCTGCGGCGGTCTGTGCCCGGGCTTGAACAACGTCATCCGAAGCCTTGTCAATCACCTTTACTACCGCTACGATGTGAAGCGAATCATCGGCTTCAAATATGGTTATGAGGGACTTGTTCCAAAATACAACCACGAGATTGTGGAACTCACTCCGAAACTCGTCGACTACATCCATCAGTCAGGCGGTACCATTTTGGGCTCGTCACGCGGCAACCAAGATGTCGGACAGATTGTTGACACTCTGGATATTATGAACATCAACATACTCTTCTGCATTGGCGGCGACGGCACTCTGCGCGGCGCTCATGCCATTCACGAAGAGATTGAACGTCGCGGCCTGCGCATATCGGTGGCCGGAATTCCAAAGACTATCGACAACGACATTAGTTTCATTGAGCGCTCGTTCGGTTTCGAGACGGCTTTCTCGGTGGCCAACGACATCATCAACTCTGCCCACAACGAGGCTAAAGGCGCCTTCAACGGCATCGCTTTGCTTAAACTGATGGGCCGCGACTCCGGCTTCATTGCCGCCAATGCTGCACTTTCCACTCAGGAAGTGAATTTTGTGCTTGTGCCCGAGATGAATTTTGAACTGTACGGCCCGTATGGATTCTTAAAATGTCTGCGCAAGCGCCTTGAAGCCAAGCATCACGCATTGGTTGTGGTGGCCGAAGGTGCCGGGCAGAACTTCTTCGACGCAAAAGAGCAGGAGAAAGACGCATCGGGCAACATTAAGAAACACGACATTGGTGTTTTCCTGCGCGACAAGATTGTTGAAGAGTTTACGGCCAAGAAATTTCCGTACTCTCTGCGCTACATCGACCCGAGTTACATCATCCGCAGCGCACCGGCCAATGCCAACGACAGCAAGTTCTGCAATATTCTGGCACAAAACGCCGTGCACGCCGCAATGGCCGGCAAGACCGACTTTGTGGTGGGCTACTGGAAACACCAGTTCACCATTGTGCCTATTCCGATTGCCGTTGCCGAGCGCAAGAAAATCAACCTTAATAGCGATTTCTGGTGGAACGTTCTTGAAGCCACCGGCCAGCCGCAGTCGATGGTGAATCCCTGATTTTGGTCATACAAGATTAAATAAAAACGCCGCATGCATATTGTGTGCGGCGTTTTTGTATTTGCATACATACGGACACAAAAAAAGCAAATCCATAGGATTTGCCTTAATTGTATCGTTAATAGGCGGTTATTATGCCTTGTGCAATTTCTCGTCAGAAACAGTCAGTTTTTTTCTGCCTTTTGCACGGCGGGCTGCCAATACACGACGGCCATTCTTGGTAGCCATTCTCTCACGGAATCCGTGTTTATTCCTACGCTTTCTCTGAGACGGTTGGAATGTTCTTTTCATTGCCATAATATATACCCTTTCTTATGTTTTGTTATCATTTTTATCGGACTGCAAAAGTATGTTTTTTTTTTGAATCGCGCAAACAACCTAGTAAAAATTGCCGCTATTTTTCACCAATGCTGTCGGCTACCGGCAGATGCAATCGCAACGCATCTCTGTAGCAGGCACTTAGCAACTCACCTTGAACCGTGCAGACGTTGAGTTGCATGGTTGTAAGTTGGCTGATGACTGTCACCAGTGGGAAATTGTAGAAGTGCTGCCGCTCCCAGTCGCGGTTGTAGCGGCGCTTGTTAAGACGAAGCACGTTGGTGTTCAGATTAGCGTCGACAAAGTCGGCGAGCCACAAATCGCCCTGCGGCACCAGAGCCGACATTTCGCGGTGATAGTCGTCGATTTTGCCATGCAGAAGCGCCGCTTTCTTCCGCTTGCGCCCAAGCATGAACCGCCGCACCGAGTTAATCTCGACATTCGACTGCACCGGCACCAGGTTGATGAACAGCGATGTGTCTTGCAGCACTTTCTTGCCTTCGACATAAACAATCAGGTCGCGTTTCAGGTCATCGACAAAACTCATCATGCTGTCGCTCTTGCTGGCTACCAGTTCGGCTTTGTGCTTGATTTCAAGCAAAACCGAGTCGCCAGAGCAAAGTTCGTTGAGTTCGGCGAAGATATGGCGGTTGCGGTTCTGAAGCGATGACAATTGAATCTGCGCTTCCTGGTTCGAGATGGTGAACGACCGCAAAATAGGCCTGTGAACCAGACTGGTAAGCATTCCAATCACAATGAAAACGCTGAATAGAACTATCGGAAACCAAGAGTCGACACTGGTCTCGTAGAACCGGCGGCGCATGGCCAGCATCAGCAGCGACGCAAGCACAAGGAACGAGCCTCCAACATAGATGAGAACCTTATTGCCGCCCCAACTAACCATGAAGAACGTGACACCCATCAGGAAGATGAAAAAACCGAGAATGCTCAGAACTATTATCAGCCCGATGCGGTTTTCCTGATTATCTTTGAAAATGACGAAGAAAAGTGGTATCAAGTAGCCAAGATTGAAGGTGAAAAAGCCCACCAGAAAGAGCACTTTGCCCGCCACAAAATCGAGATTCATGAAAATTGAGCCGAGCAACAAAATGAATGAGGAAAGATACCCCCACACTAAAACATTGTGTTTCATAAAATTAATTATCCAAAACGCAGCCAAAAATAGTGCAAAAATGTGTATCGGAAAATAAAAATCAATCAGATTGTGTTTTAAACGGCCAAACAATATATATTTGAAGGTGCTTTGGCGCGTTTTGCGCCTTTGTCAATTAAAAATTGTGTCATATGAACTCAGTACTTCTATTTGCGCTGATAATTATTTTCGGCATTATCCCCTTCGGGATTGCATTTCTACGCATCATATACAAAAAGACCATCGTTTTTAAGGTTGGACTAGTGATTTTCCTGCCGGCAATGTTCTGCACGATTGTCGCCTACGCGGTCGGCTATTATGGACTTTGGTCGTTGGTTTGGGCAGTTCCATTGTGTTTTGCGGCTTTGATGTGCAGCAATGTGGCGACTAAAAAATACATTCAGCGCCCGATTGTCAAACTTCGCGAAAAGATTGATGAGATGGCGCGCGGGGTATTCGCAGCCAGCAAAAGCGAGACCAAGCACAAGCAGGACGAGATTGGCGACATCTACCGCTCGTTCAAGAATATGGCTGTGAATCTGCATAATACGGCTTTGTTTGCCGATGCCATCGCCAACAACAACTTCGAACTTGAGTATCAGATGGCTAGCGAAGATGACGAACTTGGCAAGGCTCTAACCAACATGCGCGATGAGTTGAAAAAAGCGAAAGCCGCCGAGCAGAAACAGGCTGCCGAACAGGAAAAAGAAGCCTGGACTGCCAATGGAATCGCCATCTTCAACGATTTGTTGCGTCAGGAAACATCGAATCTTGAGGCCATGAGCCGCACATTCATCAGCAAACTGACTGATTATATTGGTGTTGTGCAAGGCGGTGTATTCATCATCAACGACGATGACCCCGAGCACGTGAAATACGAGTTGAAAGGTGCTGTGGCCTACAATCGCGTCAAGCACAGCGAAAAAGAGTTTGAAGTGGGAATAGGACTTGTTGGCCAGTGCGCCTACGAGAGAGCCCCAATCTACCTGAACGAGATTCCGGACAACTATATGGAAATTACCTCGGGACTTGGCGAGTCAAATCCGAAATTCGTTCTGCTCATGCCGGCCATCATGAACGACACGGTTTATGCCGTCATCGAACTGGCATCGTTCTCAAAGATAGAAGATTACAAGGTGGATTTCCTGGCGAAAATCAGCGACGCGCTTTCGTCGACCATATCGATGGTGAAGATAAACGCCAGCACCGCCAAACTGCTTGAAGAGTCGAAAGACAAGGCCGACATGCTGGCCGAACAGTCGGAGGTTCTGAAGCAGAGTTATGAGGAACTTCGCGCCACACAAGAAGACCTTGCCCGCAAAGAGGCTATGCTTAAAGAGTTGGAAGAGCGATTCCACATACAGCGCGAGGAAGAGGCTGAGGAAGAATAAACACTCGATCGGGACATAAAACAAACCCGTTGCAGCGATTGTTGCAACGGGTTTTTATTTTGCCAAATGTCGGTTTGCAAGTTAGCGCTTGCGCGACAAGGCGTCGTCAATCTGTTTGCGGTACAACTCGTTGAGAGGCAAGCCGTAAACGACTGTTTGTTTGGGAATTATCGATTCGCGGCTCATGCCGGGCACGGTGTTGATTTCCATAAAGTAGAATCGGCCCTCCTTCTGCAGATAGTCAATGCGGACAACGCCGGTGCAACCGAGCAAGTCGTATATTTTCGACGTAAGAGACTGGCACTCTTTCAAATCGGCTTCCGAAAGGCGGGCTGGTGTAATCTCTTCCGACATTCCGGGTGTGTACTTGGCCTCGACATCAAAGAACTCGTTTTTGCTGACAATCTCGGTTGGCGGGAACACAATCGACTCTGTGTCAGTTTTGAACACTCCACAAGTGAACTCGCCGCCTTTGATGAACGGCTCAATGATAATCTCGTTGTCTTCGGCGAAAGCCTTATCGATAGCAGATTGCAAGTCAGCAGGTTGCTTAACTTTCGTCACACCGAAACTTGAACCACCATTGTTGGGCTTCACAAACATCGGGTAACCGCAGCGGCTGCTTATCTCGTCGAGCGAGTAAGGCTGGTTCTTGCGCAGCAGAACGGCGTCGGCTGTCAGAATGCCATACTCTTTCAGGAACACTTTGCAAGCGAACTTATTGAAAGTCAAAGCCGAAACGAAAGCGCTGCACGTTGTGTAGGGAATGTTGAGCATGTCGAAGTACGACTGCAGCATTCCGTCCTCGCCAGGCGTGCCGTGGATGGCCATAAAAACTGCGTCGAAAACAATCTTTTTGCCATCGAGCATGAACGTAAAATCGTTACGGTCAATGGGATAAAGGTTCTCGCCGATTTTTGCGTTCCAACTCTCGCGGGTTACGTAAACGGTGTAGGCGTTGTAGTCGGGACTAATCACCGATGCAATCTGCTCGGCGCTGCGCAGCGAAATCACGCTTTCTTTAGAGTATCCGCCGCATACTACTGCAATGTTTTTCTTCATTTTATCAGTTTGAAAATAAAATACTTACATTAATAACGGATTGTCAAAAATCCTATGCGAAAAGTATATTTATATGCGCAATAATCAAATTTTTTTTGCTTAACAACTCACAATCACATACAACGGCACGAAATATGTGTTACCTTTACAACACAACTAAATATCACTAAAAATGAAACGAATAATACTATTTGCCTTTGTTTTAACCTTCTGTGGTATCTTATCGGCACAAGAAACAGCCGTCAAACAATTGGGAAAGGCTGATTTTCTAGAGAAAATAATGAATTACGAGAAAAATCCCGACAAGTGGGTTTATCTTGGCGACAAGCCCTGCATAATAGATTTTTATGCCGACTGGTGCCGCCCATGCAAGATTGCATCGCCCATTTTGGAGGAATTGGCCGAGAAATACAAAGGCAAAATCGATTTCTACAAAGTGAATACCGACATAGAAAGTTCGCTGAAATCTGCGTTCGGCATACAAAGCATTCCTGCGTTTTTGTATTGTCCCCAGAACGGCAACCCTCAAATGTCTGTCGGAGTGGCACATACTGCCGAAGAAACCAAAGCACTTTTTGAGAAGATAATCAAAGAATTTCTTCTGAAATAGCATCAGAATCCCTAACAACAACAGTGCGCTTACTGTTGGTTATAACGAACGAGAAACGCAACACTGACGAGGCTTGGAAATAACCTAGCGGAGTGGTTTCGGAATTACCCGTTGCCAAATTGCTGACCGGATTGGTGAATGGCGGCTGGGTGTTGCTGAAATTGGTTTTGAACTGCTTCGACAGCCCGAAAAAATACTCATACACAGGTGCCGACAACGAGCAGATGCTCACCACAACCGAATCGCCCTCAACAAAATTATGCGGAATGGTCATTTTAAAAACCCGCGAAAGATGAGCATCCTCAAAAAGCCATAACGACGAATAATCGTTGAGTTTTATGCCGTTCTTCTCAACCTCAACGCGGTAATACTGCAAAGTATCGTCACTTTGAGTCGAATAGATTGATACATAATAACCTATGGTATCGAAAATGGTGTAACTGTCCTTATATTCAACAACAATTGAATCGGCCGAAGCCGGAACCGGCATCTTGTCAATGGAACTGATATTCTGTCCGTCAATCTCAACTGTCAACAAATATCTTGTTCCGACAACACCCTTTATTTCAGATGTTTGGTACACCCCATTCCCCACATTTTCCAGTTGAGCAGAATTACCTTGGTCGTCGCGCAACACAACATTCGCATTGTCGACATACTCATTGTTGTTTTCTCCAACTGCATCGAATGATTTTGATACAATAACCGTGGCTACCGAATCGACATCAGTCACGCGCCCCTCAACAACATACAGTTTTTCTCCATTGCCAAAGACCATTGAATCTGACGGCTCGTAACAGCCTGTGGCAGCGACAGTTGCCAGTATGCACACAGCCAATACCGAGATGATTTCGCGAACCTTACTCATAACCGCTGCAAATATACATTGGTGAAACGGATAATTGGCTAATAGGTGAATTGAAAATTGATGTAGGGATTGGGTGGGAAAAATATATCTGTGAAAAACTGTTAATCTGCGTCATCCGCGTTCTAATCGGACTATTTTTGTGGAAAATTCACGTTGATGGGAATTGCTTTGCCAAACGATTTTGAAGCGCGGATGCGCGGGCAGTTAGGTGCTGATTACGACCGTTTTACGGCGGCGCTCAAACAACCCGTGCCGACAAGCATACGGCTTAATCCACACAAAAACAGTGCGTTAACGGATGCCAATGATGTTGTGGGTTGGGAACCGCAAGGGCGCTATCTTGCCGAGCGTCCGGTTTTTACGCTCGACCCGCTGCTGCACGCCGGCGCCTACTACGTGCAGGAAGCAAGTTCGATGTTTGTCGGGCACGTATTGCGGCAAATTGCAGGCAATGAGCCAGATATCCGCATTCTCGACCTTTGCGCCGCGCCCGGTGGCAAAAGCACGCACTATGCATCGCTCATTGGCAAAGGCGGACTGCTTGTTTGTAACGAAGTGATTTCGAGCCGCGTTCCCGTGCTGAGCGAGAATCTGACCAAATGGGGCTGTCCCAACGCCATTGTCACCAGCAACGACCCGTCTGACTTCAGCCGCCTGACCGGATTCTTCGATGTTGTGGCGGTTGATGCTCCTTGCTCGGGCGAGGGAATGTTCCGCCGCGACCAAGTTGCCATCGACGAATGGAACACCGCCAACACCCGCATCTGCGCCCAGCGCCAGCAGCGTATTGTGGCCGATGTGTGGGACGCGCTCAAACCCGGCGGATACCTGATTTACAGCACTTGCACCTTCTGCCCCGATGAAGACGAGAACAATATGGCCTGGATAAAATCAACGTTTGCGGCCGAGCCGATTGAAATAAGCATTGCACCCGAATGGGGCATCACACCGATTGAGAAAGACGGTTGCACCGGCTACCGCTTCATCCAGCACCTAACACGCGGCGAAGGCTTTTTCTGCTGCGTCTTCCGCAAAACTGATGGCGATTCGGCATCGTCGAAAAAACTGAAAACCAAACTTACACCCGTCCCCAAAAAGTTGATTCCGCGCCTGAACGAGATGACCGACGGCACCGCTTTCGACTATTACCTGAAAAACGACACCGCCATTGCCGTGCCACAAGCCATTGCCACCGACGTGCTGACTGTTGCCGGCAGCCTGAATGTCAGAAAGATGGGGATAGCCGCAGCTCATTTGTTTGGCGAAAAACTGGCACCCGAACACGATTTGGCTTTGTCGTGGGCGCTCAACCGGCAGGCATTCGCCGCTGTGGAACTTTCGCAGCAAGACGCCTTGCGCTATCTGCACCGCGACAATGTCTTTGTTGCCGACGCACCAGCAGGGTTCAACCTTGTAACATTCAACGGATTACCGCTTGGTTGGATAAAAAACATTGGCAACCGCTGGAACAATCTTTATCCGCAGAACTGGAAAATCAGGATGAGTGTGGAATAATCTTTCTCGCACAAATTACACAAATTGAACAGTTAATTTTCTATATTTGTTTTTTTGTTAAACGCCACAATATTCATTTTGACGCGGCGCGAGACTTATTGCATCAACTAATTTGTTTTATTTTAAAAACTCACTTATGAAAACCTACATTTTTGCGGCATTGATTACTGCCGGTTTTGTTTTCGCGGCATGCGACAAAAAAGATGACCCCGAACCTCAGCCTGAAGCACAACAAACAACAACGACCACCTCGGCCTCTGCACCTTCATTATTTTTGCCAGATATAAAAGAGCCCGCAGGTGGAATGCATTGCCAAGTTGTTATGCCTGGCGATACAGTTTCCGTTGACTTAAGCACTATTGCGGCTCAAACTGATGGCGATTTCACATTCAACATTGTAAAACAATTAAATACAGCGGCCGATGGCAATTTCTTTCTATCGCCAATAAGTGTTGAGTTGGCTTTTGCAATGCTTGCTAACGGCGCCGATGGCAACAGCCGCCAACAGATTCTCGATGCTTTCGGATATGGCACAAAATCAATCAATGATCTGAACAATCATTGCCGCAGTGTGATTTCGGAATGGAACAAACTAAACAACGAGTTTGTAGCTCAAAAAGAGAAGTTGAGCCAATATGGTGAAAGCGGACAGCCACAAACCATTGAAACCGCAAACGCCATCTGGACCGACCGTCGAGCACCGCTCTTCAAAGAATATATTGAGTTGTGCAACAACTTTTTCGATGCCGAAGCCGCGACAATGAATTTTGCCAATAGAGACAGTTCTCTCTCTGTGATGAACGGCTGGTGCAACCAAAAGACACACGGAATGATTCCGAAAATGCTTAACGAAGATGATATTGATGCAAACACGATAACAATACTCGCTAACTCGTTATATTTCAAGGCCGATTGGCGGCACCAGTTCGAAAAAGACGCAACAACAAGGGCCGATTTCACCTGCGCTAATGGCAAGTTGTCGAAGGTTGATATGATGCAGCAAATGGGAAATTATGGTTATGTCCGCACAGAGAGTTTTAAAATGGCCGAACTGCCTTACAATGGCACAACTTGCATGGATATCATCCTACCTGACGATTGGACAAGTATCGACCAATGTATCAGTCAATTGAGTCAGACTCGGTTTGAAGCGGCACTTGAAAAAATGTCGACAGAAAAACTCTTTGTCCGTCTGCCAAAATTCGACTTGAATTTCAATCACGATTTGATCAAAATTTTGAATCAATTAGGCGTGGTTGATGTCTTCGACAGCGTCAACGCTAATTTAAGCAAAATGGGCAGCAGTCACGATGATGCTTATGTGAGCAAGGCATTCCAACTTTCACACATTAGCGTTGAAGAAAGCGGAACCGAGGCGGCTGCTGTTACGGTGATAATGGTCGGAAATGGTGCTGTACTGTCAGGGGAGAACTACCCGATAGAGTTCTATGTGGACCGCCCGTTTGTCTACGTCATTCGCGACACGCAAACCGGCACGATACTATTTATAGGTAAGGTTGAGGAATTGAATTAAAAGCGGAATTTGTAATAAAACAAAAAAGCCAGCCCTCACGGGTTGGCTTCTTTTGTTTATGCTGCTAAAACGTTAAGCAATAGCGATTTGGCGCATTGGTTTCGGTTTGGCTTCTTCGCGTTTCGGAATCTCAACGTTCAGGATGCCGTTGTCGTACTTAGCCGAAATCTTGTCGCCATTGGCGGCCTCAGGCAGCGTGAACGAGCGGCTGAACGATTGATAACTATACTCGTGGCGTGTGAAGCGCTCACCTTCTTTGGTCTCATTCTCAACCTTTTTCTCCGACGAGATGGTCAGAACATTGTGGTCGAGAGCAA
>JAEEGK010002711.1_pt1 | contig 44421 bp, 34 predicted proteins | sample 8958771 | NCBI WGS metagenome assembly JAEEGK01 (sample SAMN16246547, study PRJNA631951) | gut metagenome | biome: gut microbiome; feature: rumen; material: SC-attached | host: Bos | place: Iran: Karaj | collected 2018-10
AGAGGTCGCTTCCGGATTTGAACCGGAGTAGCAGGTTTTGCAGACCTGTGCCTAGCCCCTCGGCCAAACGACCTTTTCAATTCGGAGTGCAAAAGTACGAAGAATTTTGCAACTGGCAAAATTAATTTGCAAAAATAATTGCAAGCGTTTGATATGTAGTCTTTTATTTTTGTCTTGGCGGAGGCGCTGCATCCATTGTGCCCGGTACTTGATAGCCTCCAAAATCGAATTTTGGCCCTGTCATCGGCGTACCATGAACGTACCATCTCCGACCATCGTCGGAGATGATGCGGAGGTGATACGGAGTTGGTAAGGAGATGGTAAAGAGTTGATACCAATAGGATGTTGATTATGAGGAGGTTGGAAAAGCGCTTTTTGGGCCCTTTTTCGAGAAAAAAATAAATTTGGAAAAATGGATTATAATTTGTAATTTTGCAGTATGAAACGACTTGCCGGATATATTGTAATGTGCTTGTTGTTAGTTGTTTGCAGCTGCAATGGGACACAGAGGGTCGACCCTCTGCGGCGGTCGCGCGTTGACGGGCTGAACAAGGAGGCTTTTGTCAACCGCTACCGGAACCCTGAGCGTTGCATCGACTGTTCGCGGCAGGCGTTGGAGTATATCCACGACTCGTTGCCCAGGTATGTCGACGGCGAGTTGCGTGCGCTGAACAATATGGCGTTTGCCTATTTCCTCACTTCGAACTATGCCGAGGCCAACCAGATGCTCGACATGGTGGAGAAGAAATTGGAGCGGGGAAGCGAGAAGGTTGAGATGAGGAATGGTGACATAGAACGTGTTATTGGCCAGCTGTTGCGGGCGCGACTGTTGCAACGCAACTGCCAGATAGCCGACAGCTACCGCCTGCTCTACGACATCGGGCGCTCAAAAGTCCTCGAGCGCAACGACGACAACCTGCTCTACAACTATGCCCAAACAGAGTATTATATCACCCTTTTGACCCTCAATTTCAACTATCGCAACGGCAAGGAGCAGGATGTGATGTCGACCATCGACGAGGTGGAGCGGAGGCGAGCGGGGCTTAAGGTGGACTATGCAGAGGATATGGCGCTGAACTATGCCATTGCCTACGGGTTGCAGTCGGCGGGCGAGAGCCTGAGGGCGTTGGATTACTGCGACCAGAACTTCGAAATCCTTCAGCGGCTGGAGCATATGCGTGTGCCGGACGATACGGTGAGCGCCTTTTGCCTCTACAACTATGCCAACACGCTGCAGATGACAGCCACTATCCGCAAGAGCCTTCCGGGGACGATAAAGCCCGACAGTGTGCTGGCCCTCTACGACGAAGCGCGACGCTGTTTCTTCGAATACGGCGACCCCTACCAGATGCTTGGCGGTGTGACCTCCACGGCGCGCTATGCACTGCTCATCGGTGACACTGCCTTTGCGCACGATGTGCTCCATGAGTGGCAGTCGCTGCGTGGCACCTGGACTCCTTTTGCGGCGCCCAAGATGGAGCTTGGCTACTTCGACATCCTCATTCGCAGCAACATAGCGCGCAGCCCTGACGAGAACCGGCGTTGGTATGAGCATCGGTATGAGTTGCAGGACTATATAGCACGCAACGAGGAGGAGGACTTTGCCCTGCAGAACTCGCTCCTCATGGCGCAGCGCCGCAGTCGGCTGATGACTATTTTCACCATTGCCTTGAGCGCCCTGATGGTGACGTTGGCGGTGCTGGCAGTGTTGCTGTGGCGCAATGCGTTGAGGCTGAGACGTGAGAAGCGCCAGTTGGAGGTCGCCAAGCGGCGCGATGTGGAACGTATTGCCAATGTGGAGACCTGCCTGAGTGTGATGCGTCACGATGTCAGCCCGTTCATTGGCTACCTGCGCAACCCCCACCTTCCGGCCGAGTTGCGCGACGAGGTGTTGTCGCAGTTGCTGCGCACGTTCGACAATATCAAGAGCTGGACCTCGCTCTCGATACCTTCGGGTTTGGCTTTCAGCGCGTCGAGGTTTCTCCTGCAGGAGGTGTTTGACGATGTGAGCCGCCAAGTCATCTCGCCCAAGAAGGGCGTGACCCTTGACTTCGAGACCACTGAGGCCATGGTGTGGGGCGACCGGTTGCTGGTTACCATCATGCTGAGGAACCTGGTCAACAACGCGTTGCAGCATACCGAAGAGGGGTGTGTGCGGGTGGCAGGACAAGAGAGTGGCGACTTTGTGGAGCTGACGGTGAAGGATAGCGGCGTGGGTATGAGTGAGGAGCAGTGTGAGAACCTTTTCCGGGCCGACCGCCCCAGCGGTGACCATGGGTTTGGGTTGATACTGTGTCGCTACATCGTCAAGAAACATGACGACAACACTCGTCGCGGATGCCGCATCTGGGTCGAGAGCGAAGAGGGTAGGGGGACGGAAATGCATGTTTTGTTAAGTAAGTCATGATATGAAGAATATACGAGTAATGATGGTTGACGACGAGCCATTGATTCGCAAGGCCGTCAAGATAGAGATGAACGACAGGGGTGCCGAGGTGGAACGTCACTCGGGCAACGACTTGTCGACAGAGAAACGGAGGGTGGAGATGGTGGACACCTTCGCCACGGGTCCCAGCCTGATGGCGGCATTGGAAAGCGCCGAGGTGCCCGATTATGTGCTGGTGGACATGGAGTTCCAGGGCGAGCCCACGGGAGGGCTGCTCATCACTCGCCGCCTGCACGAACGTTATCCCTCAATCAAGATTATCATTTTCTCGGGTCGATTCGACAACCCTCTCAAAGAGGAGTCGCGTCCCGAGGGAGACCGTTCCCCGTTAAGGGAAAGCCGAGTGCGCCGTATCAACGAGATTGGCTCGGTGGTGATGGAGGCCTTGCGATTGGGAGCCAGCGCTTTCGTCAGCAAGAATGCCGCCGGCGGTTTTTCCATCGAGAACATTATCAGGGCCATTGCCTGCCTCGAACGTGGGGAGCAGTTTTACTTCAACTATCCCGTTATGCTGACACTCAAGGAGGCAGCCGAGCACTACTTCGACCTTGTGGGGGTGCAGGCCGGGATAGAGGTGAACGACACCGAGCGCCGACTGCTGTTGCTCGAGGCTGCCGGATGCACCGCCAGCGAGATTTCCAACCGCCTCGGGGAGAGCGACAAGGCCATCCAGGAGCGGCAGAAGGACCTCTCTCAGCGCTTCGACATCGTCAACAAGAGTGCCGCGCGTGTGGCCAAGGCCCTCTCGCTGGGTTTGATATCTCCCACCGACATTAATTTCCTTCCCCGTAATTAATCACAAACACATAAAAAAAATGAAAAAGACACTATTCGTTTTAACAATGCTCCTCTTCGGGCTTACTGCTGTTGCCAAGCCCGTGGATCAAGCAGCCGCCCGCCAGGTGGCGACCAATTTCTGGAATGCGCACCGCGACAAGGGTGTGGCTGCCGTGAATAGTCCGATGACCCTCATCGGCAGCGAGTTTAACGCTTTCTATATCTTCGCCAACGGCACCCAAGGCTTCGTCATTGTGGCTGCCGACGACTGTGTGCAGCCTGTGCTGGCCTACTCTTTCAGCAATCCCGCTTCGGAGAATATCAATCCCGAAGTGCGCTACTGGCTGTCGACCTACCAGCAGCAGATTGACTGGATGCGCAACAATGGCATTGTCAATCCTGACGCTGCCAAGAGTTGGCAACTCTACGGCACCGCCACGCAGGGAGACCCGATGCCCCTGACGGCTGTTGCCCCCATGCTCACCACCTCTTGGGATCAGAGCCCCTACTACAACAACCTCTGTCCCTATGACAATGTGGAGCATGAACGCGCCGTGACCGGCTGTGTGGCTACCGCTATGGCCCAGGTGATGAAATATTGGAACCATCCCAGCCAGGGCAATGGCAGCCACAGCTATGCGGAGGACGACTATGGTACCCTCAGCGCCAACTTCGGAGCCACTACCTACCAATGGTCGCAGATGCCCAACTCCCTCACGGGCAGCAGTTCCACGGCTCAAGTCAATGCAGTGGCGACGCTGATGTACCATTGCGGTGTGGCCATCGAGATGAACTATGGTGTGGAAGCCAGTGGCGCTCAGATGACCAACTATGGCTACAGCTATTCCCAGATTCCCTCGACGCAGGACGCCCTGCATCTCTTCTTTGGCTATACCGACTCTATCGAAGCTCTCTATCGCGACGACAACAGTATGACCGACGCCGTATGGAAGAATTATATCAAGAATGAAATCGACGCCTCGCGTCCGGTGCTCTACTCTGGCTTCGACAGCACTGGCGGCCACTGTTTCGTTTGCGACGGCTATAACACTGCCGAGACACAGTTCCACTTCAACTGGGGCTGGAGCGGCTATTATAACGGCTATTACTCGCTCAACGACCTGTCCCTCGGCGGTGGCGGCACCGGCACCACAGCCACCTATTCTTTCAACCTCAGCCAACAGATTCTCATTAACGTGCATCCTGCTGGCAACGGTGGCAGCGTGGTGGAGCCCGACCCCATGTGCCTCATTTCTTCATTCCCCTACACCGAGAATTTCGACGACACCTCGACCTATGGTTGTCTGCGGCTGCTCAATGTCAACGGCGACAACATCACGTGGGGCATCATCGACAGCTTCGGTACCAACTATTCGCATGCCGCCTTCATCCAATATGCTGTCCAGGCCGACGACTACCTCATCCTGCCCGGCATCGTGACTCCCGGCAACTACAGCCTCAGCTGGAAAGCACGTGCCTACCAGAGCAACTATCCCGAGAGCTATCAGGTGCTTGCCGGCGACAGCCTGATTTTCAGTGAGACCCTGAGCGCTACCGCCCTCACCACCCGCAACGCCACCTTCTCTGTCGCTGCCGGCGACACGGTCTGCATCATGTTCCGCTACATCAGCGACGATATGTATGCCTTCTTCCTCGACGACATCACCATCACCACGAGCACACCCAATCCACCTTCGCCCACACAGTATACTCTCACCGTTGTCAGCAACAATGACGCTTGGGGTACCGTCAGCGGTGGTGGCACCTACAATCAGGGCGCTTCGGTCACCATCAGAGCTACGGCCAACAGCGGTTATCATTTCGTGCAGTGGAACGACGGCAATACCCAGAATCCTCGTACTGTCACCGTCACCGCCAACGCCACCTATGTAGCTACCTTCGAGGCCAACAGCCCCAACCCGCCCACGCAGTACACACTCACAGTCCTCAGCAACAATGATGCATATGGCACTGTCTCGGGTGGCGGTACCTATAATGAGGGTGCTGTCGTGACCATCTCTGCTGTTGCCAACAATGGTTATCATTTCGTCCGTTGGAACGACGGCAGTACCCAGAATCCCCGTACAGTCACCGTCACCGCCAACGCCACCTATGTGGCCACCTTTGAAGCCAATGTGGGTATTGACGACGCCAGCCTTGCACAGGTGAATCTCTATCCCAACCCTGCCACCGACAAAGTGACCCTTTCCGGCCTCGCCCAGCAGGCCCGGATCGACCTCATCGACGCCACCGGCCGCACTCTCGCCACCTGGACCTCTGCCGATGAACATACAACATTGGATATCAGTCGTCTGTCGCGTGGAAACTACTTCCTCCGCATTACCGATGCCACGGGTATCATTGTTCGCAAAATGACGGTCAAATAGCGCTGTAAGCGTCTATTGGAAATCAATCAATTACAAGCCTAAAAACGCACATATCCCTCTGGATATGTGCGTTTTGGCGTTTTGATTAATGTATAACTGCCTGATCCTTAGTACCAACTCCGTATCAAGTCCGACTGAAGTCCGAGTCAACTCCGACCCAACTCCGACCGCAGTCGGAGATGATACGTAGGAGACGCGGAGATGGGATGGAGAAAATATTTTTTGGATACCTATTAATTTTTTATGTATATTTGCAGTTGCTATAAAAAGAAGGCTTATGCGACATGAAGTTGATTTTTTGGTAGTTGGCTCCGGTATCGCGGGGCTCAGTTTCGCCCTCAAGGTGGCTCCCTACGGCAAAGTGTGCATCCTGACCAAAGGTGACGCTGCCGAAGGCTCTACCCGTTACGCGCAAGGAGGAATAGCAGCGGTGATGTACGACTCGGACTCTTTTGACAAGCATATCCACGATACCCTTGTTGCGGGCGACGGCATCTGTGACCGCGAGGTGGTGGAGATGACTATCCGTGAAGCCCCCGACCGCATCCGCGAGCTGGTACAATACGGAGTCAACTTCGACCGTGAGGGTGGCGGAGACAAGTTCGACCTGCACCGTGAGGGTGGGCATTCGGAGTTTCGCATCCTGCACCACAAGGACAACACGGGTGAGGAAATTGAGCGGGGCTTGCTGGAGGCAGCCCGCCGCCACCCGAACATCGAGATCAAGGAGCGCCAGTTTGCTATCGATATCATCACGCAGCACCACCTCGGACAGAGGGTTACGAAGCACACGCCGGGCATCGAGTGCTATGGAGTGTATGCGTTGGACTGCGACACGAACCGCATTGACACCTATCTGGCCCGTGTCACCCTGCTGGCCACGGGCGGCATGGGCAACGTTTACAGCACCACCACCACGCCTGTTATCTCGACGGGCGACGGTGTGGCCATGGTGCACCGAGCACGCGGAGTGCTGAGTGACTTGGAGTTTATGCAGTTTCATCCCACGTCGCTCTACAATCCCGCCGAGAAGCCAGCCTTCCTCATCACGGAAGCTATGCGTGGCGCTGGCGCGGTGCTTAAGGACCGCGAGGGGAAAGAGTTTATGCAGAAATACGACGAGCGGTTGTCGCTGGCGCCACGCGATATTGTGGCCCGGGCTATCGACAACGAGATGAAGCTCAGCGGCAAGGACTATCTCTACCTCGATGCCCGTGGCATCGGCAAGAAACAACTCATCGAGGGGTTCCCGACGATTTATGCCAAGTGTCTGAGTATAGGCATCGACATTACGAGGGACATGATACCCATCCGCCCGGCGGCGCACTACCAGTGCGGCGGTATCAAGGTGGATCGCAACGGCGAGAGTTCCATCAAGAACCTCTATGCCGCCGGCGAGTGCTCGTGCACTGGGTTGCATGGCGGCAACCGACTGGCCAGCAATTCGTTGCTCGAGGCTGTTGTCTATGCCCACAATGCAGCCATGAGTGCCATCGAGAGGACAAAGAAGGTGAGTTTCAGGAACGAGGTTCCCGACTGGAATGCCGAGGGCATGGTGCTGAACGAGGAAATGGTGCTCATCACGCAGACCAAGCGCGAGTTGCAGGAAATCATGTGGAACTATGTGGGCATTGTGCGCAGCGACCTGCGTCTGCAAAGGGCTTTCGACCGATTGAACTTGATATTCAGAGAGACAGAGGATCTCTACAACCGCTCGGTCCTCACCGAGCCGCTCTCCGAGTTGCGCAACCTGATAGCCTGTGCCTACTTGATAATCAAAATGGCGAGAGCAAGAAGGGAAAATGTCGGATTGCATTACTCGACAAGTTTGAAGAATTAGTGGTCAACAATTCCTTGCCTTCAGCGGAAATCTCTGGAATACAATAAAATATGGATTTCCAAGATTTGATACGACACATCGGTGGAAAGGCAAAAGGGAGAATAATATTTCAAGGATTATCAGGATTTCGCGAAGAGGGGAATGAAAGATGCAATTTTTTTTGGGGATTTTAACATTTATGTCGATTTTTTTACTTATTTTTGCATCCTAAATTGATAACAAAAATTGTTTAACAATATAATACTAAACAACATGACATCATTATTGATTCTTTTGCAGGCTGCCGCAAGCATGGCTTGGGGTTACCTGGGAGCAGCGGTCGGAGCCGGCCTTGCCACCATTGGCGCCGGTATCGGCATTGGTAAAATCGGCCAGGGCGCCATGGAAGGCATTGCGCGCCAGCCCGAAGCCGGTGGCACCATCCGTTCGACGATGATTATCGCCGCCGCTCTTGTGGAAGGCGTCGCCTTCTTCGCCGTGGTTATCTGCTTCCTCATTGCGGTGAAGTAATAACCTCACAAAACACTACGGGCCGGCGATTGGCCGGCCCTTTTAAACGGAAAAGAAAAGTTGAGATATGAATAACCCTCTGATTAATCCCGGCATCGGCACCTTCCTATGGATGCTCATTTCCTTTGCCATACTGGCCTTCATCCTGATGAAATGGGGGTGGCCCGCGATTCTCAAGGCTTTGCATAGCCGCGAGGAAGCCATCACTGCCTCGCTCAACGAGGCTGCCAAGGCACGCGAAGAGATGAAACACCTGGTGGCACACAACGAGGAGCTGTTGCGCCAGGCCAAGATTGAGCGTGACGAGATGCTCCGCAACGCCCGCCTCACAAGCGAGCAGATTGTGGAGGATGCGAGAACGAAGGCTTCCGAGGAGGCTAACCGTATCATCGATACGGCCCGCGAGAATATCAACTATGAGAAGCTCAAAGCCATCCACGAACTGAAGAACCAGATTGCCAATCTCAGTATTGAGATTGCAGAGAAGCTCATCCGTGCCGAACTGAGCGACAAGCCCAAGGCCGACGCCCTCATCCAGAAAGAGCTCGAACTCATGGAACTGAAGTAAACGAAGTAGCATGAACAATAATTACCGCATAAACAACCACTATGCCAAAGCACTCATCCTTCTGGCCAAGGATTTGGGTGTGGAGGACAATGTGGCAGAGGACATGAGGCTTGTCAGCAATGTGTGGTCCGAGAACCGCGAGCTCAGCGTTCTCTTTGCCAACCCTGTCATCAAGAGGGAGAAGAAAGTGGCTATTGTGAAGGAGCTGTTCGAAGGAAAGGTGAGCAAGGAGACGATGACGTTCCTCGTTTTTGTGACGCGCAAGAGCCGCACGGTGTATATGCGTGGCATCGCCGACGCATATATCGAGATGTGGCGCGAATATCGCGGCATTGTATGGAGCGACCTGGTGACGCATCAGCCAATAGACGATGTGGCCCGCAAGATGGTTACAGAGATGGTGGCGGCCTACACAGGCAAGACAGTGGAACTTCACGACCGTACCGACCCGAAGATGCTTGGCTGTTTCAAGCTTGAGTTCGACGGCAAGATGTACGACGCACGCATCCGCACAAAGATACGTCGCATGCGTATCCGGTTCACCCAAAACGATTACGAAAGCAAACTGTAATATATTATGTCAGATATCAAACCTGCCGAAGTATCGGCAATATTGAAGAAACAACTGGCCGAGGTCAGTATCGACACCCAGCTCGAGGAAGTGGGCTCGGTGCTCACTGTGGGCGACGGCATTGCCCGTGTTTATGGCCTGAACAATGCACAGAGCGGCGAGCTTGTAGAGTTTGACAACGGCAATCAGGGTATTGTCCAGAACCTTGAGGAGGACAACGTCGGTATTGTGATGCTCGGCGAGGTGAGCACCATCAACGAGGGCGACGTGGTGAAGCGTACCCGCCGCATTGCCTCGCTGCCTGTCGGCGAAGGCTTGCTGGGCCGTGTCATCAATACCATTGGACAGCCCATTGACGGTAAGGGTCCCATTGAAGGCGAGCTTTTCGAGATGCCTTTGGAACGCAAAGCCCCCGGTGTCATCTACCGTCAGCCTGTGGAGCAGCCGTTGCAGACGGGCATCAAGGCCATCGACTCGATGATTCCCATCGGACGTGGCCAGCGCGAGCTCATCATTGGCGACCGCCAGACGGGTAAGACGGCTATTGCCATTGACACCATCATCAACCAAAAGAACAATTATGATGCCGGCGACCCGGTATATTGCATCTATGTGGCTTGCGGACAGAAAGGTTCCACTGTGGCCAACCTCGTGAAGAACCTCGAGGAGAAGGGTGCGATGGAGTATACCATTGTGGTGGCCGCTACGGCCAGTGACCCTGCAGCCATGCAGTTCTACGCTCCGTTTGCGGGTGCCGCCATTGGCGAATATTTCCGCGATACGGGACGCAACGCCCTGGTTATCTACGACGACCTCTCAAAGCAGGCCGTTGCCTACCGTGAAGTTTCGCTGCTTCTCCGTCGTCCGCCGGGACGTGAGGCCTACCCTGGCGATGTGTTCTACCTTCACAGCCGCCTGTTGGAGCGTGCAGCACGTATCATCCAAAATGACCAGATTGCCGCCCAGATGAACGACTTGCCCGCTTCGCTGCAAGGCAAGGTGCGCGGTGGTGGCTCGCTGACGGCTCTGCCCATCATCGAGACGCAGGCTGGCGACGTGTCGGCCTATATCCCCACCAATGTCATCTCGATTACCGACGGCCAGATATTCCTCGAGACCAACCTCTTCAACAGCGGTGTGCGTCCCGCCATCAATGTGGGTATCTCGGTGAGCCGTGTGGGAGGCAAGGCCCAGATCAAGTCGATGAAGAAGATTGCAGGAACGCTGAAGATCGACCAGGCCCAGTATCGTGAGCTGGAGGCTTTCTCGAAGTTTGGCTCCGACCTTGATGCCGCCACCAAGGCGGTCCTCGACAAGGGTGCCCGCAACGTCGAGGTGCTGAAGCAGCCGCAATACAGCCCCATGCCCGTCGAGGACCAGGTGGCCATTATCTTCTGCGGTACCAACGGGTTGTTGCAGAAAGTGCCTATTGACAAGGTGCGTACCTTTGAAAAGGAATTTCTCTTCATGATGAAGAACGAGCACAAGGACATTATGGCCAACCTGAGAGCTGGCAAACTTGTCGACAGTGACTTGGCTACAATGAAGAGTGAAGCTCTCGATTTGGCAGAACGCTATAAATGATAGAGTTATGGCTAATTTAAAAGAAGTCCGCACCCGTATCACCTCGGTGAGCTCGACGCAGCAGATTACGTCGGCCATGAAGATGGTTTCTGCTGCCAAGTTCCGCCGTGCCCAGATAGCCATCACGGGCATGCGTCCGTATGCGGCGCAGTTGGGCGAGATAGTGGACGACATCGACACTGGCGGTGAGGTGCTGACCCCTTACCACTCCAAGCGGCCGCTGAAAAGGGTGTTGCTGGTGGTAATCACTTCCAACAAGGGTCTTTGTGGCGCTTTCAACAGCAATGTCATCAAGCAGGCTCAGTCGCGTATCGACTATTTCCGCAATACGCTCCCTGCCGACGGACAACTGTGTGTGCTCTCGATAGGCAAGAAGTCGTCGGAGTTGATGGCTCGCCAGAAAGGGCTGGATTTGACTGTCCGCGATGAGGTGCTGGATGCACCGACGTTCGATACCATTGCCTCGATTGCCGATGGAATCATGGACGAGTTTGCTTCCAAGCAACTCGACTATGTCGAGGTGGTCTACAATCAGTTCAAGAACTCGCTGACTCAAGTGCTCTCTACCGAGCAGTGGTTGCCGGTGGAAAAAGGGAAACGAAAGGTGGAAAGAGAGAAGCAAGGGGGTAACAACGACTACATCTACGAGCCGTCGAAAGAGGACATTGTCCGAAGCATGGTACCGCTGACGTTGCGCTCTACATTCTACCGCATGATTCTCGACTCGCTGGCTTCCGAACACGGTGCCCGAATGACTGCCATGCAGAAAGCAACCGACAATGCCACCGAGTTGCTGAAGGACCTGCGCTTGAGCTACAACAAAGCCCGACAGGCTGCCATCACCAACGAAATTATTGAGATTGTTAGTGGGTCTGAAGCCTTGAAAGGTTGATAACTAAAGACAATAGGCACCAATGTTAATGCATTGGTGCCTATTTTTATGTATAGGGATATGAAAAAGATTTTTCTGTCAATAATTGCCGTACTGGTGATTGCTGCCGAGGTGCAGGCCAAGCCAGTGGGAAGGGATGTTGCCGCACGCTTGGCTGGCAATGTGTTGCAGAAACAGGTGGTCGACGCCACTCCCGCCGCTTTCACCGAGTGTTATCTCTTTGTGGGCGCCGACGGCAAGGGTTTCGCCCTTGTGTCAGCCGACGACTGTGTTCGTCCCTTGTTGGGCTATTCCATGGAGGGTTCGTTCGATGCCGAGCATATGCCGGCCCATGTGGCTGCTTGGATTGATGGATATCAGCGTGAGATAGCTTCCGTGGTGGCCACTGGTGTTGCACCTTCCCCCAAGGTGATGGAGATGTGGGAGAATCCCATGTCAACCAAGGACAGTGTCAGGGTCTATCCGTTGCTTACGACCCAATGGGGACAGGGAACCTACTATAACAATCATTGTCCCTACGACAGCATAGATTCCGCTTATAGCGTTACCGGTTGTGTGGCCACGGCTATGGCGCAGATTATGAGGTATTGGGAATATCCGGCTGTCGGATGGAGCAGCCATTCCTACAACCATCCTGTATATGGCGTTTTGTCTGCCGTTTTCGATACAACACATTACCGTTGGGACCTGATGCCAGGCTTTTTGACTGGAAATAGCAGCACTGAGGAGGTCGAGGCTGTGTCCACCCTGATGCACCATGCTGGTGTGGCTGTCGAAATGAACTATAGTCCGCGAAGCAGTGGTGCGCAAGTCATTTCCAGATACTCCCTTGGTTATCCATGTGCCGAGAACGCGTTCAAGACCTACTTCCGCTACAATCCCATGCTGTATGGTTGTAGCAAAGGGGATTTCAGTGATATGCAGTGGGCCAACATGTTGCGCGCTGAGTTGGATGCCGCCCGTCCTGTGCTATACTGTGGCTACGATGCCAATGCCGGTGGACACGCCTTCGTCATCGAAGGTTACGATCCTTGGGGAATGTTTTACGTCAATTGGGGATGGGGAGGATACTATGATGCCTACTATACTGTCGATTCTCTTTCTCCCGGTCTGGGAAATCCGGACGGAGCTACACCCTATGTCTTCAGCATCCGCAATGCTGCAATTTTTGGTGTTTGTCCTGCCACGCCTTCGACCGACAGTGTGACGGTTGTCGACATCGTAAGCAATGACTCAACAATGGGCACGGTCCTCGGCAATGGCACCTACCAGAATGGCGACACCGTTTTTGTCCTGCCACAGGCTGCTGCAGGCTGCCGTTATGTGGGGATGACTTCGGGCTGCCGTTCGATACCCTTCTCATTCCTTGCAGGAGGTGGAACCATTACTGACACAGCCATCTTCGAACGTATAGAGGGCGATACTGTGCAATACTCAAGTGAATCTTGTCTTGCTGCTTGGCGTGACGACTATGGGAACACCACCGAGTGGGGAATTCGCATCCCCGCCTCCATGCGCAAGTCTCGTCAGCTTGTCGCTGTGCAAATCTATTCCAGGGTAGAGGGGGATCATGTGCTGAATATCTATCAGGGTGATTCCATCAATGGTGCTACACCTGTCTATACAGGGGTCTATCCTCTCGGCACCTACAGCGACCAGCACGATAGCCCGGAAGGATGGCACACATTGCCTCTTGACAGCGTGCTGACCTTCTACCAGACACAGACCATCTGGATTACCATCAGCTCTACCGACACCAATCTCTCATTCCCCCTTGCCTGTTCCAACTATTGCGGCAACGACGATGGCTCGTACTATCATTTGCCCGAGGGATGGATGCCATATACCCGACAGGGCGTCTATTACACCTGGATGGTCCGTGCCATCTTCGACCCTCACGAGCAGTTTAATGTTGTTGCCACGCCTAACGACATTACCCTTGGCGATGTCTATGGCATGGGCAGCTACCACCCTGGCGACACGGTGACCCTCCATGCTTTGCCTACTCAGTTTAGCGATTTCGACCATTGGAGTAATGGATGTACCGACAACCCCATGTCCTTCATCATCACCCGCGACACCGCCCTGACAGCCTTCTTCCTCGACCTCAATGCCATCGATGAACCCTCTTCCGTGGGGCTTATAGCGTATGTTGATGGACACACAGTCTTCATTGTCAATCCCGGGCAGCGTCAGTTGGAAATATATGACATCAAGGGTCGCCTGCTTTTCACCAGCCATTCGCCAAACGCCTCCTTCCCAATTCCCGTGCCGGGAGTCTACCTGCTCAAGGCCGATGGCCTGCAATCACGCCGTTTTGTAATAAAATAAAGGAAAGATATAATGTGTAAAAAACTACAGTTGATATTGCTCTCGCTGCTGCTGACGGTTTCGGCGGTGGCAAAACCTGTTGACAAAGGGACCGCCGCCCGTGCGGCAAGCAACTTGCTGCAGAAACCTGTCGTCGACATCACTCCTGCAGCGTTCACCGAGTGCTACCTCTTTGCCGCCACCGATGGCGTGGGATTTGTTCTTCTCTCGGCCGACAACAGTGTCCGACCTCTGTTGGCCTACTCGCGGGAGTCCTCGTTCCCTACCGACGACATGCCCGAACACCTTGTGGCTTGGATTGACGGCTATCAGCGTGAAATAGCCTCTGTCAAAACCTACGGAGGTATGGTCGACAAACGTATTGACGATGAATGGAGCCGCCTGTTAGACAAGGGAGGTTTCAAGGGAGATCCTGTCGTCGGCCCGTTGTTGGAAACCGAGTGGAAGCAGTCAAAACCTTACAACGACCGTTGCCCGTTCGACTCGACGAGAAACGAGAGAACGCTTACAGGCTGCGTCGCTACCGCCACGGCCCAGGTGATGTGCTATTGGCGCCATCCGGTGAACGGTCGCGGCAGTCATGCCTATTCTTCGGACAGATACGGCACCATCGCTGTCAATTATGACACCTCAGTCTACGATTGGGACAACATGCTCCCGGTAGTCCGTCCTTGGAGCAGTCAGGTCGAAATAGATGCCGTGGCGAAACTGTGTTTCGAAGTGGGTGTGGCTATGGATATGTCCTATGGCACGGGAGCGAGTGGCGCCTACGAGCATTCCGGCGGCATGTTGCAGCGTTTCTCTGCCGAATTGGCCTTGGAAAACCATTTTGGCTACAACCCTGCTATGTATACCGATTTCAAAGAAGGCCATACCGACGAGGAATGGATTGCCATTATCGGTGCCGAGTTGGACTCCCTTCGTCCGGTCATTTACACCGGCAGCAGTTCCTCGGGTGGACATGCTTTTGTAATCGACGGTTACGACAGGGACGGTTTCTTCCATATCAATTGGGGCTGGGGAACAGGCTTCTTCGGCTACTACAATTTGAGTCACCTCGCCTATGGTCAGGAGGGTAATTCCAATTACAGTCCATTCAACGAGATGAACAACGCCATCCTTGGTGTGTATCCCGTCACCCGCAATGACTCTGTCTCTGTGGTTACGGTGGTCTCTTCCGACCCCTCGCGAGGCACCGTCCGCGGCAGCGGCACCTATGCAGTCGACCGCGACCGCGTTTTGCTCCTTGCCACCCCCAACGATGGCTATCGTTTCGACCATTGGGCCAGCGGCAACACCGCCAACCCCATTTTCTACTTCCCCACGGTCGACTATTCGGACACCGCCTATTTCGTCCCCCTTACTACCGACACGCTGGGCTATAGCCACAATTTCGTCCCCAATTTCGATACCGTCTACGAAATGGCCCACACCGAGTGGGGTATCCGTATCCCCGCCTCGCGTATCCCAGCCGGACGTCGCCTCGAGAAAGTGATGAACTTCATCTACACCACGGGCAGCTATGTGCTGAAAATCTATCAGGACGAAAATCCCGGTATCCCGGTTTATGAGGATACCCTCGCGTTGCAGTCCTATGGCTGGCGCACCATCGAGCTCGACAGCCCCTTGGCTCTCGATGCCACCAAACCTTTGTGGATTACCTTCGTTACCGAAGGTGTCAATTATCCTGCCGGCATCTGTCCCAACACCGGTGTCCCCGACGGCTCGTGGATTAAACACGACGGTGTATGGGAGCTGGTGGACACTAACGTCACTGGTTATTACACATGGTCCATCTTCGGCATCCTCGACAACAACAACGCCATCGACGAACCTGTTGCCGACGGTGTCAAATATCTTGTCGACGGCCTGACGCTCAAGGTCGACAACCCCGACGGCCGCCAGCTCTCGCTCTTCGACATTCAAGGTCGTCTGCTATGCTCTTTCCCGCAATCCAACCACCTTTCGTTCAATCTTCCCGCAGCAGGCGTCTATCTGCTTCAGGCCGACGGTTTGCCCGCCCGCCGCGTGATAGCTGTCAATTAATAGTGTATAATAAATAATGTATATGTATAAAAAAATTCTCATCTCGCTACTGACTCTCGTTCTTGCCTTCCCGGTCGCGGCCAACCCTGTCGACCGCCAAGCTGCTGCCAAAGCCGCCGCCGGCCTGCTTCACAAACAGGTTGTCGATGCCACCCCTGCCGACTTCACCGAGTGCTATCTCTTTGTCGGCGCCGATGGCCACGGCTTTGCTCTTCTCGCTGCCGACGACTGCGTGCCGCTCCTGCTTGGCTACTCGCACACCTCCACCTTCCCTGCCGAGAAACTTCCCCATCATATCGACACCTGGCTCAAGGCCTACCAATTCGATATCGCGGCTTCCCGCAAAGCTGGTGTTTCGACGTCGAAGTTCAACACCCTGCGCGACACCGCCGTAGGCCCTTTGCTGACCACCACGTGGAATCAGGCCCCTTGGTACAACATCCAGTGTCCCTATAGCTACTCCGATTCGGCCTACTCTGTCACAGGTTGTGTGGCCACAGCCACCGCCCAAATCATGAAATATTGGAACCACCCTGTCGTGGGACGCGGCCAGCATAGCTACACCGCCGGTGTCTACGGCCTCCAGACCGCCATCTTCGACACCACCCACTACGACTGGGCCCACATGCCCAACGCACTCAACCATCTCTCTTCCGATGTCGAGCTCGCCGCCGTGGCCCAACTGATGTATCATATCGGCGTCGCCGTCGAGATGAACTACAGTCCCCGCAGCAGTGGGGCTTATGTTTCGGCCTATGGCGACCCCAGTCATCCCTCTTCGGAGAACGCCCTGAAGAACTTCTTCCGCTACAACCAGGCGCTCTTCTCCGCTTCGCGCGATGAGTTCACCGACGCTGAGTGGGATACCCTCCTCACCGCCGAACTCAACGCCACCCGTCCTATCCTTTTCTCGGGCTCCGACAACGACGGCGGCCATGCCTTCGTCATCGACGGCTACGACACCCAGGGCCTCTACCACGTCAACTGGGGATGGGGAGGCTATTGCGACGGCTACTACACCTTCGACAACCTCAGCCCCACGGGCAGCGGCATCGGCGGCAACCCCTCCAACTCCTACAGCTACGACAACAAGATTCTCCTCCACGTCTTCCCCGCCTCCGAGGCACCTTCGGTCACGGTTTCCGTCGTTACGTCCGACAGCCTTATAGGCACTGTCTCCGGTAGCGGCACCTATCCCTCCTACACTTCCGTCACCCTCCATGCCACCGCCAACGAGGGCTACCGCTTCCACTCCTGGAAAAACGGCAACCACGCCAACCCCATCACCTTCTCGCCCAACAACGACTACTCCGACACCGCCATCTTCGTTCCCATCTTCGGCGATACCCTCGGCTATTGTTTCTCAGGCTATAAAGGCCTCTGGGGCGAATACGGCAACAATCCTCCCGAATGGGCCATCCGTATCCCGGCCAACTCGGTACCCGCGCGTCGTCAGCTCAACGCCGTCCAGTTCTATGGCGTCAGCAATGCCGACTATTCTGTCAAGGTCTACCTCGGACAGAATTTCAACCAGCTTATCTTCTCCACCAACTACACCACCCCCTATTTCGGATGGTATACCGTCGACCTCCCCGAAGGAGTCCCTCTCATCAACAACCAGCCGCTGTGGATTGTCCTCACCAGCCGCAGCTATACCAACCCCGCTGTCTATTCTTCCTATTCGGGCAACCCCGACGGCACCTGGTACAAGCGCGGCGGCACTACCTGGGAACACCTTGAGGACCGCAACCAGTATGCCTCGTGGATGATACGCGCCGTCCTCGGCGAGTTGGCCAAGGTCGACATCGATGTCCAGTCGGGCCAGCCCGACCGCGGCAGCGTCAGCGGCGCAGGCTCCTACTATCCCGGCGACACCGCCGTCCTCACCGCCACCCCCTTTGATGGCTTCCGCTTTGCCGGATGGAGCACCGGCGAACACGAGAACCCGCTCTACTTCCGTGTCACTGCGGCCGAGACCATCGTCGCCTCCTTCGTCCCCAATGTGGCTATCGACGATGTCGACGGGTGTCCTTTCGGTTACACCCTTGACGGCCTCTCCGTCAGCGTGGACAATCCCACTGGCCTTCCTGCCGAGATCTACGATATCGAAGGCCGCAGGCTTGCATCCTTCTCCTCCTGCCATCCCTCTTTTGCCTTGCCCGCCCCCGGCGTCTACCTCCTCCGCTGCGGTCCCCTCGTCCGCAAAATCGTCGCCGTAAAATAACCCCCTGGATCCATGAAAAAACAATAACACGATAATACAATGAAAAAGAACTACACCATTCCCATCATCGTCATGATTCTGCTCTTCGGCATGATATCGTTCGTGACGAATCTCGCTTCGCCCATGGGCGACATCCTCAAGAATCAGTTCACCATTCCCAACTGGCAGGGAACCCTTGGCGTCTTCGCCAACTTCATCGCCTATGCCCTCATGGGCATCCCTGCCGGCAACCTGCTGCAAAAGCGTGGATATAAGTCCACTGCCCTCATCGCCGTTGCCGTGGGTTTCCTCGGCGTTGGCATCCAGCTCGTGTCGGGCTTGGTGGGTAGCTTCGGCGTCTACCTCCTCGGCGCCCTCGTGGCAGGATTCTCCATGTGCCTGCTCAACACCGTGGTCAATCCCATGCTCAACCGTCTCGGCGGTGGCGGCAACAAGGGCAACCAGCTCATCCAGTTCGGCGGCACCTTCAACTCGCTCTGCGGCACCGCCGTCATCGTCATTACCGGCTTGCTCATCCCCTCCATCGTCGATGCCCGCATCTCCGACACCTTCCCCCTGATGTACACTGCCATGGCCATCTTCGCCCTGGCCTTTGTCGTCATCCTTCTGACCAATATCCCCGAAAACACAGATGACCAGTCGTCCGATCGCCCTGACATCCGGTCGCTCCCCCTCAAGGGTCTCTTCGACTATCGCCATTTCGTTCTCGGCGCCATCGCCATCTTCATCTATGTCGGTGTCGAGGTGGGCACCCCCAACATCCTCAACAAGTGGCTCCAGAATCCCGACCTTGATATCCTTAGCGAGACCCTCGACGACGATGACATCGCTGCCTCGGTCACCGGATTCTATTGGCTGCTGATGCTCGTCGGCCGTTTGATTGGCGGTGTCATCGGCGCCAAGGTGTCGGCCCGCCGCATGCTCTCCGTCGCTGCCGCTGCCGCTTGCGTGCTGGTGGTGCTGGCCATCTTCATCCCCGCTTCCGTCAAGGTCCAGTTCCTCGGATTCAACGGCGCCAACGGCTTCGGCTTCAACCTGATACCCCTCAGTGCGGCCCTGCTGGTTTGTGTCGGCCTCTGCACCTCGGTGATGTGGGGCGGCATCTTCAACCTCGCCGTCGAAGGCCTCGGCAGCTACACCGAGCGCGCTTCCGGCCTCTTCATGGCCCTGGTGTGTGGCGGCGGCATCCTGCCGCTGGCCATGAACGGTGTCGTCGACATCTTCGGCCCTGCCGGATACATGCCCTCCTACTGGATTGTTGTCGCCGGCTTCGCCTACATCCTCTTCTACGCCATTGCAGGTTCTAAACCAAAGACTGTCAAGTAAATACCTGATAATTCATTTTTTTTGAAGGGGCCTTGAAAAAGGCCCCTTTTTCATAGTTTTCAACTGCTTGATTCATAGTACCCTATAGGCACCAACTCTTTCCCAACTCCTTACCAACTCCTTCCCATCTCCCACCCATCTCCTACCATGGTGGGAGATGATAGGTCGATAATAGGTCGATGGCACGCCGTCGACATGCCGTCCATCGCTACCCGACCCCTCCCGTCACGCTTGTTGAGACACGGGCTGCCGCATCTCTACAGAAAGACAACAGAAGGGCAGGCGAAAGAAAGGCCTCTGTCGTTTTTTTATAAGATGCTGTTAATTTTTTTATTATATTGTAAAAATTTCGTATCTTTGCAAAGCATTTTGAGTGCGCTGTTTCCTGTCAACAGATTGCTTCTCAAGATGTTGGATTGATAAAGAGTTAAACCCGTGCTGGGCAGGGGCACACAAAAAGAGAGTAGCGGAGCTCTTTTTTCTCCGCCAAAAAGAATGGATTATAAGAACGTACAACCCCTGGCCGATTTTGATTGGGATGCCGTAGACGAGAAAGCCGGTAAAATTGCCGTCCAGAAAGCCAACGACAAAGACGAGGCCTATGACAAGAGCTTTAACTCGTTCACCGAGCAGGAAGTTATCGAAGGTACCGTCGTCGCCATCACCGAGCGCGAAGTGGTCGTCAATGTGGGAGCCAAGAGCGACGGTGTCATCCCCGTCAGCGAGGTGCGCTACAACCCCGACCTGAAGCCCGGCGACAAGATTGAGGTCTATGTCGAGAGCCAGGAGGATGCCAATGGCCAGCTGATGCTCAGTCACAAGAAGGCCCGCATCCTGAAGAGCTGGGAGCGCGTCAATCAGGCTTACGACAACCAGGAGATCATCACCGGTTATGTCAAGAGCCGCACCAAGGGCGGTCTCATTGTCACCGTGTTCGACAATATCGAGGCCTTCCTTCCCGGTTCGCAGATCGACGTCAAACCCATCCGCGACTACGATGTGTATGTCGACAAGCAGATGGAGTTCAAGGTCGTCAAAATCAACCATGAGTACAAGAACGTCGTTGTCAGCCACAAGGCTCTCATCGAGGACGAGATCGAGGCTCAGAAGGCCGAGATTATCAGCCACCTCGAGAAGGGTCAGGTGCTGGAAGGCGTGGTCAAGAACATCACCAGCTACGGTGTGTTCGTCGACCTCGGCGGCGTGGATGGTCTCATCCACATCACCGACCTCAGCTGGGGCCGTATCAACCACCCCGAAGAGATTGTCCAGCTCGACCAGAAGATCAACGTCGTCATTCTCGACTTCGACGAGGCCAAGCGCCGCATCGCCCTCGGTCTCAAGCAGCTCACTCCTCACCCCTGGGATGCTCTGGATCCCAACCTCAAGGAAGGCGACCACGTCAAGGGTAAGGTTGTTGTCATCGCCGACTACGGTGCTTTTGTCGAGGTTATCCCCGGTGTCGAGGGTCTCATCCACGTCAGCGAGATGAGCTGGAGCCAGCACCTGCGCAGCGCCCAGGACTTCCTGAAGGTGGGCGACGAGGTGGAGGCCGTCATCCTGACGCTCGACCGCGAGAACCGCAAGATGAGCCTCGGTATCCGTCAGCTCATGCCGGATCCCTGGCTGGCCATCGCCGAGAAATATCCTGTGGGCAGCAAGCACACCGCCACCGTGCGCAACTTCACCAACTTCGGTATCTTCGTCGAGCTCGAGGAAGGTGTCGACGGTCTTATCCACATCAGCGACCTCAGCTGGAGCAAGAAGATCAAACACCCCGCCGAGTTTACCAAGATCGGTGAGAAGATTGAGGTTGTGGTCCTTGAGGTCGATGCCGAAAACCGCCGTCTGAGCCTCGGTCACAAGCAGCTCGAGGAGAATCCTTGGGATGTCTACGAGACCCTCTTCACCGTTGGCAGCGTCCACCAGGGCAAGATTGTCAACATGAACGACAAGGGCGCCACCGTCATCCTGCCTTACGACGTCGAGGCCTTCGCCCCGATGCGTCACCTCGACAAAGAGGACAAGAGCAAAGCCAAGAACGGTGAGACCCTTGACTTCAAGGTGATTGAGTTCTCGAAAGAGAGCAAGAAGATTATCGTGAGCCACACCCGCACCTTCCAGGATGGCAAGGACGAGGTCCGCACCGAAGGCGACGACAAGAAGGGTCGCGCCACTGCGAAGAGCGTGAAGCAGATCAACGAGAGCCTTGAGAAGACCACTCTCGGTGACCTCGATATCTTCCAGAAACTGAAAGAGGAGAAATAAAACCAATATTTTTCCCGAGACCCCGAAAGGGGAAATGATACAGAGGGCAGGCGGAAACGCCTGCCCTCTGTTAAATTTTGTTAACGGTGAAATTATCGTCCTTATTTTGTGTCTATATTATTGAAAAGGGAAAAGAGTGGGGGAGGAAGAAAAAAAGTTGCACATATAAATAAAAATTACTATCTTTGTAGAATTGTAATGGAGTGTGATTTTTATTTAGAGTGTTGATTGATAAACAAATAATTCTTGGTGAATATGACAAAGAAGAATGTTTTCGCAGTGATGTTCATTGTCAGCCTGCTCTTTGCGGCAGGGGGGGATGCTATGGCTCAGTGGAGCCAGGCGACAGCCTGCCCGGGATGGAACAACCCCGCCAATTTCGGTGTGAGCCAGGGTACGGAATTCTACTATTCGGGCCAGACGGGCGGCGTTCCGAATCTGAGTCCCAATGTGATGACAGGAGAGACGGGCATGAGCTTCGAGACGACAGTTTACATGAAGACCCAGTTGGCCAGCAAGACCTTTGGCTCGTCGGGCGACTGCGCCAATCTTCCAAATCCCAGCAATGCCTTTGCCATCATGAGCTCGGGAACCGACGCCAACACACAGAACCTGCTCCCCTATGTGCCGTCGGCCCAGTTCAATACCTATGACTCGGGTATGGTGAACACCACGCTGACGAAGAGCATCCGCATCGGAGACGCCTGTGGTGGTACCCACTCGACAGCTTTGTACTACAACTTGCACGTCACGCCGCAGAACGCCATGTTCTATATCTATTATGCCTGTGTTATCGAGGCTCCCGGCCACGGAACATCGTGCGATCCGACGTTCATCATCCGTGTGATGCGCCAGAACGCCGCCAACCAATGGGTACAGATTAGCGACACACTGGCTTATTTTGTCCCTTCCACGCCGTCAAGGATGACGGGCGGTACTGTGACCATCGGTCAGAACGGTTGGCATTCGAGCCCTTATAGTTACGACTCCGTTTATTGGAAAGAGTGGTCGAAGGTGGCTCTGAACCTGTCCAACTTCGTCGATGAGAATCTTCGAGTGGAGGTTATGATTAGCGACTGCTGCTATAGCCAGCATTTTGCCTATGCATATATTTGCGGCGAATGTCGCCCGATGAGTATTCAGTCGTCGGGTTGTCCTCCGGGACTGTCGACCGACGTGACGACGCTCACCGCCTCGCGCAGTATGCAGAACTATGTGTGGTATGCCTCGGAATGGGGTGTCGCCGAACCTTGGACTTCGGTCAACCCTGGCCAGGAGAATGCCCACTTCACCTGGCGTCAGCTGACTCCCGACCAGAGTACCTCGCACCAATATAATGTGCAAGCCAACGACTTCCGTGTGACACGCCGCAGAAACAATTTTGGCTTGGATGAATTATGCGACTCGATGGGCAACTGGCAGACTTTCCGCTGCAAGATGACTTCGGCACTCGACCCTGCCAAGCCTTTCGACTCCTACTTGTATGTCAATGTGCAGAACAAGAAACCCTCCATGGAGGTTGACTCGCTGTTTACGTGCGACGGCCGCGCCAAACTGTGGAACCACAGCTATGTGCCAGGAGACCCGTCGCTTGTGCAGCCGGGCATGACGCAGTGGGCGTTCTACGACAACCCCTACTGCGAAGGTACGCCTTTGGCTACTTCCGTTGGCGACAGTGCTTCGTTGCAGTTCGAGGATACTGGCTTGAAGGGCGTTCTGGTTCGCTCGTTCACCACCGACCCCGCATGCTACTCCGACGGTATCTATCCTATCCTTCCGCGAGAGAATCCGCGTGTGGGCGGAATGTTGATTGACCCCGAGACCCGTGTGCTTTGCGACGCCGCTCCGGCGACGCTCCGAGACACCACGACAGGCGAGAATTTCTGGCGCGAGTGGTCGTTCCGCGCTGCCAATGCTCCCGACGATGATACGTCGCTGACCGATGTGGTGACAATGCATGGCAATGACGACCGTCAGGTGACACGCTCGTTCACCCATGGCGTGGAGCCGATTAGACTTCGTGTGTTCAACGCTCAATATTCTGTCAACAACATGAACCTTTACGACACCACGTGGTGCAATACCGTGGTGAGAGACACCATCTCGGTGTTCCTGCATCCCGAATTGGAGGTGATAGGCGACACGGTGGTGTGTGAAGGCAGCACAACCAACGCAACGGTACGTGCTTTGGGTGTCGATGGATGTACATACCAATGGTCGTTGTCGCCCAACAGCATTACAGGCAATCTGCCAGAAGGCCCCACCCTGCAAGTGGTCCCCTATGCCGACCGCGCCACCTATTATGTGAGGGTGACGAGCCCGCAAGGCTGCGTGGCATGGGATAGCCTCCACGCCTATGTGGTGCGTCCGAAAATTGCCATGATTCCTGAGGATGGCCGTATTTGCCCCGGGGATGTAGCTACGCTGTCGGGCAGCGATGCCGACCACTTCACCTGGAGCGCCTCTCCCGAGGATCCCTCGTTGGCAGGACAGGAAGGAGACGACCACATCAATGTCTCCCCTCAGGTGACTACTGTCTATACCATGGTGGGTCATGGTACCAACAACTGCGACGCCACACCCCTTAAGAAGACTGTTACCATCGTTCCCCTGCCAGTGCCCAAGGTGGGTCTCACCCCGGGGTTCATCGATACCGACCAGCCTACAGTGGTATTGCGCGACCAGTCAACCTATGGCGTCAGTTCGTTGTGGCAGTTCCAGGACGGTTCCTCGGCCACGGGCCGCGAAGTGAGTCATGTATTTGAGAACTGCATAGGTTTCGACTCCGTGCCCGTCACGCTGACCAGCTATAATGTGCTGGACTGCCCCACGGTATATCCGTTCCAGATTCCGGTGAATATTTTCACCGCCTGGTATCCCACCGCCTTTACCCCTGGCTCGAGCGACGGCAACGGCAAGTTCTCGCTCCACAGCATCAACGAATACCAGTTCTTCCATATCTATATCTACAACCGTCGTGGAGAGTTGGTATATGAGTCGGACGATGTGCACTTCGAGTGGGACGGCACCAAGAACGGCGAACCCTGCCCGCAGGGCGCATATGTCTACACTTGCCGTTTCCGCAAACCCGGTACTACAACATTGAGTACTATACAGGGCAGCGTCACTTTGATTCGCTGATGGATGCACCGAAGAAGTTACTGAAGAAATACTGGGGTTACGACTCTTTCCGACCACTACAGGAAGAGATTATCGAATCCGTCATGCAGGGCCACGATACGCTGGCCCTGCTTCCTACTGGTGGGGGCAAGTCGCTCTGCTACCAGTTGCCGGCACTGATGAGAGAGGGTATTTGCTTGGTGGTGTCGCCCTTGATAGCGCTGATGAAAGACCAGGTACAGCATCTCAATGACCGCCATTTGAAGGCGGCATGTGTTGTGTCCGGCATGTCGGGCGAAGAGAGCACCGGGGTGCTGCTGAGCGCCATAAACGGTGGGCTGAAGTTCCTCTATGTCTCGCCCGAGCGTCTGCGGCAGCAGAAATTTATTGAGCATTTCAGGAAGATGAAGGTGGGACTCATTGCCGTTGATGAGGCACACTGCATCTCCCAGTGGGGTTACGACTTTCGTCCGCCCTATCTCCAAATTGCCGACATCCGAATCTATCATCCCGAGGCACCACTGATAGCCCTCACGGCCACTGCCACACCCACGGTGGCCGACGACATCTGCCTACACCTGCAGATGAAGGACTGCCGCCGTTTCCAGTCGAGTTTCATCAGACCCAACTTGGCCTACATGGTGCTGCACGACAGCGACAAGAGCCAGCGTCTGCTGCGTATTGTCCGGAGAGTAGGGGGTTCCGGCATCGTTTATGTACGCAATCGTAGGGCCACGCAGACCTTGGCTCGTTTCCTCGAGGCATCAGGTGTCTCGTCCACATTCTACCATGCTGGACTCGACGCCACCGAACGTGACCAGCGACAGTCGGCTTGGATGAACGGGCGTTGTCAGGTGATGGTGGCCACCAATGCTTTCGGCATGGGTATTGATAAAGCCGAGGTACGATTTGTGGTCCATATGGATATTCCCGATTCTCTCGAGGCCTATTTTCAAGAGGCTGGACGTGCCGGCCGTGACGGACAGCGAGCCTATGCTGTGCTCATCTGCGATTCTTCCGACATCGAACGGCTGAGTCGTGACTTTGCTATCGATTATCCGGAACTGAAACAGGTAAGAAATGTCTATCGGGCGTTGTGCAATTACTATCGTGTGCCTGTGGGTGGCGGTGCCGACAGCCAATTCGACTTTGATATTGAAAAAATCTGTTTCAACTATAATTTCACTGCGCGCGAATTCTATGGCGCCTGTCGCATATTGGAGCGCGAGGGCCTAATCTCCATCCCCGAGCAGGAAGATGCCTATTCGACCGTCTATATTCCTGTGACGCGCAATGAACTTTATCGTTTTCAAATAAATCATCAGCGGTTGGGCGACATGCTGCAAGTGGTCATCCGCACATATCCTGGGTTGATGGAGTGTGCGGTGTCTATAGATGAGAGAAAAATTGCGTCCAAGTGCTATTCTTCGCCTGCCGAGGTGGTCAATATGCTTCAACAGCTCCATGAGATGCATATCATACACTATCGCCCAAGTAGCCATGGCCCACAGCTATATTTCCTAACTGAACGTGTTGACGAACGCCTTATCTACCTTTCTGAGCAGAATTATGCCCAACTCAAGTCTGCCGCGCAGCAACGTATGAAATCCATTGTCGACTATGTGTCGGATGACAGCCGTTGCCGTAGTCGACAACTGGTGACCTATTTTGGAGAGCAATCGACGACCGACTGCGGCATGTGTGATGTGTGTCTGAAAAGCAAGTCGCATCTTGGAGATAAGGAGTCGGCTATTGAAAAAATACTGCAGAAAAGTCCCATGGGAGCGCGACAGTTGGTGCAATTGCTTACCGATGAGGGTTATGCCGATGTTGGCGACACCCTGCGTGAGATGATCGACAGGGGAGAACTGTTGCTCGATGGTAATGCGCAGTTACATCTTGCTTTTTAAGGTACACTCGGGAGCTATTTGGCGGATAGCCTCGTATACACGAGCCACGGGCAATCCCATGACGTTGTAGTAGCAGCCGTAAATGTGGCTGATACCTACCATACCAATCCATTCTTGTATGCCATAGGCTCCGGCCTTGTCGAAGGGACGGTAGTTGTCGACATAATAGGCCAACTCTTCGTCAGAGAGGGAACGGAAAAAAACGTCGGTCTTTTCTGTGAAGGATATGGTTCTCTGGGAGGTGCGTAGGCAAACACCAGTGTAGACCTGATGTTTTTGGCCTGCCAGCGCATGGAGCATGGCAAAGGCTTCGTCGCGGTCGGCGGGTTTCCCCAACACCTTTTCCCCCAAAACCACCACTGTGTCGGCTGTCACGAGAATGGCATCGTCGCCAATCATCTCTTGAGGACAGGCTTCGGCTTTGCGGCGTGCCAGCAATTCGGCGGTATCGGCGGCTGGTGTGCCGGCAGGCACATGCTCGTCGACATCGAGGTTGATGAATTCAATAGGATAGCCCAACTCGCTGAGCAACTGTCGGCGCCGGGGCGATTTGGAGGCAAGCAAGAGTTTCACTTCGGCGTTCTTTACTTCACTTCGACACCGTTCTTGAACTTGGCTTTGTAAACCTCACGGCCGTTCTGGTACCATGTCCAGCGGCCGTCTTTCTCTCCGTCAACGAACTGACCTTTCTCCACAGGGGCGCCGCTTTCGTCATAGCGCTCGTATTTCCCGTCGAGGACTCCGTCTTTGTAGTTCTGTCGGAGTTCCACTTTCCCGTTGGGGTAGTAGCGCACTTCTTCACCGTCTTTCTCGTCGTCGTCATAGTGGAGAATATAGCGTGTGGAGCCGTCGTCATAGAGGCCTTTCCATTCACCGGTCATTTTTCCGTCCGAGAACTCGCCGTAGTAGTCCACTTTGCCGTTTTCGTACCAGGCTGTCCATTTGCCTTCCTCCAGACCCTCTTCGTATCTCCCTTCGTGCAGTTTTGCGCCGTTCTCATAGAAAGTGGTCCATAGACCTTCGCGTTTGCCGTTGCGGTAGTTGCCCGTGCGCCAGCGCTCGCCAGTCTCATAGTAGTATGTCCACTGGCCAATCTCTTTGCCTTTGGCATAGGTACCTTCGATTCCCAACTTGCCGTTGCTGCGCCAGAAGAACTGCCATTCGCCGTCCTGTACACCGTCGACCAGTTTGCCTTTCATGTCTACATTCCCGTTGGGGAAATACCACACGGCATCGCCCTGCAACTCGTCGTTCTTGTACTGGCCGCTGAAGCGGAGGGCACCGTTGGAGTGCCACTGAGTGGTCTTCCCTTCGCGGCTGCCGTTCACATAGGTCACTTCCTCCTCTTTCTGTCCGTTGGCGTGCCACGAGCGGTACAGGCCTACCTTCTTCCCGTTCTCCACTGCCACTTCGCTCTTGAGGTCTCCGTTGCGATGCCACGAACGCGAGGTGCCTGTGCCGTAGCATTCTTCGGCCATGCGGCTGCCATCTTCATAGTAGATGGTCCATATCCCCGTTTTGACTCCGTTGGCATAGGTTCCTTCCTGCGAGATGCGTCCGTTGGAGTACCACCACGTCCAACTCCCGGTGCGATGGTTCTCGTCGTTCAGAGTGCCTTGCACCATCAGTTGGTTGCTGTTGGTGTATTTTTTCTGATAGGAAGTCTGCGCTGTGACCGGCAGTTGCACGCCGGCGATGACGATGAATGCTATGGCAAGGATTTTTCTCATGGGTTGACAGTTGTTATGATTGTTATTCTGAATAGACAAAGATGATTTTTGGAGCGTTGGCCATGTTGATGCCGTTGAAGATAGCGCGTTGCGGTGCATGACGGCGCGAGTTGAGCAGGAGCAGGAGCCCATTGTCGTTGCCTTGGCGCAGCAATCCCTGCAGATGTTGTGTCACACGCATACGGTAGTAGTTGCCGTCCTCGTGGTAGTTGCCGTCGTATCCGCTAAGGGTATAAAGGTCAATGAGGTCATCAATGTAGATGTCTAACCCGTCGGCATCTTTCCCCAGGATGAGTACCTGGTCTGGATGAAGGGTGGGGGACTCCACCGACAACGGCATAATCAACTCGGCGTGGTGAATCACCGCATAAGGATGGGCGGCGTGGAATGCCTTTAGGTCGCGATCGAAACTCATGCGCACCCGTTGCCCTCCCATGGGCTCCAGATAGAGGCGGTAGGCTCCGGGGACAGCGTTGCCGCTGGCGAAGAGCGTGCCGCTGTAGTCGTGCTCGAAATGAGTAAAATGCGAAGTGCCGGCCCCCATCAGGAACGTATAGTAGCCAAACGTTGTGTCGCTATTGGGATTGATATAGTGGTAGTAGGTGCGCAGGCAGGTTTGTGCCGACGAGAAGTCGATGCTTACAAGTCCTTCGTCACCTGCTGCCGTCGTTCTGATGCGCAGGCCTTTTGTCTGGTTGAGAAACTCCTCCGACGTGGCTTCCCGATGGATCACGCTGTAGATGGAGGGATTGAGGGTGAGGCGGATGAGCGTGTCGGCGTTGCTTACTGTGATGTCGTCGTCGAAAAACAAAGTGCTTTCGTCCACCGGCAGACTGTTGTTGGCATAGAACGACGTGTCGTTCTGCAGGGCTTCGGCCAGCTGCTTCACCTCGAAATGGAAGGTGTAGGTCCTTCCCGTGTCGGGGAAGGATTGGCTCTTGGTGAGTGTAAGCACCACCGAGTCAATCACCATCGAGCTGTCAAACGAGATGCCGTTGGTGTTGGGCGACAGTCCTATCTGGGTGTATAGCGTCGAACTCACTTTGCCGAAAGTGGGGTCGGAGTAGAAACCTATGACACCGAAGGAGTAATTGCTTGTGAGCAGCGAGTCCTCGTATTCCGTCCATGCTTTGTCGGCAAAGAGGGTGTCGGTCTTGCCTTCGTAGAGCATGGTGGTGTCCACCAGGCCAATGCCCAGCGACGATTCCTTGTCGGTGCAGGCTGTAAGTGCCCCCGTCAACACGGCGGCCGCCATAAAAAAGATGATGTTGAGCTTCCTCATGTCTCCCTTTTCAATTATCGCTTGTTCTCTTTTTTTTTTCAGTTCTCAAACTTGCTGGTTCCAACGATGGAGTCGTAGAACTTGTTGATGCGGGCGAAGAATTCGTCGCGATCCTCGATGTAGTCCAGCACATTGCGCTTGTTCTCCTTGGCGAAAGCCACCAGCTCGGGGTTGGCATTGGGCGATCCGATGACCACGCCCTGCGAGTAGGTGATGGCCGACTTCATCAGGCCAATGTAGTCGGTCTGCCCATAGAGGCGCAGGTCTTTCGCCGTGGCACCGTCGGTCTTCATCTTGCGCTCCAAGTCGCCGCCGATGGGGCCCTCGAAATGGTCGCCCATCAGGGTGATGACCATCTTCGTACCGCTGAAGAAGGCGTTCTCCTTGTTGATGCGTCGCAGATAGAACGGAATCATCGAGGCAAACCATCCTGTGAAATGAATCAGATGGGGCTGCCATGCCAGCTTGCGCACGGCCTCCAAGGTGCCGCGGCCGAAGAAGAGCAACCGCTCGTCGGTGTCCGGAAACAGGTGGTTCTTCTCGTCGGTGAGCCCTTTGCTGTTGATGAAATACTCTTCGTTGTCGATGAAGTACACCTGCATGCGCGCCGACGGGATGGACCCCACCTTGATAATCAGCTGGTGGTCGCAGTTGTTCACTATCAGGTTCATCCCCGACAGCCGAATCACCTCGTGAAGTTGGTGCTTCCGGTCATTGACCTCGCAGAATTTCGGCATAAAGACGCGTATCTCGCGTCCTATTTCCTGGGTCTTGGCAGGCAAATAACGTCCGAACAAACTTTGCTCATTCTCCGGTGAAAAAGGCGCAATCTCTTGATTTACAAATAATATTCTACCTTTTGCCATAAAAATTGTATATAATTTACCAAATGCAAAATTACAAAAAAAAAACGATATGGCAAAATCATTGTCTCCGTTTCAAAAAAAAGTTGTACTTTTGCACCATGAAATTGACAAAAACAACACCTCTTCTCGATCGTGCACGCAACTTTTGCGCCCTCTCCGAACAGTGTGAGGACGCCGTGCGGCAGAAGCTCGTCACTTGGGGCGCTTCGCCCGCCGAGTCTGACGATGTGGTCGCACGGCTCTACGACGAACACTATCTCGACGACGAGCGCTATGCACGTGCCTATTGCGAAAGCAAAATCCTCCATCAGCATTGGGGACGGCAGAAAGTACTCTACCAATTGCGCCTCAAGCATCTGCCCCGCGCCGCCGTCGACAGCGGCATGGCCGCCGTCAGCGACGAAGCCTATTTCGCTGTCCTCACTGATGTGGCCGAAAAGAAACTCCGCGAACTGACATCCAATTCTCCTCTCGACAACCCCTCCGGCGAGTCGCAGGGCGCCGCCTCGCACCATCTGCGGCAGAAACTTACAGCCTTCCTCGTCACCCGCGGTTTCCTCATTGGTGAAATCAATCAAGTATTAACTAATTTTTTTCCACAATGAAACGTTTTTACGCTTTCCTCGCGGCCCTCTGTTTGGCCGCCACCGTCCCTGCCATAGCGCAGGATGAGCAGCCCGCCGGCTCTTGGTCCACGACCTCCACCCCGGCCCTCAAGTTCAGCGAGTCCATGTTCAACAACTGGTCCTCCACCGGTACCTCGCAGCTTGACCTCAACGCCACATTCTTCGGCAACTACAAGTACACCCATACACGTTATGTGTGGGACAACATTGTCGACCTCGGCTTCGGACATGCTTGGCAGGACCTCGACAACTCAGCCCAGGGCGGACGCTTTGAAAGCCGTCGCAAGAGCCTCGACAAAATTGACTTGACCTCCGCCCTCTCATGGAAGGCCTACAAGGATTGGGGCGCCAACTTCACCGCCAACCTCAAGACCCAGTTCGCCAAAGGTTTCGAATACTCCGGCGCCGGCGACAACGAGGGCAAGATGGTTTCCTCCTTCTTCGCCCCGGCCTACCTCACCACGGCTCTCGCTTTCGAGTACAAGAAACCCGAGTGGTCGGTCTCCCTCTCTTTCCTCACCGGCAAGACCACCTTCGTCTTCAACAACGACCTCATCGACAGTGGCTATACCTACGGTGTCATTCAGGAAAAGGGCTTCGACCCCACCGACCCCAACCGCACCTACAAACACGCCTATTTCGCCCTCGGTAGCTACATCAAGGCCCAGTACCTCAAGAAAGACCTCCTTCCCAGCCTCGACCTCTACGCCCGCCTCGAGCTCTTCTACGACTACAAGAAGAGTTCCCACATGGCTTGGGACGAAATCAAGGCTTTCACAGCCGACGGCACTCCCATGGAGAACTGCGAATACAAGCTCGCCGCCTCCGACGAGACTTGGGCCGACCTCGCCGGCTACAACTGGATCCAGCGCCGCATCTTCGAGACCGACCTCGATTTCGAGGTGAAACTCGACTATCGCTTCTCTTCCCACATCGCCGCCAACTTCGCCCTCAACCTCAAGTGGGACACCGACTTTAGCGGTATGGGCCGCTGGGGCCACCTCCAGGTCTACCAGATGGCCGGCCTCCAGATTTTCTTCAGCTGGAAGACCCCTAACAAGTAACCTCTCCAAAAACACAGTACAGACAAAGAGAAAGGCCATTGGAGTTCGCGCTCCAATGGCCTTTTTTTGTTCTCGGGAATTGCTGTTCTTTCCTTCCTTGTCTTCAAAAAGGTGGTTGTCCTTACTGTCCCTTGAATCGGAGCAGCACTGAGTCGTTGGCTTTCAGCCCCATGAGCTGGGTGAACGAACTCTCCTTGACGGCCAGCTCGAGCATCCCCGTGGCCGACACTGTCAGGCGCAGCTTACGCCGCGGGTCGCTTTGCGCATGCTGCTGGTAGTAGGAGGCCATCACCTCCGTCACCTCCTGGTCGCGCACCGTCATCGTGAACTGGCGACCCTGGCGCAGCTCCACAAACTCCTTGTAGCTCATGCCCAGATAAGCGTTGCCGTAGTTGTCGATGAAGAGGATATAGATGCGGTAGCCGTCACCTTGCGGCATCCAGCCCACGTAGGGGCGCTGCAGCAGCGCCTCGTGGCGCGGCCCTATCTCGGACAGGCTCGCTCCTGCCGCTATTTTGGCTGCCACACGCGCAAACAGTGTGTAGGCCGCGAAGTTATACACCCCGTTCTCCTGAACCGGTATGCGCACTGTCTCCTCAATCTCGCTGCCGAAAGCCATCGCAGGCAACCCGTTGTCGCAGCAGATATAGTATTGTCCGCGAGCCTTCACCACCACGAAAGGGTGCTCCTCTGTGTGGTTCGACGCCACGTCGATGATGTGTATTGTCCCTGGAGGAAAACCCGTGCAGGCATGCTTCACCACGAAGGTCGCAGCCTTCACATTGAAAGGCTCCACGCCGTGGGTCACATCCACCACCTGCACCTCGGGAATGAGCGACATCAACGCCCCCTTCGCCATTCCGGCGAAAAAGCCCTGGGTGCCCCAGTCGGAGGTCAGTGTCACTATCGGCGTCGTCATAATTTACAGGTATAACGCAGAACCCTCAATACTATTGTCCTGCTCCGAAAAACTTTTTTCAGCCCTACCAACACCCTACCAACTCCTACCATCGTAGGAGTTGGTAGGGAGATGGGAAGGGGATGGGTAGGAGTTGGGAAAGAGTTGGTCCCTATAGGGTGCTGATTTCCAGTCTTTTGTTTTCCTCGTTTTTTGCCCCGTTTTTTCATGTTTAGATAAAAATTTGAAAACACTGTTTAAACCTGAAAAGTGTTGAAAATGTTAGCGTTTTGGTGCGTTGTGGTTTTTCGGGGTGTTTGTTGGTTGTATAGGTAGAATGCATTCTGTTTATGCAGGACGGATAAACTGCCGGGGGAGGGCTGCCCTGCGGCGCCTATATCCTCCACATTCAGACTCCCGTGGGAGTGGTGACAAAAAAACTACTGGCGAATTAGCGCGTAATTCGATTTTTTTGTGTACATTTGCTGCTTGGGAGAATTCCCAAGCAGATTTTTATTATTATAGTAATCAAACAATTGTAAAAAATATGTCACTACTCTCGATACGTAATTTGCACGCCAGCATCGGCGAACGCGAGATTTTGAAGGGCGTGGACCTGGAGATTAACCCTGGCGAGGTGCATGCCATCATGGGTCCCAACGGCAACGGCAAGAGCACCTTGGCGGGTGTCATCGCCGGCAACCCCAAGTATACGGTCACCGCCGGCGAGGTGGTCTTCAAGGGGAAGAATATTCTGGAGATGCCTGTTGACCAGCGCGCCTGCGAGGGGCTCTTCCTCGGATTCCAGTATCCGGTGGAGATTCCCGGAGTGAGCATCACCAACTTTATGCGCACCGCTGTCAACGAGCAGCGCAAATACCATGGCCTCGACCCCCTCTCGGGCAGCGAGTTCCTGAAGCTCATGGAGGAGAAGAAAAAGGTGGTGGAGATGACCACCAACCTGGCCAACCGGTCGGTGAACGAAGGCTTCAGCGGCGGCGAAAAGAAGAAGAACGAGATTTTCCAGATGGCCATGCTCAACCCCACGCTGAGTATCCTCGACGAGACCGACAGCGGCCTCGACATCGACGCCCTGCGCATCGTGGCCGGCGGTGTCAACCAGCTGCGCTCTAAGGACAACGCCACGGTGGTTATCACCCACTACCAGCGCCTGCTCGATTTCATCGTGCCCGACTATGTGCATGTGCTCTACGAGGGTCGCATCGTGAAGACCGGTCCCAAGGAACTGGCCCTCGAGCTGGAGGAAAAAGGCTACGACTGGATAAAGAAGGAAATTGAGGGTTGAAAATTGAGAATTTATGATACGCAAAGATCAATTGCCGAAGATATGGGGCGACGAGTGGCGCTGCGAGGTGGCGGCTGAACGTCTGGTGGTGGAGCGCGGTGCCGAAGTGCGGCTGGTGCTCTGCAACCCCGACGACGCTCCGATGTTCATGCTGCGCGAGGGGGCTGGCTACACGGTGATGCCCGACAGGGAGAACCTCGATATCGAGGTTGCCGAGGGTGGGCGCCTGATGCTTTACCGCCTGCAGGGCGTGAACACACCCCAGAGCCATCTTACCGAACTGGCTGTCACCATGCAGCGCGACGCCACGCTTGACATGTGCACCGTCACCCTCGGCGGCGGCCATGTGAGGAACAATGTGGTGGTGCGCATGCAGGGCGAGGGCTGCGACCTCACCGCCAACGGACTCTACCTCGTCGACCGCGAGCAGGAGTGCGACAACTACATCTTCGTGGAGCATGCCAAGCCCCACTGCCGGAGCCGCGAGCTCTACAAGGGCATCGTCGACGATTCGGCGCGTGCCCGCTTCAATGGCCATGTGCTGGTGCAGGACGGTGCCGTGAAGACCGAAGCCTACATGACCAACCGCAATATTCTCCTGACCGACAAGGCCCATGTCGACACGCGCCCTTTCCTCGAGATTTACAACGACGATGTGAAGTGCTCGCACGGCTCGACTATCGGGCAGCTTGACGAGCAGGCCAAGTTCTATCTCCAGACGCGTGGCATCAGTGAGCGCACGGCGGTGACGATGCTGAGCTATGCTTTCTGCGACGAGGTGATTCGCGGCATCGGCATCGAGACGTTGCGCGACGCTGTGGGCGACATGGTGAAGAAACGCCTCCATGGCGAACTCACCTCCTGTGCCGACTGCGCCATAGCATGCACCAACCCCTGCAATGGCCCCGACGCTCACTTCGAGATTGACCCCAGCAAACTATGAAATTGAGACTTGAAAATTGAAAAATGAAAAAAAAATAGTCACTGCATTGAGGCGCCTCGTTGTTGTCGCCCTGATTTTCAATTTTCATTTTCCTGTTTTCAATCTACTCCAGGCTCAGTGTGGCGTGAAGGTGAAATCGGCCGACGAGGCGACCTACCGCCAGGCTTTGTCGGAGTTTGACCTCAAACACTATCGCGAGGCCTCGAAGGCTCTCCGCACCGTGGCACAGCGCAATCCCAAGGCCGCCGACCCCCAGTTCTGGCTCGGCATGACGGCGGTGAGGAACGGCTTCAATACCACCGCCATCCGCAAGTATTTCACCAAGTGCATCGATCTCTGTCCCAACTATCCCAACGCCCTGGCACACTACTACATGGGCATGATACTCTACACCGACGAGCGCTATGAGGAGGCCACCGTCGAGCTGGAGACCTATTTCCGCATGGCCAACCACTGCGACGACCCTATGCAGACGGCCGTCTATGAGGAGGCTTCGGCCTACCTCCACTGGTCGCGCTTCCTGGCCGAGGCGGTGCTCAACATGGCACCCTTCGACCCCGCGCCGCTGGCGGGTGTGAGTTCGAAGCACAACGAGAACCTGCCGTTCATCACCCACGACGGCTCGCAGTGCTATTTTCTCCGCGAGGTGCCGGCGCGCAAGGACCGCTCCTCGTTCTACACTCCCACATCGGACAAGACGGTGTGGAAACTCTTCGTCAGCCAGTGGAAAGATTCTGTTTTCGGCGCCGGCACCGAGTTGCCCGCCCCCTTCAACCAGGGCGACCCCGAGGGCGGCGTGAGCCTCACGGCCGACGGGAAGAGCCTCTTCTTTTCCCGTATCACCTACAACGGCGGCTATGCCAATAGCGACCTCTACTGTGCCGTTTGGAAAGCCGGGGATGGAAAGTGGAAAACGGAACGGTTGAATTCCAGTATCAACGATGCGAAGAGCTGGGAGTCGCAGCCCTCGGTGAGTGCCGACGGGCAGTGGCTCTACTTCGCCTCCAACCGCAAGGGCGGGGTGGGAGGTACCGACATCTGGCGCTGCCACCGCCTGAAGAACGGCGATTGGAGCCGCCCAGAGAACCTCGGCGCCCGCGTCAACACTATGGGCAACGAGAAGTTCCCCTTCCTGCATGCCGACGGCCACACGCTCTATTTTGTCTCCGACGGCTGGCAGGGCTTTGGCGGCTACGATGTCTATTTCATCGACCTTGCAGAAGGTGGCGAGGCACGCCCCACCAACCTCGGTTTGCCCATCAATACTGAGAACGACGAGCTCTCATTCGGTGTCACCGCCGACGGCATGCGAGCCTACTTCCCCGGCAGGGTGAAGAGTTCGCGCAGCCGCGACGTCATCGTCTTTGACCTCTATCCCGCCGCGCGCCCCGAGCCCATGCGCTGCTGCCGTGCCACGGTGGCTGCCAAAGGAAGTGCACGCGACACCGTCTTCATGCTCTCCGACCGTGCGGCCACGGCGGTTACCTTCGCTGCCGAAGGTTGTCTGCCTGCCATCGTTTGTGTCACGGGCAGGGAATTGGCTTCCAAGACCCGCCGCTTCGACTTGAACGACTCCACCTCGGCCCTCGAGCTGAAGTTCCTCAGCGGCAGCCGCCTTTCGGAGCGCGACGAGCGCCTGCTCGACGCCTGGGCCCGGTGGCTTATAGACCATCCTCGCGTCCATGTGGCCGTGGAGTGCCCCACTATGCCCGAGGCCAAGGCCGTCTACGACTACCTCCTCAACAAGAAAAAGCTGCGCGCCGAACGCCTGGTCTGCCGCGGCGGCAGCGAATATGAAAAAAGACAAATAAGACTGCTATGAAACCGATGCGACGCATATTGGCCTATCTGCGCTTCTTCCCGGTGCCCATCACGTTCAATGTGCTGTTCAACCTGCTGCACATTGTCTGTAGCCTGGGCGCCTATGTGCTCATCATCCCCTTCGTCGAGCTGATGTTCGGCCTCAACGGGGTCCCCGAGGCCGAGCCCGAGCTGGGCCTCAACCAGAAACAGCTGGTCGACTGGGCGTTCTGGCATCTTTACCAATACAAGGCCACCCATGGCATCTGGGGATGCCTGCTCATCGTGGCCGCGGGCTATGTGGGATGCTCGCTGCTGAGCAACTTCTTCCGCTTCATGGCGCAGGTCTTCCTCGGCCTCATCCGCAACGGCCTCATCGAGCGCCTGCGCAACGACATCTACCACAAGGTGACCATCCTCCCGGTGGCTTTCTTCAACAGCAAGCGCCGTGGCGACCTGATGAGCCGCATGAGCAACGACATCGTCGACATGGAATGGTGTGTCGGTGTGCTTCAGTCGTTGGTCAAGGAGCCGCTCAACGTGGTGGTCTTTGCCTCCATCCTGCTCTTTGTCTCGTGGCGCCTGTTCGTGCTCTTCCTGCTGGTGTTGCCTTTGGGAGTGTGGCTCATAGCGCGGATAGGCAAGCGGCTGAAGCGCACCTCCCAGCGCGGACAGAACGAGCTGGGCCGCCTGTCGGCCATCCTCGAGGAATCGCTGGCCTCGCTCAAGGCCGTCAAGTCGTTCGGCCGTGAGGACGACAGGGAGAAAGTCTTTGCCGAAGCCAACGGAGGCTACAGCCGCACCATGGTCAAGGTGGCCATGAGCCGCGAGCTCTCGAGCCCCCTCTCCGAAATTCTCGGCACCCTGGCGTTGGTGATTATCCTCATCATCGGCGGCTGGCAGGTCATCGACGGCTCCATCCAGCCTTCGGTGTTCATCTTCTTCGTCATCATCTTCGCCCGTATCATACCGCCCATCCAGGCCATCGTCCGTGCCTACAACACCCTGCAGAAAAGTTCGGCTTCGGCCGAGCGTTTCCTCGAAGTGCTCGATGCCGACGAGGTCATCGTCGAGAAGCCCGGCGCCACGGTGCTGTCCGGCTTTGGCGACAGGATTGAGTTCCACAACGTGAGTTTCAGCTATGGCGGCAGGCAGGAGGACCGGGAATCGCCGGCAATGGTGCTCAAAAACATCAATCTGGTGGTTCCCAAGGGCAAGACCATCGCTATCGTCGGCCCTTCGGGGGCCGGCAAGACCACCTTGGTCGACCTCCTGCCGCGCTTCTACGACTGCACCGAGGGTTTCATCTCCGTCGACGGGCACCCCATCCGCGACCTCAACATCAACTCGCTGCGTGCACAGTTCGGCCTCGTGTCGCAAAACTGCATTCTCTTCAACGACACGGTGGCCAACAACATTGCCTTCGGTGCGGAGAACTACTCCGTCGAGGCCATCCGCGAGGCGGCCCGTGTGGCGCATGCCGACGAGTTCATCGACCAGTTGCCGCAGGGCTACGACACCTCCATCGGCGACCGCGGGCTGAACCTTTCCGGCGGCCAGCGCCAGCGCCTCAGCATCGCGCGCGCCGTGTTGCGCGACACCCCCATCCTCTTGCTCGACGAAGCCACCTCGGCCCTCGACGCCGAGTCGGAACGCGCCGTGCAGCAGGGACTCGATGCATTGATGCAGGGACGCACCTCCATCGTCATCGCCCACCGCCTCTCCACCATCCGCCATGCCGACCTCATCGTGGTGCTCGACCACGGCGAGATTGTGGAACAAGGCACCCACGAGGAACTGCTGTCGCACGACGGTCTCTACAAAAAACTGGTTGACATGCAGTCGTTTGCATAAAAAGTTTGGCCATGTCATTTTTTATGCGTACTTTTGCATCCGCTTTTTGAAAAAAAGGGAGTATAGCTCAGCTGGTTCAGAGCGCCTGCCTTACAAGCAGGAGGTCACTGGTTCGATCCCTGTTACTCCCACGCTTGAAGGCCTTCCGCAAGAAGGCTTTTTTTTGTGCCTGCAGCCCCCCTATTTCCCTGTTTTAGCATTATTTAAGATTTGATATTATATGTATTTACCCGAAAAGTTGTATTTTTGCATTCGTAAAACAGAAAGAAAAATAGTCTAAACAATTAAAAATTAACAAAATGAAGAAAGTTTTATCTTTTGTTGGCGCCGCCCTTTTTGTCGCCGCCATGACCGTTTCCTGCGGAAACAACAACACTGAGGCCACCGACACCATCGACAGCACTGCTGTTGAGGTCGTTGACGAGCCCGCCGCCGCCGTCGAGGAGGTCTCCGCTCCCGTCGACAACAACGCCAGAGACCTGGCCATCGCCGAGGCTGCCGAGAAAATCTGCAACTGCGCCAGCGGTGACAAGACCAAACTTCAGGAGTGCCTGAAGAGCATCATCTCCACCGGTTATGCCGCCTACAAGGACGACAAATCCTTCACCGACGCCGTCTATGAGAAAGCCCTGAAATGCGCCGCCGAGAAGGCTGCCACCAAGGCCGTCGACAAAGTGACCGATAAGGCTGCCGAGGAACTCTCCAAGAAACTCAAATTCTAAGTTTTAAAACAAAAAAAGGCAGGTCCACATTTGCGGACCTGCCTTTTTTTTTCTTTTCACCCATGAAACGCTTTGTCTTCCTTCTGGCCGTCGTCGCTCTCCTTGCCTCGTGCCGCAACGGCGAGCGCCCTGCCGATGTCGTTGACGCCCCGCAGATGGTCGACTTCCTCTCCGACGCCTACCTCCTCGAGGGCTTCTATGCTGTCGAGACCCAGTATCGCTACGACGCCTTGCCCGCCGAGGTGTTGCGCGCCTACGACGATATTCTCGCCAAGCACCATCTCACCCGCGAGCAGGTGGAGCACAGCTTCGCCTACTACTCCGAGCACCCCGAGCTCTACGCCCCCATCCAGGACAGCGTCCTCGCACGCATCGAGAACGTCATCTCGGCCGACACCGCTGCCGGCAAAAACCTGGCCCCCGCCGCCGACATCCGCCTCACGATGTGAGACCTCTCCAAGGCCCTTTCCCCCCGGCGGGCAGTAGCCTTTTTTTAACATTTGGAACTCTCCAAATGCCGCTTTCCTTACAAATTCGCTCAAAGGGCAATCCATCAGCCTGTTACGGCCGTATCATCTCCTACCGTGGTAGGAGTTGGTAGGGTGTTGGTAGGGAGTTGGTAGGGTGTTTGTGGCTACCGTGTGGCTACCGTTTTTTAACATTTCCCCATGGATGGTCTCCGTGGGGGGGGTGAAAAAAAAACCGGGGGCATTTTGATTGGAAATGCCCCGGTTCGTGTTTTGTGGGTTTGATTTATTTTATCCGTTGGTGTATCACGGAGTCGCCCTTGGGAATCAGGTCGGACCGCTTGAGGTCGGAGACCGGATGCTTTACGAGGCCCTTGATTTTGGGGAAGGGGACGGGTTGGGCGTTCTCTTTGTTGGTGTTGAGGAACGGGATGACTCCGAGGTGGACGTCGGCCAGCCAATGGCCGTCTTCGTAGAGGAGGGTCAGGCTGTCGTCGACATCCTTGATGGGTGTGTGTTTGTGGTAGTAGATGACAGCGGTGGTGTCGCTGATGCGTCGCACCTCATGGAACGTGAATTCGGAGGGGCGGTTGGAGTTCACATAGGCGGTGTCGGAACACTCCAAAAGCTTTTTGAAGACGGGGATAGACTTTTCTCGTGTGTGGCGCGAGGCGTAGGGTAGAGCGTCGTCGAAGTGGTAGTCGCCCACGGCTTGGAGATATCCTTTTGCGTTGGCCCTGATTTCCTTCTCGTCGGGGTCCATGATGCATGCGCCGACGAGCAAGGCGATAGCGGCAGCGGCCAAAAAAATTCTTTTTTTCATTTCGTTGTTTTAATAATAAAGCCCCATTCTCGTCAGAGATTGGGGCTTTGTTGTTGATTGTGACCTTCCTGTCAGATTAGCGGTTGCGTTTGATAGGAGCGGTCTTGGGCTGCTGCTGCTGGGTGCTCTTCACCTGATCCACAGTGGCGGAAGTGGCCTGAGTGGCAGTCTCGGTAGCAGCCTTTTCCAGCTGCTGGGCAGCTTTCTGGGCGGTTTTCTTCGCAGCCTTCTTGACGGGCTCGGCCTTCTGCTCTTCAACCACGGGGGTGGTGTCGAGGACCTCGGCGGGCTCGGCAATGATTTCCTCATCGGCGATCTGCTCGATAGCGGTGCTGTCGATGGTGTCGGTGGCCTCGGTGTTGTTGTTGTTGCAAGCCACGAGGGTCATGGAGGCGATGGCGGCGATGGCGGCCAGTTTGAAAACTTTCTTCATATTCTTTATTGTTGTTATGTTGTTGGTTCTAATGTGGGATTATTTCTGGGCAGCGGCGTCGAAGACGTAGTTGTTCATGGTGAGGCCAAGGTTCTTCTTCTCAGCCTGGGCGAGGGCGGTATTGTAATCTGCATCGGTGGGCTGTTCAATACCAGCGATGTAACCGTCAACGTCTGCATAGGAGAACATGGGGACGGTGATGCTGGCGCTCAGGGTGCGGGTGGTAGCGTCGAACTGGGCGTTGGTCATGCTTAAGTCCGGCTGCGTGGTGTATGTATCAAGCCACCAGTCGCCAATGATACCCAGAGTCTGATCGTTCTGGCTCTCGTAGTAGACCTCTTCGATCACGTCGGTGGGCCAAAGCTTGTTGCCGTTGATCTGCTGCTGGCCATAGCCATACTTGGCGGTAAGGGCGCAACCGTACTGAGGATCAGTGTCAAGGTCGAGACCGAAGCGGTAGAGGGGGAAGGTATAGTTGTCGTTCTCGAGACCGGCGGCGGCATTCAGGATGTAAACAGTGCTTTGCGAGCTGTACATGTAACCGTCGATAACACCGGTGTTGGCAGCGGCGCCATCCCAAGTAATGGTGCAGGAGGCCTGGCCGGGCTGAGGATTGTCGGGAGTGTTGGTTTTGTCCTCATCCTTTTTGCAGGAGGTCATAATCATGGCGGAAGCCATCAGGGCGATGCCCATGAATTTGAAAATGTTCTTCATTGTTTTTAATGTTTTTAGGTTAATAATTTTGATTTTTTCGTTTTTTTATTTCAAAGTGCAAAAGTACGAACTTTTTTTGATATGGCGGTAAATTATTTTTTCTATAGGGGGCTTTGTGTTGGTTTTCAGTATTTTGATGAGTGCTAAAAAATCTTAATAGCCTACTTTTGAGACTGTATACGGGTGCTATCGCTTGATGTCGAGGGTGTCGCGAAGGCCTGAGGCGAGGAGCATGAATGCCAGGACGACAAGCATGATAGCCAAGCCGGGCAGCAGGGCGAGGTAGGCGCTGTCGAGGAGGATATAGCCGTAGTTCTCTTTTACCATCATGCCCCATGACGGCATGGGGGGTTGCACGCCGATGCCGAGGAAGCTGAGGCCTGCCTCGAGGAGGATGGCGCTGGCGAAGTTGGAGGCGGCGATGACCACCACGGCGCCCACGATGTTGGGCAGGATGTGGCGGAAGATGGTTCGGAAGGTGCCGTAGCCCAGGGCCCGCGTGGCCTCGACATACTCTTTCTCCTTGATGCTGAGCACCTCGCCGCGGACCACGCGTGCGATGTCGACCCACATCGTCAGGCCTACGGCGATGAAGATTTGCCAGAAGCCTTTGCCGAGGACGAAGGTGATGGCTATGACCAGCAGCACGGTGGGGATGGACCACACGACGTTGATGAGCCAGAGGATGAGGTTGTCGACCCATCCGCCGTGGTAGGCGGCAAGGGCGCCGAGGGTGATGCCGAGGAACAGGGCGATGAGGATGGCGATGAAGCCCACGGAGAGGCTTACGCGCGACCCTATCATGAGCATGCTCAGCACGTCGCGCCCGTAGCCGTCGGTGCCGAGGAGGAAGGTGCGGGTCTGCACTTCGGCCTCGTGGCGTGAGACAACGATGGGGTCGCCGTTGTAGGGCGTGGCGACGATGCTGTCGCGCGCGTATCTATATTTTATTATAGGCGTGGCGGTGTAGGGCAGCGGTTCGCCCTGCGCCATGCGTTGGAAGAACGGTGTGTGGGAGTCGGTGGGGTTGGTGATGAGGAAAGTGGCCTTGGAGAAGGGTTTCAGGGTGGCGAGTTCGAGGTATTGCTGGTTGCAGTAGGGAGTGTGGTCGGGGGTGATGAGGTAGCCGAGGACGGCCACGAGGGCGAAGAGGGCAATCACCACCAGGCTGGCCACCGCCAGCGGATTGCGGCAAAAACGCCGCCACGCCATGCGGTCGAGGCTGGCCGAGGCAACTTTCTTCTTCTGCAGCAGTGATAGTATTGTCATTTTTTTACGGCGAATTGTTCTAATTTCTCGAAGCTACGCAGGTCAATTTAAGGCTGATTACTTGAAGGCTAGCGCAACAATTAGAGTATTTCGCTGAAAATTACAGTTTGTGTTGGCTTAGAGAAATTCGAGTAATTCGCCGTTCTAAATCATTACATAAATCCCAGTTCTACCTTGATGTCGTCGGGTATCATATCCATGCTCCAGGGCGGGTCGAAGGTGAGCTCGACGTCGACGCTCTTGATGCCGCTGATGTAGCTCACCATCTGCTTCACCTCCTGAAACATGTATTCGGCTTCGGGGCAGTCGGGCGCCGTCATGGTCATGACGATGTGCACGTTGAGGTCGGCATCGACGTCGACCTTGTAGATAAGGCCGAGGTCGTAGATGTTGACCGGTATCTCGGGGTCGTAGATATTCTTCAGGCAATTGACCACTGCCGACTTGATGGTTTCTTGAGTAGGTTCCATATCTGTATTTCTTTAACGGCGAATTATGCTAATTGTTCGAAGCTTGCGCAGGTATTATAGGCTAATTACTCGAATTGTCGGAAAAAGTCGGATTGTTATGCTACAGCAATTAGAGTAATTCGCTCCCAATCGACTTGCATAGCATTCGCGTAATTCGTATAATTCGCCGTTAAAAGTATTTTTCATTTTTAGCCTTTCATTTTATAGGCCAGGGCGTATATCCTCATTTGCTTAATCATGGAGGTGAGGCCGTTGGAGCGGGTAGGGGAGAGGTGCTCGCGGAGGCCTATGGCATCAATGAAGCTGAGGTCGGCGCCGAGGATTTCCTCAGGTGTGTGGCCGTCGAGGACGCGG
>JAEEGK010002712.1_pt1 | contig 44414 bp, 22 predicted proteins | sample 8958771 | NCBI WGS metagenome assembly JAEEGK01 (sample SAMN16246547, study PRJNA631951) | gut metagenome | biome: gut microbiome; feature: rumen; material: SC-attached | host: Bos | place: Iran: Karaj | collected 2018-10
TTAATAAATAATACTATTAAACATTTAGTTGAAAATTAATTAATTTATTTAAAAAAAAGAAAAGTTATTTTAAAATAAAATTAAATTCATCAATTATATTTTTAAAAAAAACAGAAAAAAATTTAAAATAATTTCAAATATATAAGATGATGAAAAATGATAATTCTTTTTTCATATGAATTATTATTTATATATATTAAAAACATTACTTTTAAAAAATAGAATATTAAAAAATATAATAAAAATAAAATATAACTAAATAAAATTTAATAGAATTTTATTTTAATTATAAAGGTTTAAATAAAAAGAAACAATGAAAAAAAACAATTTAATCAAATTTTTTAATATTTATAATAATATTTTATTATAAATCAAAACAGAAAAAAGCAAAATAATAAATTTAAACCAAAAAAAAAACAACAAAACAATAAAAATTTAAAAAAAACTATATAATAAATTATAAAAAAATCCATTAAAAAAATCACTTATTTCTTCATATAAGTAGGAAAAAAATTAGTTTTAATCAAAGGTCTCATTTTTGGTGAAAGTAATTTAGAATTTTTTTTAATGGAATTTTTTTTAACAATCTTCCCTTTCTTAACATTAGAAATTCCATTTCCCTTAAAAATAAATTTTGTAGAAGTAGGTGGAGAATCATTCTTAAATCCATTTTTACAATTATTTTCTTCTAATTCTTCAATATCATATTTATGATTTAATCCAGAATCCATTTTAATTTTTTCAACATTATAATTAGGTTCAGTAGAAATATAATTATACTGATATAAATTTTCTTTATTAACAAAATTAATTCTTTTCATAATTTCCTTTTCAAAATTTTTAAAACAAATTAAAACAACAGTAATATTATCTAAAGTTTTTCTCATTAAAGCACTTTTCATAATCATATCAACAGCACAAGAACATTGATCATGAATATTTCCAATATCATAATAATCTTTACTTTTATCTAAATTACAAGTTAACCAAACACATTTTACAACTTCTTCATTATTTAATTGATCAAAAATACCATCACAACCTAACATTAAAAAATCAATTTCATCATCAATATAAAAATAAGTAATTTCAGGTGTAGGTATAATAACATTTTTCTTTCCACCAAATTGAATTAATTTAGCTTCTGCATCTCCTATAGTACGACTTACAGATAATCGACCTGGACTTACTCTATAAGGACCAATTAAAATTTGATTTTGAATATTATTTTTTGTTGATGTTTGAGTTTGATAAATTTTACCTCCATTTAATATTATTCTTTTAGATTCATGTTCTTCATTTGGTTTATGATCTGTTGTTAATACTCTAATATCTTTTCCTTTATTTAATGATATTAATGCTCTACTATCACCTACATTTGCTATGTAACATATATTATCTATTATTAATGCTATTATTGCACATGAACCACTTTTATCATATAATTCATTTGGATTATCTTTATTTAAAGCGTAGTTATTTATAAAATATTCTTCTGCTTTTTGAAAACCTTTTATTAAAGCATTTTTTGGATTTGATGGAAAATTTTTATCTTGTATTATAAATGAATGAAGTTTATCTCTTAAAAAATCTGCACAAATATTTCCACCATGACCATCATAAATTCCAAATATAGAACATTTTGGCCATTGTTCATTATTTATATTATTTGGTTTTGCTATATTTAATGTTATTGATACTCTATCTTCATTATAATTTCTTATTATTCCTTGATATGTATTTGCTGCATATGCTCTTATATTTCCTATTGCTTTATTTGAAGATTTTGATTTTTCAAAATCTTTATATTCAATATTTAAATTTGATAATTTTATTGGAATATCTTGATTATTAAAAAGAGAATTTATTGATATTATTTCTGGAGAAATTTGAGTTTGTTCATTTTTAATATTTGTATTATTGTAGTTTACATTATTTTGAATTTCAGGAGAAATTTGTAGTGTAGAATTTATATTTATTTGAGTACTTATGTTTATGTTTAAGTCTTTAAAAGAATTTAATTGTTTGATTTCTGTGGTTTTTTTATTTGGTCTAAAATTTTTTGTTGTGTTATTTAAGATGTGATTTTTGTTTTTTGTTTGAGAATTTGATTGTTTAATTTTGGGGTTATTTAAATATTTTATTTTATTACCAAATGTGTTTATTATATTTTGAGTATATGCATCTGTTATTTCGTTTTTAGTTTTGAAAAAAGTGTTAAAATCTATTTGACGTAAGTTTTGTGGGGATTTATTTTTCTTTTTTAATCTTAATGTACGCTTTTCATTCAAAAGCATTTTAATAAATTTATTTATTTGTTTAATTTTATTATATTTTATTAATTCACTTTAATTTCTTTAATTAAATTTAAATTTTTCACAAATTTATTTTAAAATTAAAAGAAATATTTTTAAATTTTTTTAAATTAAAAAATTATTGTTAAAAATAAAATTTAAAATTTTAAAATATATTATATATATATATTTTATTTTTAAACGTATTAATTACAAAAAAAAATATAAATGATGCATTAAAAAGAAATTAAAAGTATTCTTACTTCTTTTTAAGAATTATGTATCTTATTTTCTATAATGCTTAAATAATTGGCAAGAATTCTACTAGTTTTTTCTTTTAATTTTTCACATTTTGAAACTAAATCATTAAAATATGAATTTCTATTATTTTCCATATTAAATTCTTGTGGTATATTTTTTTTTTTTAAAGAAATACTAAATTTCTTTTTATTCCTTTTGTCATTTTCTGAATTTATATTTTGAAAAACAAATGAATTATGTTTTGGTTTAATTGTTTTTTTTGAATTTGAATTATTTGAAGATAAATATGGATGAAGTTTTTTCATTTTTTTTTCAATAACTGAATTTGTTTGTAAACGAAAACTATTTATTTTTTTTGATGAATTATGACAATATGTATTATTGTTTACTTTAGATTTTTTATTATTTATATCTAATAAATTATCAAATGATAATGCATTTTTATTATTTTTATTATTTTTATATTTTTGATTTTGATTTGTTAATTCTTTTTGAGTTACAAAAGATTTATGAAAGTGTTTTATTTGATTTTTTTTAGTTGAATAATCTAATTTAAAAGTTTCTTCATAATTTTTATTTTTTTTATTATTTCTAAATTTATTATTTACAATGTCATTATTTTCAAAATTAATATTTAATTTTGGTTTTCCATTATTTGAACTTATATTTTCATTTGAAAATGATTGCTTTAAATTTCTTTTAATTGATTTTTTATTATACATATCATTAATATCATTCATTAATAATTTTAACATATTGAATTTATCATCCTTAATTGTAATAGAACCAACCGGTTTTTTATTTTTTTTTTTAATTAAAGAATTAGAATATTGTGTTAAAGAAACCTTATTATTTTGACATTTATTATTGTTTATATTTGTATTCCTCATTTTTAAATTAAAATTCACATTTCATTTATATTCAGTATATTTTAAAAAAATAAAAATTAATAATTTAAATATTACATTTTTATATTAAAAAAAAAAGAATTAAATTTTTATACAATTTATTAAAACAAGCCATGATGTAATAATAACACTTTTAAAAAATTTAAATGTAAAATTAATGCTTTCTTTTTAATTAAATAAAAAAAATGATATTTTTTGATTTAGTCATTTTAACTCTTTCAATAATATATTTTTTCTTTGCATTTATTTGTTTATCAACATTTTTTAGAACAATTACATCAAAGTCAATTTATATTTTATGTATTCCTTATTATATAGTAATGTTAATTTGGGCAATTATTAGAGGAAGTGAATTTATAGGATTTAAATTATTTACAAATAATCAAATAGAATTATTTTATTTTTTAATTGCTGCTCCTGATATTTTTTTTTTATTTTCATATTTATTTTTAGTTTGGCATTTTCTATTACAATATATTATTAATCATATAAATTTAGCAAATGATAAAAATATTTTTAAAGAAGATCTCCCTGATATTACAAAGATAATTAATTTAATTTTATATTTTATTGTTTTTATTTACCTAATTGTATTTTTAATAATGACACTTTTATATTTTAAAAATATTATTGATTACACTATTTTGTTTTTAATTATTAGTTCATTTTGTATTATAACTCCTTTTATTTTATTAACTTTTTATTTTTTCCTTTCTTGTAAATTTAGTGGAAGACCTTTTAAAGGTACTCAATCAAAAAAAGAGATAAATTATATTTTTTTTATATGTATTTATTGGTCTATTTCTAGACTATTATTGGGAATTACAATATTAATAGTTATACAATTTTTCTTAAATGAATTAAAAGATTTCAAAAATTTAGATAATGTTATTTATATTAGTATTATAGTATATTTTTTTATTATTGAAATAATTCCTTTGTATTTTTCAGTTAGTTCTGAATTATCAAAAACTTTTATAAAAAAAGAATTAAAAGAAAGTATATTAAGTTCAAATGAAAATCATGAAGAAAAATTAATCTTTGATTTTAGTACAACAACAACATCATTATCAAATGATTTAGAATCAAATATTCCAAAAAAAAAAAAAATTAAAATAAAAAATTATTTAATTCCATTTAAAGACATTTTATTAAAAGAAGAATTATTCTCTAAAAAAAATGGATTAGGTAAAATTTATAAAGGAATATATAAAAAAGAAGAAATTGTTTGTAGAATAGTAAAATTTAATAGATTAAGTAGATATGAATTAGAAGAAATAACAAAAGATTTTGAAATTATAATTAAATTATCAAATCCATATATATCAAAAGTAATTGGATTATGTATTGAACAAAATAATACGATAATAATTATTTCAAATTATTATAATAAAGGATCCCTATTTGATTTACTTCATATTAAAAAAGAAAAATTATCAAATAAAAATAAAATAAATATTGCAATTGGAATAATAAAAGGATTACAATATTTACATGAAAATTGTATAATTCATTATCATTTATCATCAAAAAATATTTATATTAATGATGAATTAAATCCTTTAATAGGGGATTATGGTTTTTATAATTTAAAAGAAAATGCATGTATATTTAATAAATATATAAATAAAAATTCATATTCTTCTCCAGAAATATTATTAAATTCTCAAAAGATTTCTCATAAATTGAATAATAATGAAAATGAGAAAAAAAAAGATATTTATTCTTTTGGAATATTACTTTGGGAAATTTTTACTGAAAATATTCCTTTTAATGTTAAATTATCTGAATTAAAAAAATATATTATTGAAGAAAAATTAAGACCACAAGTTTCTAATCAATTAAATAAAAATATTGTTGAATTAATTAGAAATTGTTGGGATTCTGAAATTGATAAAAGACCAAATTTAGAAAAAATTTTATCTGTTCTTTTAAAAGTTTCTGAAAATATTGATGAATAATTAAATTGTATATAATTAATTATAGAATTTATAAGATAATTTTTTTAGAATAATAATAACCTTTTTTAGGTTTTAAATTGAAGAAAAGGATAATTTTTATTTTAATTTTTATTTTTAGTTTGTTTAATTATAAATATATATTTTGAAAAAAATTTTATAATTGTATTTTAATTTTATTATTATTTTCTTATTTAATTTAATGAAAATATTCAATTTTAATTTTGAAATAAACTTGTTCTATAATAAAATTCTGAAAATTTATCTTCCTCATTTTCATTATGATTATTTTCTTCTTTATTTTCATTATTTTTTTTCTTTGCTTCTTCTTCTAATATTTTTTTATCTCTGAATGCAACATTAAAAATTTGATCAATACTTAATAATTGATTATTATTATTCTTTAATTTATTTTTTAATTCTAAATTTTCACCATTAAAAATTAAATTATCAATAAAAGAACTTAAGACATTTTCATCATAATCTTTCATAACTTTTACAAAATCTTCTCCTACTAAATCATTTAATATATTTTCAAAATTAAAAAGAAGACAAAATTTGGCACCATCTTTTCCAGAAATATAAATATTACTTAATTCAATATAAAATTTATAAATTATTTTTATTAAATTTTCTAATACTTTATCTTCCCATTCATTATCAGAAATTTCTTTATTTAAAATTATTTCAATTAATTCTTTTAAATTATCATTAAAAAATTTTTCAATATCAAAATTATTATTATCTTGTTTTAGTTTATTATTTGAATCTTCATCTAAAATTATTCTTTCTATTATCAATTCTGTTATTGTTTTAATTGAAGATATATCATTTATTAATAATTGAATTTCCTTTCTTTGTCTTGTAAATCCAGAAATTTTTATTGAATTTAAATTTACAATTTCTTGCAATGTTAAATTTGATATTATTTTATTTGTAAATAATTCAAATTCTTTATTTGGATTTAATATTGCTACTTCTTTAATATTATTTAAAGTTGTTGATTTTCGAGTTGATGGAGATTGCATTAATTTTCTTAATAAATTTAAATCTGATTTTTTTTGTGGGATTTCATTTTTATTTTCTTCTTTCTTTTCTTCTTCTTTTATATTTTCTTCTTTCTTTTCATCTTCTTTTTTTCCTTCTTCTTTCTTTTCATCTTCTTTTTTTCCTTCTTTTTTCTTTTCATCTTCTTTTTTTCCTTCTTCTTTCTTAATTTCTTCTTCTTTTTTTTCTTCTTTTTTCTTTTCATTTTCTTTTTTATTTTCTTCTTTCTTAATTTCTTCTTTTTTCTCTTCTTTCTTTTCTTCTTCTTTTCTATCTTCATTTTCATTTTCTTCATCACTAGAATCTAAGTCATTTAATCCCCTCATAAGTCCACTTAACAAATTATTAAATAAATTATTTCCAGTAGATTGATTTTGTTGTTGATTATTATTTCTTCTATTATTCCCACTTCCAGTTAACATATTATCAACCATTCCAACTAAATTATTTAAATTATTAGGATTTAAAAATTGTGACATAATATTACCATAAACATTTTCATTATTTCCACTTTGTGAATTATTATTTTGAGTATTAGTATTTTGTCTATTATTATTATCATTATTAATATTATTATTATTAATATTATTATTATTAATATTATTATTATTAATATTATTATTATTAATATTATTATTATTAATATTATTGTTATTAATATTAATATTATTCCTATTATTATTATTATTTAAATTAATATTTTGATTTAAATTATTATTTCTATTAATATTTAATGGAGCTGTAGTTATTGCATTTAAAATTCCTATATAACCTTGATTTGGTCTAATACCAAAATTAGTTGATTTTAAGACTTTTTTTAAATTCTCAGTTGCTTGTGAACAATCACTCAATGAATCAGTACATTTAATTAAAAGATCATTTGCTTTTTTTCTATCTTGTTCATTAATAATATATTGTTCTCTTTCCATTAATTCACTTAATCTTATTAAATTTGGAGTTATTTCTTGCAATAATAAACAATAATGTCTTATTGTTCTACTAATTGCAGTTAATGCATTTTGATTTGAATTTAATAAAGGAAGATTTATTGGTGTAACTTCTTGTCTAATATCTTCAACTGCTTTATTTATTTTTAAATTAGTATCTTTCAATAAATGTTCATAATTTTTATCAACTTGACTTATTGAAATAGGAAATTTATTATTTTCATTTATTTTTTCAATAGATAAATTTAAATTTTGATTATTAGATTCATTTTGATTATTTAAATTTTGATTATTATTATTACTATTATTATTATTATTATTATTATTTTGATTAGTTTGAGAAGTATTAATATTAATAATTCTAGTTTGAGCTCTAATATTATTATTATTTCTATTTTGTTCTTGTTGTAATAAAATATTACCTGCATTTGGATTTGAACTTCTATTAATAATTTCTGCAATTGGTTGATTTTGACTTCCTTCTACATTTCCAAAAATTACATTTGTTAAATTCATTACTGATGTATTATTTAATAATCCAGATAAGACATTTGAAAATGAATTACTTAAATTATTATTTGTATTATTTGAATTATTTTGATTTGTGTTTTGATTATTTTGTGTTTGTTCTATTGTTTTAAACATTAAATGAATTATTTCATTATCTTTTTTTATATGATCACTTAATTTTTCTTCATCTTTTAATTGTTTTCCTTTAAATATTAATCTTTCTCTTTCTATTTCAATATTATTAAATTTTTGACTTATTAATTTTTTTAAATCTTTTATATTTATTTCACTATCTACTGTTAATTCTGTTATTTTATTATCTAAAGTTTTTAATTTAATATTTCTTTGAATTTTTTCTGGTTTTGTTTCTTCCATTTTATATTTTAAATAATTAAAAAAACTTAAAATGAAATTAAATATTATATAAAATAATAATATTTAATTTTTTTTCCACATATATATATTTCAAATATAAAATTTAAATATAAATAAATAATTTTAAATCAAAAAAAAAAGAATGGAAGAAAATGAAATAGAAACTTTTGAAAAAAAATGGAAAACAATAGATGACTTAGGTTTCATAAAAGTATTAGAATATGCAAAAAATCCAAATAACAAAGAAATATTTGATATTTCAAAAAATGATTATATTAAATTATATTCTGAAGTCTATGATATATTAATGAATAGAAATAATGAAGTGAGAAATTTATGTAATCAAAGATTAATTTCAACTTTAAAATTTTTTTGTGAAAACACATTTGAAAAAGTAAAAAATTCAAATTCAGTTTTAGTTTTTATAGATTATTGGAATTCATATGAAAAAATTGTTTTAAATTGGGTAACAAGAGTTTTTAGTTATTTAGCTAGAGTGAAAGTTCTTATTCAAAGAAATAGTTCTTTTGAACTTGAATTGAAAAAAATTTTCAAAAATGAAGTTTATGATAAATTAAGTGAAATACTTAAACAAAATTTTTTAAGTTTAATTGATTCTTCTAGAAAAGGTGAAAATGTTGATTTAGTTAAATTAAAAGTTTTTATTCAATTTCTTTCTTATTTTAATGAAACTGATTTTATTGATATTATTATTGATTCAAATATTAATTATTATAAAGATTTATCTGAGAAACATTTAAAAGATTCTTATATTAATTATATGGATTTTGGAAAAAATGTTTTAGAAACTGAAGAATATAATTTACAACTTTATCTTCCAAGTGAAACTGTAAATTTAATTTTAAAAAAATTAACTGAAATTATTTTTTACAATAAATCTCAATTAATATTATATTTCAATGATGGATTTACATATTTATTAAATAATGAAGCAGAACAAAGAGAAAGATTAATATATACTTTTAAAATATTTTCAAAAAATGAAACAACTGTAAGTATTCTTTTAAATTTATTTAAAGAATTTTCAAAAACAAAATTTAATGAATTACTAACAATATATCAATTAAATACTCCATCAAAAAAAAATATTCCACCAAAAGATATAGCAACTAAAACAGATTTCTTACAAAAATATTTAGTTTTCCAAGAAAAAATGTCAAAAATAATAGCATGTTTTGAAGGAAATAGTTTATTTAATGTAATATTTAAAGAAGTATTAGAAGATATTCAAAGTGATCAAGATAATATTAATACTTCATATTTACTTCCATTTTACTTTGATCAATATTTAAGACATTCATGTGGAATTTCATTAAATTATGATACTTCAATTAAAGGAATAGATCAAGGTTTATTAATATTTCCTTATATAAGTGAAAAAGATGTTTTTATTGATATTCATAAACATTTACTTAGTAATAGATTAATTAATAATGATATTATTTCTATTGATTGTGAAACTTATTTAATTAATAAATTAAAAATACAATGCGGTGTTGAATATACTACTAAAATTGAAGGAATGGTTTCTGATTATTTAAGAAATAAAGAAATGAATCACAATTATAATGTTAGAATAAATCAAATTTGTAATGAAGAAAAAAATAATTTAAATGAAAATGATAATGAAAAAGATGTTAATTATAATCTTGATGAGAATAGTAAATTAATATTAAAAAATATTAATTCTTCTTTTTATGTTTTATCTTCTGAAAATTGGCCTAGTAATATTAATATAAGAAAAATTTTAATACCTCATGAATTAGATATTTTAACAAATACAATGTATAATTTTTATAAAGAAAATTTCAAAGGAAGAATTTTACAATGGTCTTTTGCAAATTCATTAATGGAAATTGAATATTCATTAATTGATAAAAAATATACTTTGATATGTAATACATTTCAAGGAATTATTTTATTATATTTTAATAATCCTTCAATTAGATTTAATAATTCAGTTAATGAAAATGATTTAATAAAAGGAATTCAATTTGAAGAAATTAATGATTTTAATAAATCAATTGAACCTTTTCTCAAAATAAAATTAATAACAAAAAATGAAAATAATTCATATTCATTAAATAAGAATTTTACTTTTAATGGTAAAAGAATAAAAATTCTTAATCAATTATATGATGAAGAGTATATTAAAAAAGAAAAAATTAAAGATGAAAGAAATGAAGCAATTGATGGTACTATTATTAGAATTTTAAAAGCTAAGAAAAAAATTGGTCATAATGATTTAACTAATGCAGTTCTTAGTCAGTTAGATAGATTTAAAATTAAAATTGCTAATATTAAAGCAAGAATTGATTCTTTGATTGCTAGAGATTTTATTTTTAGAGATAAGGATGATCCTAATTGTTATATTTATGCTACTACAGAAAATTAAATAATTTTGCTTTATTTAGAAATTAAAAACTTTATTGTTAATTTAAAATTTATATATTTAAATAATTTCAATTAATCAATGATTTTTAAAATAATTTTTAATTATTATTCTTAATTAAAGCAATCATAATTCTTTGAATTATTTAAAAATCATATAATATCCAATAATAAAATTAATTTTAATATTATATAATTTTCATTTTTTTATCCTAATAATATAATATTTTATTATTTTAAATTATATTTTATATTTTATTTAAATTATTTTTAATTCCTTAAATGAATAATGTTGAAAGACCAAAATTAAAATTAACTCAAATAAGTTTTCACAATGTATAATATATTAATTCTAACATAGAAAATAAAAGAAAACTTCAAATTATAGTATAAATTTCAATAAAGGAAAAGGATTAACAAATCATAATAAAAAAAAATCAAATATGAATTATAATTCAATCAATCCAACATCATTATCAAGATACGTAGGTTTAATTAAAAACTTTAGTCCTCTTCAAAGGAACAAATTTAGTTTAAAAAAAAATTCAATAAGCAAAGATAAAAATATAGAAAATAATTTAGATAAAAAACCAACAACAAATGCAAATTATTTTCAAGCATCATCTCAATTTTTAAAATATAAAACTTTAAAGCCATATTTAAATAAAAGCAACAATTCAAAAACATTTAAATCAATAAATACAAATAATTACATAATAAACACATTAAATCTTTCAGAAAAAAAAATAATAAATAATACAAGTTTAGAACCTCAAAATGAAACAGTAGATTTTGATATAAATTATAAAAAATTAAAAAAAGAAAAAGAAGAATTAGAAAAAAAAATTTCAGCTCAGAAAAAATTAATTCAAAAATTAATAGAAGATAATGAAAAATTAGATAATAAATTTAATGAAATTTATGAAGAAAATTGTAAAATAAGAAATGTATTATCATCATATAAAGATACACAAGAACAATTAATAATATTAATTAAATTAGTTCAAAAAAATGGAGTTGATGTTGAAGGAATAATTGATAAATGGAATAATGAAGTTGAAAATGAAAATAATAATTCTGATAATATTTCTCAAGAAAAAGAAATAAGTTCAATTAGTGAAAAACAAGATTATAAAGATAATAAATTTGATCCTTCTTTTACTCCTATTGTTATTAATGAAAATGATAAAAAAGATAATAGTATTAAAGTTAGTAATGTTCCTAAATTAAATTTCTCTAATTTACAAAAGAGAATTCAGTCTAATCAATTAAAAGAAAATCAAAAAAATGAAAATGGGAAAAATAAAAATAAAAGGAATTTATCTCAAGGAGATTTAAATGAAAAAATAGAGAAATTAGAAAATGAAAGTATAAATAAAAAAATGGAAAATATAAATATTAAAAAAAAACCACACCAAAAAAATTAGAATTAAAAAATTAATAAATTTAAAAATAAAAAATAACATTTTAAAATAATAATATTATAGAAAAAACCAAAAAAAAAATTGTCAATTATTTATTTAAAATATAAAATATAAAAAATAAAAATTAATAAATAAACTAATTACAAATATATATAAAAAAAAATTTAGATATTTAAAATCTCTTTATTTTCACTTTGAATAAATGCACTTCCAGTATAAAAATTCTCTTTATTATCATTTTTATTTTCTTTAAATTCTGCTCTAATCAACTCAATAGTTTTTTCTTGAATATCCTTATCAAAATCATCTAAATTAATATGTAAAGGATCAACAATAATATCATAAATTCTTAAAATTTTTCCAATACCAACATCAATAGTAAAACAAATCATAATAAAACAAAGTGTACTTAAATAAAAATTAATAGATCTAAACATCATATAAAAATTATTAAAATTAAAAAATCTCCAATACCAACTCATAAAAAATAAAATAATATAATAAGACATAACACTACCTAAAAATAAAAATGCACTAATAAAACTATGTGTACAAGTAGTTTGTAAAATTTTAAAATTAACAATTAAAACAACATTACTATAAGCAATAGAACCAGAACTAGGTAAATCTTGTAAAAAACCATCTTTCATAGGAGTAATATCACCATAGAAAGAATAAATAAAAATAAAAATAGCTTGTAAAATACCATAAAAAACCCATTTCCAAAAACGAAAAGGATGAAATAATTTTCCTATAATTCCTTGTGTATAATATCTATTATCAAGCATTAAAATATCATAAGAAACTTCTTTATCATAAATTCCAAACCAAATAATAGGAAAACTAGCAAAAATAATATTAAATAATTGATAAATCCAAGGATCATATAAATAATTTCCACTAAAATAATTTAAAAAACCAAACCAAAAATGAGGTATAACAAAAAGGAAATTTTTATAAAAATTATAACAAACAATAAAAGAATTTTTACGATAACTTTCTCTTCCATGAACAAATAATAATCTTTTTAAATATTTAAATTGACTAATAGCATAATCAGAAGCTCTCATTGCTTGTCTTCCTTCAACTCCAATAATACCTATTCCAATATTAGCAGTTGTTATCATATTTACATCATTTGCTCCATCACCAATTGATAATGTTGTTGTATTTGGTTGTCTTTTTTTTATTAATTTTACCATTTCTGCTTTTTGCTTTGGTGCTACTCTACAACATAATACACTATTACATCTTATTGATATTGAATAAAATAAATCTGTTAAATGAGAATCTTGAGTTATTTTATTTAATTCATTTTCTGATATTATTAATGCATATTTTTTCTTTTGAGGATGTATATTATTTATATCGAGATTTATATCATTTTTTAATATTTGTTCATTTTCAAAAAAAATTTTTGAAAATTCTTTTAATTTATTTGTTATTTTTTCTAATTTTAATTTTTCTGGAAATTCAAATATTATAAAATCATGTGTTATTAATTTACAACTATATGCTATTGATTTTGCAGTATCCATTTTATCTCCTGTTAATACCCAAATTTTAATACCAGCTCCAATAAAAGAATATAATACATCACTTACATTATCTTGTAATTTATCTTCTATTGCAGTTGCTCCTAATAAATAAAAATCTTTTTCTATTAAAGAATAAGCTTTTTTTAATAATTTATCCTTTTCAATTGGATTATTTAAAGCATTTTTATATTGATTATCAAAAATTAAATATTCTTCATTTGATATTTCTCTATATGCTATCATTAAAGTTCTCAAACCTTTTTTAGCAAAATTAATTAAATGATTATTTGTTATTTGTATTAATTCTTTATTTTCAGTTATTAATTCACTAATAACATTATCAGCTCCTTTTGAAAATAATCTAATTTTCTTATCTGGACATTCTGCAATTACACTCATTTTTTTCCTTTCACTTGTATATTCTAAAATATTTAATATTTTATATTGTGTTTCATTATCATTTTTATCTTTTAAATATAAATTATTATAAATATCTCTTTTTGAAAATATATAACCAAAATATCTTGCACAATTTACCATTGCTGTTTCATCTGGGGATGATGATTTATATATTATTTCAGGAAAAGAATGTTGATCTGTTATTACACTATGACAAATTGATAATGATAATAAATATAAATTTATTAATTTATATTGAAAATTATTTTTATTTAATAAATCATTTTCAAATTCTTTACTTCGAAAATTAAAATTTGTAATAATTCCAAAATTATCTTTTAAATTTAATTTACTTTCATTATTATCATTTTCATTTGTAAAATTATTATTTAAATCATTGTCATTGTTCTCATCATCAAAACCATACATTTTTTCTCCAATTGACATACCTTTAAATTCCATATAATTTTTAGTTAAAGTACCAGTTTTATCACTGAAAATAAATTTAACTTGTCCTAATTCTTCATTTAAAGTTGAAGTTTGAACAATTGGTGAAGTTTTCATTGATTTATCATACATAAAAATATCCCAAGAAATAAACATTCCTTGAATATATTTTACCATTTCTAAAGTAACAAGAAGTGATATTGGAACTATATTATTTAATAAAACTATCCAAGTTCCACATTTTGTTAATAAATTCTTAAAAGAAAAACTTTTTTCAAAATAACTTTCTTTTTCTCCAAATAAATAAGATAAATTTTTATTATTATATCTTAATTGAAATATTCCTACAATTGAACTTATTAAACTTAAAAAAACTTGAATAATGAAAACTACAAAAATTTGATGATTCATTATTTTTTCAACTTTTGATACTTTATCTTTTAAAACAGGTGAATTTTTCATTACTTTTGTATCATGTCCAACATAAATTACAAATGCATAAATATATTTAGTTTGTTTTAAAGAACAACCTCTTAAAAGAAAATTTTCATTTTCTAAAAAAGTTGGATTTTCATTTGATAAATTAAAAATAAATTTCCCATTAAATTCATATATAAATTCATTTGGTTTTTCACATTGAATAATACAACCATCAAATCTTTTTAATCTATCTTCATCAGTTAAATTATTATTATTATTTCCTTCTTTATTAAATTCAGTAATTATTTTTAAATTTGCTTTTTTAAATTTTAAATTTGTTTCTCCATCAATACTCTTAGTTTCAATATAACAAACTCCATTTTGATCACTTGTAGAAATAATTAAACAATCACAAGGAAAAAATTCATTATCATAAATTTTAATAATATCTCCAATTTTTATATCTTTCCATTCTTTTAAATCAAAACATTTATTTAATGGATTATAAATATAAGTTTTTTTTGAATTTTCCTCATCATCACTTAATTTTCTTTTCCAATCTTCGTAAAAATCTTTTATTCCATTTACTAAAACTACTACACTTAAAGGTAATAAAATTACTGGTTTTCCATCAGCGTTTGATATTTCTTTTATCATTTGTAAAAAGGCAATTATTAAAAAATATATATTTGCCATTTTTGAAAATTGCTCAAATAAAATTTTTGGAATTGCATTAAATTTTGTATATTTTGATGTTGATATTTTATTCGTTTGAATAATTTGATTTTTTTCATTTAATTTATATTTTGTGAAATTTATTTCAATATGATAATCAAAATCAAGAGAAACTGTTTTTGAAGATTCTCTTGGAAATGTATTTGTTGATATGTTTAATAATGAATCTTTTAAAGTATTATTAAATGTTGAATTGAATATATCCTTTATACTCATTCAATTCAAAAATTTTATTTAATTTTTTTATTTTTTTTTATATTATTATAAGTAAAATTAAATTTTATTTTATTTTAAAGAGACTAATTTTGTTTATATTAAAAAAAAAAATAATTTTTATTTATTTAATTAAATGCTCACTAGACTTAATATGATTGAAAATACTTCTAATTGTGATAATAATTCAATTAGTATTGGAAATAATTATAGTTCTGATTATAGTTTGAATAAAAATAGTTCTTCAAAATATAATAATAATATATCTCCAAATAAAAATATACAAAAAAATAATATTGTTTCTGAAACAAACAATATATTCCAAAAATCAGATAATAATAAGAATTTTGAATTAAATGAAAAAGAAAAATTAAAAATTACGTTTATGAATGATTTAATAAAAGGATATAATTTTTTATCAAATAAAGATTATGAAAAATCACTTCCTTTTTTTAAAAATTGTATAACTATTTCAAGTCAATTAGAGGATTATTTTAATTTATCAGATTCATTATGTAATTATTCAATATGTTTATTTTATCAAGGTAATTTAGAAGAATCATTAAAATTTGCAGAATCTTCATATAAAAATTTAAATAAAATATTAATAATTGATAAAAAATTAACAGAATTAAAAATAAAAGTATTATGTAATTTAATATTATCTTATTTTTCATTTAATAAATGTGAAAATGGTTTAAATACTTTTAATGAATTAATTGAAATTATTGATGAAGTTGCATCTGAAAAAGATAGACAATTTCATATTAAAATTGTAATTTATACTTTTTTTAGAGTGAAAAGTTTAGTTAATTATGAATCAGATAATTATTTTTTAAATGAAAAATATAATGACTCAAATTCAATAATTCATTTAAATTTAAATATTTTTAATATTTTCCATAAATATATGTTAAATAATAATATTGAATATTGGATTGAATCATTAAATCAAGAAATAGATAAATTAAAAGGAAAAAATTCTAAAATTGATGTCCAAACATTAATTTTTTTAACATTTCAATATGAAATTGGAAAATCAAATTTAGAAAATAATTCAGATGATAATAATAAAAAAAAAATTATTGGTTTATGTAATTATATAAAAAACCAAATGAATATGTCAAATGATGTGTCAATTAAAAAACCAGAAATAATAATAAAAGAACAAAATGAAAAATTAGAATCAAGTAAAAAAATATATAATATTTTATATTCAAAAGAAGAAGAATTATTAAATAAAGAAGTCCAAAGTTTTAAAAATGAAAATGATGATAAAGATTTATCAAATAGTAGATTATCAATATCTTCAAATGCAACATATCTTGATTTTGGAAATCAATCTTGTTCAAAAGAATTTATTCAATTATTATTAAAATATTCACTTAAATTAGTAAAAAATGATAAAAGATATAAAAATGATTATGGAACAAAACTTTTAAAACAATTAAATTTAACAAATGAATTAATTAATAAGAATATGCTTGATTTAAATGGGATAAAAATTTCATATTTTGATCATAATATATCAAAGAGTTTAATTAAATTATTTGAAAATTTAATTTTTATTTATCATAGACATATGTTATTAAATGGATATAATAAATTTAAGAAAAAAATATCTATTAGAAATTTAGTAGTAAGAGATAAAAAAATAAATGATTTTTTGTTAAATAATTTTGATGTTTTACAAGAAGGAGAAATATTAACAAAAATTAATTATAATTCTCTTGGAATAAAAGAACATTTTTATAAAGTTTTTAATAATGAAGATAATGATTCATATGAAATAAGAATTTTTCCTTCAATTGTAGATACAAAACCAAAAAAAAAAATACCTTTAAATTCTATTATAAAAATAACTTATGGTATTTATTCTGAAAATATTAAAAGAAAGTTTTTAAATTTAAATCAAAAACGTATTAATGCTCCTTGGTTATTTTTATCAATTTTCTATAAAAATAAAACCATTGATTTATATTTAGAACATTCAAAATTAATTAAATGGTTTTATGGTTTTTATAGTTATTTTAAAATGTATCAATGTCCTAATAAAATTGTTTCAGTTAGATATTTTCTTTTAAATAGAATTAAATTAAAAGCAATTCATAATTTAAAAGAATTATCAAATGAAAGTGAAAATCTTTCTGAAAAAGATGAAGATATAATTAATAATTTATCAAATGATCAAGGAATTCAACAATTTAGTTTTTGTAAAATTATTTTATTATATAATAAAATATTGCCCTTATGAAAAAATTTAGATAATATAAATTACAATTAATAATGAGAAATTAAATATATTATTTTATATTTATAAAAAATTATTAGTATAATTTAATTTAAAAAATTAGTAAAAAAAGGAGAAATTAAAATTTTATTAAAATTATTCAAATTAAAATAATTGATACTAAAAATCATTTATAAATTAAAATATATATCAATTTATTTATTATATGGACTATTTCATTATTATTATTTATAATTTTCATTATTTCTTCTTCTATTATCTGATTTAATATTCAATAATTTATTTACAGAATTTAAAGAACTTAATATATCTTTAGGGATAATTGCAAGCATTTTCTTAGTTTGATATATTATATCATTTAAACTTTCAACATATTTAGTCCATAATAAAAAATATAACAAAGTAAAAAAAACAATAATAATAATACTCATAACATATGTAATTATTTTAATTTTTTCAAAATAATTTTGCACTGTTAAATCTAATTTTTCTCGTAAATTAACTAAACTTGGAATTAACAAATATTCAGTTATAATTTCAATTTCTTTTAATTCTTTACAATTAAAAATATTCATTGGAGAATATTCTTCATATAATGTTTTATTTATTGTTATAGAATCACTATTAGTATAATTTTCAGTACCAAATAATGTGAAATTATAAGTTAAATTATATTTTTCCCAAACTTTTTCATAATTTATAATCCTTGATTTTATAACTCTTAATTCATTATAATAATTTGACATAATTACAGATAAACCATATTTAGCTCCTCCATTTAAAAGTGTATTACAATTAAAATTATCATCATTAGGATAAAATTCATCAAAAAAAGGTTGAGTAATATTACAAATATCTGAATTAAATAAATAATATCTAAAATCTGAATATTCTTTTCCAAATCGATGATGATATTTTGAAATTTCAGATAAAATGTTTTTTTTTGCTATAATATGTTGAACAAAAATAGTTTGAACTATATTTCGAACATATTTAGCGTTAATTATTGTTTTATAATCAAATAAATATTCTCTTATAACAATATCTAATAAAATAACATTTGTTTGTAGTTTTGATTCATAAGAATATATAGTGATAAAATCTTGTAAATTTTTCACAAAATTAAATAAAATTAAAAGTATAATTAATATATATATTACAACCAAAACTTGCATAGAAAAAAAAATTATATTAATAATTCTTATTATTGATGAATTTTTTTGATTTGTACTATTATCTTCATTTTCTTTATATAAATTTTCAGAATGATTAATATGATTTTTTCTTAATTTTTCTTTTTTTAATCTTGAATTTTCACTATCTTCACTTAATAATAAATCATTTTCATTAAAATTTTGAATTTTTTTTGTAAAATATTCACATTTACTTAGATAAGTTAAAATTACATTCCCTTTAATTTCAAAAAAAACTTCAAGATATGAATTTTTTGTAGATTGAACATCCATAAAAATATTATAAATAATATAAAAAGTAGATAAAAGTATAATAGAAGAAATAGCATAAATTATTAAAAACATTTTTTTTTTTTTTTTAATAATTTCATTAAATTCATTTTTATAAGTTTCTTGTGCTAATTCAATATCAATTAAAATTCCATTTAAAGTATTTTTCATATAAAAAAAAACATTAAGATTTAAAGGTATTAAATATTTTTCATTTAAATGTGCAATTGCATATAAACTAGTAATACTTTTAGAAAGAGTAGAAATAAAATTTACATTATGCATACTAACAGTATAATCATAATTAATAAAATAAGTTGGTAAAATAGTTTCAAAAATAATTTCAAAGTTATTTTCACTTAAACCTGCAGTTTTAATAGATAAATCAGATATAAAAGAATTAGTTTTTAAATATAATTGAATTAATCTTTCTGTATAATTTTTTCTATATACTTCTCTATTAGTATAAAAATTATTATAATCTGGAAAAGATAATAAAACTAATTCTCTTACAAGTTTTAATCCGTGAACACTTCCTGTTTGAATTTCATATATTTCTTTTATATTTACATATTTTTTATCTAATAAATTAAATAAACTAATTATTAAAAGAAGAAAAAGTAATCCATATGATATTATAATTACAAAAATTATAAAACTTATTATTTTTAATTGAATTATACAAGTTGGTACTTCTTCTTTTAATAATGAATCTGTAATTTGTTGAAATAAATTTTCTTTTTTTACATCTTCTTCTTTATCAATAAATGATATTGGTTTTTGAAGAATTGGTTTTTCTTGTGTTGTTTTTTCTTCTTTTTTAGAAGTAATATTTTCTTTATCTAAAATTTGTTGAACTCTTGATTTTTTCTCAAAAGGTGTATCTTCAAACCTATTATTTTGAAAATTAAATATTTGAAAATTCATTTTTGTAAAAGAAATTTTATAATATGTATCATTATTTTCACTTCTAAATGTTTTAGGTACATTTTTTTTTATATGAGAATTTTCATCTTCATTTGAATTTGATTCACTTAAATAATCACTTGAATATTCATCAGTTAATTTTGAAGTATCTTCATCGGAATTTTGAGAATTATCATTAATACTATTATTTTCATTTAATTTTTTTAAAGCTTTTTCTTTTAAATAATCAAATTTTTCTTTTAAATTTAAATTATTTAATTTATATGAAATTTGTTTTGGTAAAAATTCTATTCCTTTTTTATTTGGAATACTAGGTATAAAATCAGTATCAATTAAATCAGGAATTTTTTGATTTATTGCAGTTGGTAATTTCTTTTCTTTTTTATAGAAATTATCACTATCTTCAAAATTACTGTTAATAGTATAAGATTTGTTCATTGAATTATGAATAAATTTTAGACCAGTATTATTATTATTTTTATTATTTCTTGGGGAACTTTCAATACTATCAGAATAATGTAAAACTGACATTGATTCAAATTCAAAAATATATCCTTTTATTTTTTCACCAAATAATATTTCATTTACAGTTAATAATAATAATTCCTTTCTTTTTTCTATTTCATTTTCATTTTGAATAGTTCTAATCCAAGTTATTTGAGTTGGATTATTATAATTGTTTTTTATTATATCTCTTTTTATTTTTAATCTTTCTTCATAAGAATTATTTTCATTTTCAACAGAAAATCTTAAATATTCTTCATGAAATTCTTTTATAAATGATGTAACTTCACATGAATTTATTAAATTTGAGAATTTATTTCCAAATAATTTAATACAATTACCACTAAAATTTTGAATAACCAAAAGTTCATTTGTTAAGACAATATAAGGAATATTTGCATTAACATTTTTTTCATTAGGAGAAAAAAAACTAGTAAATTTTAAAACTTTTAATATCCATAAATTTTCTCTTGAATCAGTTCTAATAAAAGAAGCTCTAAAATGAAAAGGAATTAAATATCTTGATTTAGTAACAGCATAAACATTCCTTTTTTTATATTCAAAAGTACTATAACTTTTTAAATTTGATTTTTGTTCAATATTAAAATTTGTTTTCTGAGAAATAAATTTATCATGATCAAAATGAAGAATTTCTGGAATTAAAAGATTAATTGAATGGCCTAATAATTCATTTTGACTAAAACCTAAAAATGCACAAATATCATTTGAAACATGATTAATTATTCCTATTTTTCCAGGATCTGCACTAAAAATTAAATAAAAATGCATATCATCTGAAGTTAAATTATTTATATCAAAATGTTCTTTATCTAATTCAATTCTTGTATTATGTGGATTTAAAATTATTGATTCTATTTCTTTATATATTTCTGAACTTTGTTTTTTATCTGACATTATTTCTGATAAAAATTCATAATATAATTCTAATAATTCTAAATCTTGTTTTTTCATTTTTCTTAATTTTAAAAATAGAGTATTTATTTCTGATATTAAATTATTTATTTGACTTCCATATTTATTTAAAGTATGAAAATCTTGTTGATTTTCTAAATGATTTTTAAATAATAAATTCCAAAATTCTACATATAATATTGATACTTTTGATATTAAAGATTTAAAATTTTTAAATTTTGTTTTGAATAAAAGATAATTTCCAACTTCTTCATTATCATCATGAAAATTAAATTCACAATTTTCTTCATATTGTTTTTTATGTCTATAAATAATAAAATCATCTTCTAAAGTTTTATCATGAATTTTATCGCAAATTTCTAATTGTTCAGCAGCTCTTATTTTATTATTCATTTTTGAAATTAAAAATAGTACATAATTAATTCTTAAATTAACATCTTTAGGAAATTTAGATAAAGCCATTAAATAAAGTGTATCAATATATTCAATTAAACAAACAATAGCTTTATTTTTTTCATTTCTAAATTCTAAAAATAATTTAAGTGGGCAATGCGTTAAATTACATTGACTTTCAATTTTTAAAGCATAACTTATTAAAATTAATTGAGAATCTCTTTTATGAAATTTTTCAATTTTATGCATTAAAATTCTTATTCTATGAATAAAATCATTTGAAGATGTAATTTTAGAAGGTTCTGTTAATAACATTGATAAAGGAGAAGCAAATTTATAATAAATTATAATAATTATAAGAGGCCATCCTAAAAAAAAGACAATTATTCCTGAATTAAATTTTATAAAAGTATTTATTATTTTAATTGACATTAAACAAATTGAACTCCAAAAAAAAAGTGAATTTTTTAATATTTTCAATCTTAATAATTCATAATTATAATCTGGTAATTCTCTTAAATAATAAATCCAATGCCAAAATGAAAGTAAAATTAAAGAAAAAAGAAGAGGCCATTGACTTTCTTCTCCAATAAAAGAAAAAATAATAACTATTAAAAATTTAATCCAATAACCTGAAATATCATTTTTATTTGTTCTTTTTCCAGTTGGAGATCTTTTATTATATGAAGTTTCAAGAAATGTATAAACAAATGAATAACTACCAATTAAATAAATTATCATTGTTATTATTGTGAAAAATATATGCAAATAATGAATTCCTTTCCAACATTCAACTGAATTTGCATATTTTAATTTTTTATTTTTACAAATAAAAACAGAAAAAAGCATTTCTATATTTTTATTATTTAATTTTTAACTTACTTAATATTGGAATGAATAAAATATATGAAATTAAATGACCAATTGAAAAATATATTCTTATACAAAATATTATCATTGATTTAGGTTCTTCATTATAAAACATGAAATAAATATTTAATGTTAGAGTTATTAATATTAATAAAATTATGAAATATAAACATATAAAATATACTTTTTCATTATTAACAAAAAATTCAAGTAAGTTAAAATAACTAAAAAAAGGAGCAAAAAAATGATATAATTTATTAGGTTTTTGTAAATCTTCAAACTAAAATAATTAATAATTAATATATATACATTCTCATAAAATGAAAATGATAATAATTGAAATAAAGAAATTATAATTGTAATGACTTCATAAGATATTGATGACATATAATATTTTAAACCTAAAGATTGAGCATTAAAAAATCTTATTTTTAAGTTTGTTACAATTTTATCAATTTTTGAATTGTCATTATCATATTGTAAATTTAAATTTTCTAATTTTGATTCTTGCATTTATAAAGTAAATTAAAATGCATTAAAAATTTATTTTAAAACATTTTAATCTAAAAAAAATAAATATATATAATTGATTAATAAAATTGAAAATTTATAATATTTAAAAAATCCATTTATTATAAAATAATAAATAATAAATTTGCACTTAAAATAATAAATCAAATAATAATTTAATATATTACACTTAAGAATATATAATAAACAAAATACAATAATTAACCTTTTAAATAAAAATAACTTAAAAACTCTAAAAACCCAAAAAAAAACAAAAATCATAAAAATAAAAAACAAAACCAAAAAAAAAGCCATTCAAAAATAAAAAAATTCGATTTTATAAAAACATAATAAAAATAACAAATCTCAATAATCAACATAATAAAACCAACAATTAAACCTTCTATAACATTCCATCAATCCATACAAAATATAAAACAAAAGATAAATAGGTTGACAAATAATTCCAATAAAAATCAGTAAACCAATAACAACTTTACTTTTTTTTTCCTCTTCTTCATTTTTTTGACTTTCTTCCCTACTTTCAATATTATAATCTAAATCAAAACCATTAAAATCAAAAGGACTATCAAATTCATCATCATCATCATCAATAGTTTTTTTTTTAGTATAACATTTAACAAATTCATAAGCACAACCAAAAAATAAATAAAAAACAATAATTAAAATAACACCTAAAAAACCTAATAAACAACTAAATAAATACCATAAAAATTTCAAACAAGGATTTTTTCTCCATTTATAACCAGAATCACTTTCATATCTCATTCCAGGACAACCACTTACATTATACATTGCATAATGATTTTCTGTATATCTTTTTAAACATAACCAACAAAAATCATATCCACAATTTATACAATGCATTTGATTACATCCTTCATTTTTTTCTATTATTATATTACATTTTGGACATTGTTTATAATTATTTCCATTTTTATTTTTATTTTGTATTTCATGTAATAAATTTAATTCATCATTTAAACATTTTCCTTTTTCATGTTTTCCTAATTTATGGCATTTATAACAAAAAATATGATGATTATTACATTCTACAAAATCACTTTCTGGATTTGTACAATCTACTATTTCTTCACAATCTGGAAAAGGACAATTTAAATATAATTTATTTGGATTTGTTAATTTAATTTGAATATTTTTAAATTTTTTATATTTTTTAAATACTTCTTCAGATACATTTTCTTCTATTTCTTCATCTGAATAACGTTTTGGACATCCACCTAATAAACATTTAATATCTAATACTTTGCCATTTATTATTTTATTTGTTAAATATGTTTTTATACAAGTATCACAAAAAAAATGACCACATGATATTTGAGCTTTATTATTTGGATTTATTTTATTTGAAAAACATATTCTACATACATCGGGAGATTCAAATAATAAAAGTGTTTCTTTTGGTATTTCTATTTTACCAAAATCAAATTTTTTTTTTCTATCTGATTGAGATGTTGATATTAAATTATTTGAGTTGTTAATATTTATATTTTTGCTATTATTGTTATTATTGTTTATTATTCCTGAATTTAATATTTTATTTGATTGAATTAATGAATTTTTATTATTATTTTCTTGATTGAATAAAAGAGTTTGAGAAGAATCATTTTTTATTTTTGAATTTATTGAAATATTATTTTTTAATTCTTTTGTTGATGATTTTTTTAAATTAGTACAATTATTTTCATTATTATTTGTTAGAGTGTTATTATTAATATTTTTATTTATCAAATTTAACTCATTTGGATTATCATAACTATTATTTTTACTAATATTATTTTGAATATCATTTTCAATTAAAGAATCATCAATATGTTCATTTTTTTTTCCTTGACAAATTTTACAAGATTCATCTATTATATTAAATTTACTATTTGATTTATTAGGATTATAATATTTATGATTATATAAATGAGTATCTGAATCTTTACTTAATAAATTTAATGCTTCATCAACAGTTGTAAAAGGATGAATTTTTAATAACATCATTAAAATCTCTATATCATATCCTAATTCAATTAAATTTTGTGCAACTTGATTTCTTATTCCATTTATTTTTATTGCTGTTTTACTTAATTCTGGATTTCTGTGATGATGTTTTTTTTTATTTGCTTGTTCTAAATTATAACTTACAGAAAATTTATTTAAAAGAGACATTATTTTTAGGATTATTATTTTTCAGAAAATTTTTAAATAATAATAATATTTATCTATTGACAATGACTTTTTAAATTTTTCAAAAATCACTTTTTTTTTTAATAGTATATTATTTCAATAAAAAATTATTTAAATCTGGATTAATAAAACTTAAAAACGTTTCAATATATATAAAAATAAATTTTGATATATAACATATTTTATATATAAAAATTAATAATTTAATAAATATTTTATATTAAAATACAATACAACATGAAAGTTTTTTTGGAATTGTGTTTTCATTTTCAATATTATTACTATAATTATTTACAGCATTAAATTGTTTAAAACTTTGAATTAACGTAATTTCTACCAAAGGAATATTATATATATCATCAACAAATTGAACTTTTTTTTTTTGTTTTTGTTTAGATTGAATAAAATAATTTTGGGAAGGAAGTTTTTTATCAAATGGATCATCAATATTAAAAGCATTAGTTTCCTTTTTTAAAGGGAAAGTTGTCTTACTTGAATGTTTAATATAACTTGAACATTGAGAAATATCAGTTGAAATATTTAAAGTTTCTGAAAAAGTTTGTTTATTTTTAATAGTATTTGAAAATTTTTTTTTTAATTCATCATTTTGTAAAATAAATTGTATATTTTTCATTTTTAAAAATGATTCATTAGGTAAAATTAAATTATTAAATATTGATTTATAAATTGAAATATCTCTTGGTAAACTATATATTTTTATTAATTTATTTATAAAAATATCAGAATTAAATGCTTCATCTATAAAAAGTGAATTGATTTTATTTTTCATTTTTGTTATAAATTGCATTTCTGAATTTGATATTTTTAAAGCAGCAATTACTTTATTTTCTGTTTTAATTATTATTATACTTCCAGCTGATTCATAATTTATATAATTAAAAGATATTTCATTATATAAATTTAATATTTCTACTTTTGCTTCTTGAAAACTATTAATATTATCTCTTCTTTTTAATGATTTTTCATATTTTAAATTATATTTTTTAAAAATAAATTCACTTCTTTCTTTGCTTAAAGAAAAATTTTTTAAATTTTCTTGATTTTTTACAATAAATGAAAAACAAAGATATTTTTCATCATTTTTTGATAAAATTGAATCTGGTGCTCCAATATAAAATCCAATAAAGGTTGATGTACTTAAAATCTGAATAAATGATACTAATAAATCAATTTTAATTTTATTTAATTGTTCAAACCATAATATTCCTATTTCATATAAATTATTTGATATTTTATTTTCTTTTTTTAATTGCTCAATTTCATTTTGTTTTTCAATTATTATTGTTTCTAATCTATTATAACTAATAATCCAATTTTGAAATTTTAAATCAAAAGATACTTGAAACCAATTTTCACTTAAAATTTTAATTTGATAAATAAAAATAGATTTAATTTGTTTTGAAACATATAATTCATTTAAAAAAGAAAATAATTCATCTTTAAATAATTTATTATCATTTCTTTTTATTTCAGTAAATTCATATATATGAGGTAAACCTCTTTTAATTATTTTTATTTCATCAATATTTTTAGATTCATTTATAATTAAACCATTTCTTAAAATATTCCCTAAATGTGTTTGAAAAAGAGGAAAATTATTGTTATTGTTAGATAAAATATATGAATATGCATTAATATAATTTTGATTTAAAGTAATTACTTTTTTTTTCTACTGAAATTAAAAAATTATTTTTTACTGAAATTATATTAGAATTATTATTTATTGTGTCAATTACAATTTTAATATCATTATAATTTTCATTTACATTAGACAATTCCATTTTAAATTATAATAATTTATTAAAACAAAAAAAAATAATAAAAAAAAAAAGAAAATTTAGAAAACTAAAAAAATTACAAAAAAAATTTAAAAAAAAAATTATCCATCTCTCCATTCAAAACCACAATCACAACATTTATAAAAAATTGTAGAAGGTTCATCTGCACTTCTAATTTGAATTTCTTTAAAAAATGCTTCTGTAAATTCACATTTAGGACAAACAATTGTTGTTTTTGCTACATCAGCCCATGCTTCTTTTCCTCCAAAAATTGTATCTGTGTCTTTATGTTCAAATGTTTCTGTAAATTTTATTGTTTGATTTAATACAAAAACATATGGACATGTTTTACAAAAATAACGAAATGAATTTATACTTTTTTCTATTAAAAGTAGACTTCCACAAGTTGGGCAAAATAACATCTTATTAATTTTTTATTTTTTCTTTTTTTTTAATTATTTTTTGTGAAATTTAAAATAAGGTTTTTAATTTTTTTTAAATATTTTTTTTTTTTTTTTTGTATTATTAATTTTATGTTATTGAAATATAAAATTTATTAATTATAATAAAATGAATGTTTTAGATATGATGAAGGAAATATATTGAATCATAAAAAAGATTTAATATCAATTAAAAATTTTAATTAACCATATCAAGTTATAACTGATGGAATTAATTTATTTGAAATTTGATAGAATATATTAAATGTATTACATTTTATAAATAAGTGAAATCAAAGATTTTATCTAGAATAGTGTTGTTATTAATATAAAATTTTTTATTCCATAATCTAAATGTGGAAATTAATATATAATTTGATGATAATAGTAATAAACAAATATATTACAAAAACCACTCATATAGATTAATTGATACAATATGAATAGAAAAATATATTTTAAATTATAGAATTGATAATATGATTAAATCAATTTAAAAATAAATTTTTTAACGAAAAAAATAAATAAATTAATTTTGTGAAATGATATTTATTATATAATAAACATTTAAAAATTAAAATTAATTATTATTTTATATAATATTTATTAATTTTAATGAATAATAAAAATATTACAAAAATTAAAAAAGAAAAATCATTTAATTATTATAATAATAAATCACATAATAATAATAAACAAGATAATAAATTAGAAAAAAAAGAAAGATATTCAAATATATTTATAAAATTATTAGTATTAGGTGATTCAGGAGTAGGAAAAAGTACTTTAATTTCTAGATTTCTTAATTCTTATATAGTTAATAAAGAAGAGGCAAAAAATAATTACGGTAAATGTAAAATTTCTTTTGAAAATAATACAAAAAATATAAAAATAAATGATATTTTATGTGAATTTCAAATTTGGGAACCTAGTTTAAAACAATTTAATACAATAACAAAACAATTTTATAGAGATTCTCATGGATGTATTTTAATATATGATATTACTAATGAAAATTCTTTTTTAAATATAAAAAAAATTTGGTTAAAAGATATATATGAAAATTTTGGGAAAAATTTTCCTATTATTATTTTAGGAAATAAAAAAGATTTAAATTCTAAAAGAGAAGTTTCAATTGATAAAGTAATATCTTTTTGTAAAGAAAATTTTTTAGAATATTATGAAATTTCTGCCTTTTTAAATTCAGAAGTTAATGAAATTTTTAAAAATATTGGAATAAAAATTCTTCAAAATGATGAAATTGTAAATCAAAACAGTAAAGGAATTTCTATAGATTATAATACATTTTATAAAGAAAAAAATAATACTTGTAATTGTTGAATATTAATATATAAATTTATTTTAAATAAAATGAATTATATATTTATTTTTTTAATTTAAATTTTAAAAAAAATGAATGTTAATTTCACTTCAAATTATTTAAATTCATTACCTCAATTTTTATCTAAACCAAGACATATTAAATGTTCAAATCATCCTGATTATTCAGCAAATTCTTTTTGTTCTGATTGTGGAATATTTATATGTAAACAAACTGGTTGTGGTAATAAACATTTATATCATCAAGTTGAAAATTTAGATGATTTATTATTTTCTCAAATCTTACCTAAATTGAATGAATTAGTTAATATTAATTCAAAAGTTTTTTTTAAAAGTAATATTAATAATAATGGATTAACTTTAAATACAAATTTTCTTTTTTCAGTTAATTTATATAAAAATAACTTAAAAAAGTTTATTATTGATGAAAAGGAAAAAATTTGTTTGAAATATAAAGATGTTTTAACAATTCTTCAAAAAGTTTATCAAGAATATTTAAGTCAATTTGATATTTTTATGGATAATATTAATCAAAAATTAGATTTATTAATAAAAAATATTACTTCTAGTTACCAGTTTTTAGATAATAATTTTGAAAAACAATTAAATAAATTAAATCAAGATATTATTAATATGATAAATATAAGTAATCATAAATTAGAATCATTTGTTAAAATGATTGGAAAAAAAGAATATATTGATAATATGAGTGAAATACTTAGCAATATTCAATTCCAAAATAATAATAAAACTAATTATGTTAGCTTAAATCAAGAATTTAATAATCAAATTGAACAAATTAAAAATAATGCAAAAGAAAGTTATTCCCCAATTGATAAAAAAGGTGAAACTTTTTTTAATAATTTAATAAATAATTTCCAAATTGAGTATCAAAATTTAATTAAATATAATAATAATTTACTGAAAAGTTTTAATATGAATAATGATAGTTTAACCTCTCCAAAGAAATTATCTAATATAAAAATTCCAAAAAAAATTTTAATTATTGATTTAGATTTATTTATAAGAGATTTAATAAAGAAAATAAATGAAGAAAGAAAATTAAATGGAAACAATATAATATTAAATTGGGATAATGATTTATCAAATTCTGCAGAAGACTTTTTAAAAAAAAAAAATGGAAATTTTAATGAAATTTTTGATTTAAATTCTTTTTCAAAAGAAATTCGAACTATTTTAAATCAATCATATTATAATGAAGAAAATTATTTAAATAAAATAATTACAATTCCTTATATTAATGAAGATGCAGATATTGAAAATATTATTCATATTCTTAAAAACTCTTATAAATTTATTTTTAGTAATGATTATAATATAATTGGAATTAATGCTGAAATTTCAAAAGTTGATAGTTCAAAAATTAATTTAATTATTAACTTAGGTTATATTAAGTAATTTTATTAAGTAAATGATATATAAAAAATATTTGAATAAAAAAACATATTTTTAATTAATTAACAATATATATAATTTTTCTATTTTTTTAGTTAATTTATTATTTAAAATCTAATTTTTTAATATAAATGAATAATAATAGAAATTAAAATTTTGAGTCATTACATTTTTATTTTAAATTTAATAAAGAAATATTTAATATTATTTCATTACATTAAAATTAAAAGTAAATTAATATTTATTAAATGTGTATATTTAACTTTCTTCATCATTTTATTTAAACATATTATATATTTAACTCAATTACCTAAAAAAAATTAAATTAGTAATTTAAATTAATATTTAAAATTTACATTTTTTTATTTTGAGGAAATACATTATCATTTATATTAAAATCAGTATTTTTTTTATTCTTATCTTCCGAAGGAAAAAAAACAATACTAACCAATAAAAAAATAAAAAAAGAAATCATTAATACAATAAGAGAAACTAAAAACATTTCTCCATAAGTCCATTTTTTATTTTTTTTTCTATTAATTGAATTTTTTGAAGGTAAACTTCCCATAGAAGAAGAAGAATTTTTATATCCATTACTAATTTTCCCTTTAGAAGAAACATATTTTTGATCAACTTTTTCCTGAAATTTCCCCATTTCCTTTCTATCTTTTTCAATAGGAGCAACAAAAGATTTCCCTTTAAAAGCTTTCATTTATAAAAATTAATTTAAAATCAAATATAATCAAAAAAAAAAAATATTATAAAAAGTAAAAATATATATAAAAAAATGGAAGATAAATGGATATCTCAATTAAAAGAAGGAAAATGTCTCCCTGAATCTGAAGTAAAAATCTTATGTGAGAAAGCAATGGAAATTTTTATAGAAGAAAGTAATGTCCAACCTGTAACAGCACCAGTAATAATATGTGGTGACATTCATGGTCAAATATATGATTTATATGAATTATTTAAAACAGGAGGTGATATACCAAACTCACGTTATGTATTTATGGGTGATTTTGTAGATCGTGGTTATAATGGTGTAGAAACATTTTCACTTTTATTAGCATTAAAAATTAAATATCCAAGTTATATAACATTAACAAGAGGAAATCATGAATCACGTCAAATTTCTTTTACTTATGGTTTCTATGAAGAAGTTAATAGAAAATATGGTAATGTTAATGTATGGAATTATTTTACAGATTTATTTGATTATTTACCAATTGCTGCTTTAATTGAAGGAAAAATATTTTGTGTACATGGTGGACTTTCTCCACATATTGAAACTGTTGATCAAATTAGATTAATTAATAGAAGAATGGAAATTCCACATGAAGGAGCTTATTGTGATTTAATGTGGAGTGATCCTGATGATATTGAAACTTGGATTATGAGTATTAGAGGTGCTGGATGGCTTTTTGGTTGGAAAGTTGTTAATGAATTCTGTTTTTTAAATGGATTAGAACTTGTTTGTAGAGCTCATCAATTAGTTAATGAAGGATTTCAATATTGGTTTAAAAATCAAAATTTAGTTACAGTATGGAGTGCTCCTAATTATTGTTATAGATGTGGGAATAAAGCTAGTATTTTGAAAATTAGTTATGATTTACAAAGGGAATTTGCTATTTTTGATAGTGCTCCTGAAAGTGCTAAAAGTGCACCACCAAAAACTCTTGTTCCTTATTTTCTTTAATATTGTTTTTTTTGTACTATTTTTTATCTTAAAATTTTATATTTAATTTATATATTTTTATAAAAAAAAATTTTATTTATGATTTTTTAATTGAATGTAATAATTAATATAATAAAAAATATTAAAGATAAATTATTATATAAAAATAGATAATTATATTATTGTCAATTATCTTAAAATTAAAAAAAAAAAATAAAAATACTTTTTTTCATTTCAAATTATACCTATTTTACAAATATTAAAAAATTGGCATTTACCAAAAATAAAATATAAAAAAAAATGGAAAACAAATTAACTTCAGAAATAAATGCAAAAATTGCCTCAATCTTAACATATCAAAAAAATAAAATATTAAAAAACAATAAAAAGCCTTTAATTTTAATATCAACAGGAGCATATTGTCCTCCTCATAAAGTTCATATTCAAAATTTTCAAATATGTAAAAAACAAATAAAAACACATAATTTAATTTTATGTTTAATAAGTCCATCACATGATTCATATTCTTCAAGTAAAAATTCATATCCTTGGAATTTACCATTAAAAACTCGCTTAAATTTACTTAATTCAATAATAAAAGAAGAAAATGAAGAAAACTTTATAATTGCAGATACATGGGAAGGTGAACAAAAGTATTTTATTGATTTTCCATCAGTATTTAAATTAAGAGGAGATGAAATTAAAGAAATTGCAAAACAAATTTTAGGAATTGATATTGATTTTGGTTTTGTTATGGGAGCTGATTTAGTTATTAGAACTTATTGTATGAAAGTTATGACTAGAATTGGAATTCTTGTTGTTGTTAATAGACCTGATTGGGATAATAAATTAGTTTTAGAAATGAAAGAAAAATTAGAAAAGGAAAATAAAGATAATGTTATTTTTATTTATCCTGAAGAAAATGATTTTTGTGATGCTATGAGTAGCACAAAAATTAGAGAATTATTTGATGAAAAAAAATTTGATGATGTGATGAAATATACTTCTAAGGAATGTGTTAAAATTTTAGAAAAAGATTTTAAAGAAAGGAGAAATATTATTGGGTTTAATTATTAATTTTTTTATTTAAATATTTTTCTTTTAAACTTATATTATAATTGATTTAATTATATTGAAGAAAAATTAATATTTTAATAAAATAATTAATCACAAATAGGAAAAAGTAAATATATTGAAAAATTTAAATTTGAATATTCAAATAATAAATATATAAAATATATAAATGAAGATATATATATGTAAATGTTAAAAAATTGATTTATTATTTTTTCAATGTAAAAAATTTATTCTAATAAAAAAACAACAATTGATAATAATAAATAAAAACAAAATAATTTGAATAAAATAATCAAAAAAAATATTATGAAATAAATTAAATTAAAATTATAATAGGAATATTAGTCATTGTAAAATTTTTGAAATTAATTAGAAAAAAATATGAAAACATAGATAAGAAAACTTTATGAATTAAAAATGAAAATTGTAATAATAATAACTTTTATTCTCTAAAATAATTAAAAATTAATATTAATCTTTTTAAACATTAATTCGTTTTTATGAAATAAAATTTTATATTATATGCTTAAAATTTTGGTAAAAATTGTCTTTTTTAATGCATATATAAATTAATTTATATATAAAACCTGATAAAATGATAGAAATATGAAATATGATCTTATAAATTTAACTATTTATTTTATTATTTCTAATTTTATTTTTATAATAAATTGTATCATTTAATAAATATAAGATATATTTTTAAGGAGTAAACAACATATAAAAATAATAGTGATTTATAAAAGAAAAAAATAAAAATGTAAAATAGAATTTATAAATGAATTAAAAATTAACAAATAATTTTATAAAAAAATAATGAAATTCGAAAATAATATTTTAAATTTACATAAATTATATTATTAAAGGTTTTATAATAATTTGAATAATTTTAAAAATATTGAAACTAAAAATAATCAATTTTTTATAAATAATATAAATTCTATATTTGAATAAATATAAAAATCAAAATAAAATTAAAAATTATATATAATTTATTTTAATAATAAATTTATTATTGTCCTTAATATGAGAGTTTTTATTTATATTATATTAATATCATCATCATTTAATCAATATTATTTATATCTCAAAAATGTATATAATTTAAATAAAGGCTCTTATATAGAAAATAATTTTCAATTATTTTTTGACATAATTTCAGGACAAGTAATTCCAAGTAATTTAAAAATAAACAATATATTTGATATTAATGTCCAATCCAATAATCTTAGTGAAAAAAATATAATGATAACATTTAATTGTAATTTATATGGTCCAACAAATATAACAGAAACTTATATAAAATGCATATTAAAAGAAAAAATACCAGAAAATATAAATGGACCATTTTATTTTACTAAAAATCTCTTTGATAAATGTTTTCAAATAAATTATCAAAATAAAACTTTTAATTTTACATTAGATATAATGAAACAACCAAATTATTTAGGAATAATAAAATCACATCCAAACAACAAAGGAAAATTTATAAAATTTAATTTCATTTTTAATAATCCATATAAAATAATTCCAATAGCAATGGCACTTAATGATAATTATATTTATCCAACAATAGTATCAATTACTTCAATAATTGAGACAGCCAATAAAGAAACAAAATATGATTTTTATATAATTTATCCAAAAGAATTTAAAACAAAAAATTTAAATAAACTTCATAAAATTGGAAAAAAATATTTTCATAAATGTACTATAAATACAATTAATTTTGAAATATTATCATTAAATATATCAAAAGCAAGAACAAGTAGAAGATTCCCAATTATTGCATATTATAGAATTTTTTTATCAAGTTTATTACCATTTATAGATAAAATAATATGGTTAGATGGTGATACATTAATATTTAAAGACTTAAATAAAATGTATAATATTGATATGGAAAATTTTTATTATAAAGGTTTTCTTGATGATCCAAGACAATTAGATCATATTACAAAAGATAATGATCATTATATTTGTTCAGGAGTTTTATTAATTAATTTAAAAAAAATAAGAGAAGATAATATTGAAAATAAATATCTTTTATTTATTGATAAAAATCATACTAAACTTAGAAAACATGATCAAACTTTAATTAATATAATTGGATATGAAAATAATGGAATTTTACCACCAAATTATGGAATATTTAATTTAAAAAATAAAACTGTTTTATTAAGACAACCAATTGGTTTTCGTTGTAAAAATAAATATTCACATAAAGAATTAATTAAAGCATATGAAGATCCTACTGTTTTACATTGTGTTAAAAAAGTTTGGTATAATTCAAAAAATTATGGTGCTAAAATATGGTGGAAATATGCAAGGAAAAATTATTTTAGAGAAATTTGTATAACATATTATGATGTATGCAAAGAAATATTTGGTAAAAATGTACTAAATAAAAAAATTAAGATAAGAAAAAAAAGAAAAAATAAAAATAAAAATAAAACTAAAAATAAAATTGTTGACAAAAATAATACTAACAGTTATTATAGTAATTATAAATTCAAGAAAATAATAAAAAAAAGAAGAATAAAAAAAGAAAGAAAGAAAAAAAAAAGAAAATTAAATGAAAATATTTAAAATAAGTAATTAAATTAAAATAAATGTATAAATATGATAATTAATTAATGTAATAAAAATTATAATATAAAAATTGCTGATTCTCCTTTTATAAATAAAGTATATGATCAGTTTATTTTTGATGTAGGCATTCTAACAACAATTTTTGGATTAAAAAATCAAAACAAAAAAATAAAAAAATTATATTTCAAAGAAAGAAAATTTTAAACATAATTTAATATATTCTTAATATTATAGAAATTAAATTTAATTTTAAAAAATATTATTAATATATTAAAATAAAAAAATGTATTCAATTCCCAATTCATCAAGTTCAAAATATAGATCAAGTAGCAGAACACAATATACTCAATTAAATATACCAAATTCAAGAGAATCATTAAAAAGAGATTTATCAAAATATGATGAATTAATAAAAAAAGCAAGAGATACAATAAATAAATTTAATTCAAATATGACTTCAAGAAGTAAATCTCGTTTGAGAGGAAATACTTCTACTTCTCATGTGTCATCACAATCAAGAAATTATCGAGATAATAAAAATTATTCTTTTTTACATAAAAGATTAATTACTTCTTCAAGAGAAAGTAAAGATGATATATTATCAAAAACTCAAGATGTAAAAGGTGATATTGAAGAATATTATAAATCACTTTTTAATCAAATGAGAAATGATTCTAATATTCAAAATGAAAAAATTTTTAAATTAGAATCTAAAAATAAACAAAATGAATTAGATTTAATTGATAATGAAAGAGAAAAAAATAGATTGAGAGATAGAGTTAAAACTTTAGAAAATAGATTAAATGAGAATAATATTTTATATGAAGATTTAAAAAAACAAAAAGATAATTTAGAATCAAATTATGATCAATTAAAATTTGATTATCAAAATGATATGAAAAAATTAGAATTAAATTCAATTAATAAAAATAGACAACTTGAAGATACACTTAATAAAGAAAATGAAATGTTAAAAAATGAAATTAATAAATATATAAAAGAAAATATTAATTTGAAATTAAAAGTTAAAAATTTAAAAAATAAAATATATGAAAATAGTAATGAAAACAGTAAATTCATGTTAACTGGACAATCAAAATTAAAAGAAACTAGAAGTGATTATTTAAATAAAAGTGAAAAATATTTTAATGATGAAGAAGATTTGAAGAATCAATTAAGTAATATGCAAAAATTATATGATGAACAAATAGAAAGATATAATAATTTAAAAGATGATTATGATGAATTAGAAATAGAAATGAAAAGTTTAAAAAACGAAAATTTAAGCTTAAAAAATGATAATTTAAATTTTAAAAATGAAATTATAAATCTAAAAAATGATAATTTAAGATTAAAAAAGAAAAATGAAGAAAAAAAAAATTTAAATAAAATGAATTTAAGATTAAATGATAATAAGGAAAAAGATTACGAAATAAAAAATTTAGAATTAAATAAAGAAATTTTATTAATAAAAGGAAAATATGATGAAATATTAAGAGAGAATAATAATTTAAAAGATATAAAAGGAAAATATGATGAATTAGTCAGAGAAAATAATAAATTAAAAGAAATAAAAGATAAATATGATAATAATATAAATGAAAATAATAATTTAGAAGAATTTGAAGAAAAATATAATGAAATTATGATTGAAAATAATAATTTAAAACTTATTCAAGAACAATATAATAAATTACAAAAAGATTTTGAAAATTTGAAAATTAAACAAATTAAATATGAAAAAATTAATTCAAGTTCAATAAATGATAAGAATCAATTAATGGAAATGAAAAAAAAGTATTTAGATTCACATGAACAATATTTAAATCTTCAAAAAAAATTAAATGATTTAGAAAACGTTGAAAATGAATTAAAAGATTTAGAAAAAAAATATAATGAATTAGAAAAAGATAATCAAAGATTAATATCATATAAAGGAAAATATTTAAATCTCGAAAAGAATTTTAAAAAATTAGAATCAATTTTAAATAAATATAAATTATCAAAAGGAGTAAAAAATAAAAATAAAAATTTAGATAATAATGAAAATGAAGATAAAGATTTTTCAAAAGTAATAGAAGAAATAAATAATAAATTTAATGAATTAACAAAAATAGAAAAGAATCAAAATGATAAAATTAATTCATTAATAGAAGAAATTTCAACTCATCAAAAACAAAAAAGTGATTTAGAAGAACAAAAAAGTACTCTTGAAAAAGAAATAAATGAACATAAAAATTTAAATAATGATTTAAAAAGTGAATCACAAATTAAAAATAAAAATAATGAAGAAACAATTAAAAAATTAGAAGAAACTATTTCTGGATTAAGTAATGAAATTGAATCTTTAAAAATAAAATTAGTAGATTATGAAGAAAAAGATGAAAAGTTAAAAACTATTGAAAATGAAAAAGAAGAATTATTAAAAGATAAAGAAAATCTTAAAAAATTAAAAATGGATTTTCAATTTTTATCACAAGATAAAGATAAAAATAAAAGAAATGATGGACAAAAAATTAAAGATTTAAATGATCAGTTAAATAAAGAAAAGGAAAAAAATCAAAAATTACAAAATACAAATAAAGAATTAATAACAGAAAAAATCAAATTAAAAGAATTTGAAGTAAAATATAGAGATTTGCTTCAAGAACATAAAAAATTAAAAGAAACTCAAAATAAATCATCAGAGAATAAAATAGATAATGATAAATTAAAATCAATTCAAGAAAAATATAATAATTTATTAAAAGAAAATTCTCTTATGAAAGAAAAATTAAATAAAATTAATAAAGATAATAAACCAAAAGTAGGTGAAAAAAAAATAATTAAAAAAGAAAGTTCTAAAGAAAAAGACGGAAGAAAAAGTATTGAAAAAGATTTAAGAAATATTCCTCACTCTAAAAATAATGAAAACGAAGAATTAAAACAATTAAAAATTAAATATTCACAACTTGAAAAAAAAAATTCTGAATTAGTTGATTTCAAAAATAAATATAATTCATTAAATAAAGAATTTCAATTATTAAAAGATGAAAATAATAAATTAAATGAAGAAAAAGAAAGAATAAATAAAGAACAAAAAGATATAAATTTGGGAAAAGAAAAAGAAAATGAAGAAAAAGAACAATTAAATTTAGAAAATAAAAAATTGAAAGAAGAAAATAATAAATTAATTGAGGAAAATAATGATTTAAAAGATGAGAAAGATATATTAAATTTGGAAAAAGAAAAATTAAATGAAGAAAATAATATATTAAATGAAAAATTAAAATTAATAAATAATGATATTAAAATAAATGAAGAAAAAAATACAACAAATGAAGAAAGAAAAGAATTAGATGAAGAAATTGAAAAATTAAATGAAGAAAAAGAACAATTAAATATGGATAAAGTATTATTAAATATAGAAAAGGAAAATTTTAATATAGAAAAAGATAAATTAAAAGAAGAAAAAAAACAATTTAATATTGAGAAAGAAAAATTAAATGAGGAAATGAAAATATTCAATATGGAAAAAGAACAATTTATTCAAGAAAAAAAAGATGATGAATTTAATATAAATGATAATAATATAGATGATGAAAAAAATCAATTGTTAGAAGAAAATTATCAAATAAAAGAAGAATATAATAAAATAAACGAAGAAAATAATCAACTAAAAGAACAAAATAATAATATAAATGAAGAAAATAATAAATTGAAAGAAGAATATAATAAACTAAAAGAAGATAATAAACAAATTAAAGAAGAAAATAATAAATTTAGAGAAGAAAATAATGTATTAAGAGAAGAAAATAATAAATTGATTGGTGAAAAAAATCAATTTATTGAGGAAAAATATAAAATAAATGAAGAAAAGGAACAATTAAATGAAGAAAAAGAGCAATTTAATGAAGAAAAAGAAAAATTAATTGAAGAAATAAATCAAATAAATGAAGAAAATAATAAATTAAAGGAAATAATTGAAAATTCAAAAATAAAAAAAAATGATGAAGAAGTAAATGATATAAAATTAGATTTAAAAAATGATAATTATAATGAAAATAATATAAAAATAAATGAACAATTATTATCTGAAAATACAGAATTAAAAAATAATTTAGAAAATTTAAAAAATGAAAATAATGAATTAAACCAAGTAAAAAATGAATTAATTGATGAAAATAATAAATTAAATGAAGATAATAAATTATTAAATGAAGAAAATAATTATTTAAAAGAAAATGAACAAAACTTAATAAATGAATATAATAAATTAAAAACTAGTCATGAGAATAAAAATGAAGAAAATAATATATTATCTGAATTAAATAAATTAAAGGAAAATGAGGAAAAATATAAAGAAGAAAAAGAAAAATTATATTTTGAAATTAATAAATTAAATGAAGAAAATATAAAATTAAAAGAAAATGAACAAAAATTAAATGAAGAGAATTCTCAATTATCTCAAAATAATGAAAATGAAACAATAAAAAAAGAAAATATTAAATTAAAAGAAGAATTAAATAAAAAAAAAGAAAATATAGATATAATAAATGAAGAATTAAAAAAAGAAAAAGAACAAAATACTGAATTATTAAAATCAATTTCATTATTATCAGAATTAAAAGAAAATTATAATTCAATAAATTCCGTATTAAATGAAGAAAAAGAAAAGAATCAATTATTAAATGATGAAATAAATTCTATAAAAGAAATAAATTCAAAATATAATTCAATGGAAAAAGTTTATTCAGAAAAATTAAATCAATTAGAAAAAGAAAATCAGGCATTAAATGAAATAAAAGAAAAATATAATAATATTCTTATTCAAAATGAAGGATTAAAGGATTCTAAAAATGAAAAAGAAAGAATTTTACAGGATGAAAATAATAATTTGAAACAACAAATAAATGAAATAACTGAAGAAAATAAAAATTTAAATGAAAAATTAATAGAAGGGAATAAAGATTTAAATGAAAAATTAATTGAAGAAAATAATTTGAATGAAAAAATAAATGAATTAACAAATGAAAATAACAATTTGAATGAAAAAATAAATGAATTAACAAATGAAAATAGAACATTAAATCAAAAGATAATGCAAGAAAATAATAATTTAGATCAAAAAATTAATGAAGAAAATAACCAAAAAATAAATGAATTAACAGATGAAAATAATACTTTAAAATCATCAATTTTTTCATTAATGACAGAAAATGAAAACTTAAAACAAAATAATGAAAAAATAAATAAAGAAAATTTACAATTAAAAGAAAATATATCGAATAATCAAAAAGAATTAGAAAATCTTCAAAAAGAAAAAGAAGAATTAATAGAAAAAAATAATAACATAATAAATAATAATGAAGAAATTTTTAAAAATGTAAATTTAGAAAATAGAGAATTAAAAAATATAATTGAAGAATTAAAACAAGAAAAAAATGAATTAAAAGAACAAAATGATATTATTACTGCAGATAATAATTCTTTATTAGAAAAATCAAATGTTTTATATCAATCAATAAGAGATTTAGAGAAAAATATTCAATTACTTCAAACACAATTATCTTCTGGTGATAATGAAACTAGTAAATTAACCGAAGAATATATTAAAAAATGTTCTGATTTGGAAAAAGAAAATGAAATATTTAAACAAAATTTGGATAATATTTCTAAAGAAAGAGATGCAATCAAAGATAATTTAGAAAAGGTTAATTCTCATAATGAAGAAATGATTAAAATAATTAATGATAAAGATAATCAATTAAATGAATTAATTTCAGATAGAGAAAATAATCAAAATAATGATGAAATATTATTATTAAAAAAAGAAAATGAAATGTTAAAAAATAAACAAGAAGAATTATTACAAAATATTTCCAATCAAAATAATATTATTTCTAATTTAAAAGATAATAAAAAATCAAAAGAAAATAGTCAAATTGATAATAATAATATTAATAATATAAGTAATGAAAATATTATTAATGATGAAAAAAAAATAAAAAAATTTCTCAAGAAGAATATTGTATTGAATATAATGAAATGAAAATAAATGCCCAATTAGTTTATCCATTAAATAATGAAGGAAATGAAGAATACGAAAAAGTACAAAGTCAAAAAATTAAAAAAAATAAAAAGAAAAAAAATGAAGAAAATGAAAATTTAGAAAATCAAAATGATAATTTAGAAAAAGATAATGAAATTGAAATAGAAAATGAAGAAAAATCAGGAAAGAAAAAAAAATCTGCAGGAGTTTCAAAACAAAAACTAAAAGCACTTCAAAATGAAATTACAAATTTACAAAATGAAAAAAATGATTTAGAAGAAAAATTTAATCAATTATATCAAGTTTATGAAGTAATAAAAAATGAAAATGAAAATAATAAAAAGATAATTGAAGAATTAAAAAATAAAATAAATGTTGAAAATATCAATAATGAAAATGATAATATTGAAAAATTAAAACAAGAATTAGAAAATGTTAAATTAGAAAAAGAAAAATATCAAAAACAAGTTTTAAGCTTAAATGATATGATATCATCTTTAAGTGGTGGTTTTAATATGGATATTAATTCTTATCCAAATACTCAAACAAATGCTGAAGAAAATAAATCCAAAAATTATGATAGTGATATTGATATTCAAATTTAAAAAGATTTTATATTATTTATAAAGAGAATAATTTTAGAAAGAAATTAATAGTTTCTTTCTTATAATTTTTAATTTTATTATATATAAAGAAATTAGAAAGTTAAAAATATAAAAATAAAATATAAAATATTACTTTTGTTAAAGTCTTTTTGAAATTTTATTTATATCATTAAAAAAATATATTTCTTTTATAGAATGAAAATTTATCTATGATTTATGTAAAATTAGATAATTATTTTTTTTATATTGTTTCTCTTTTTATATTTATTTTTATTTTTACTAAGTAAGTAAATTATATTTATTCTAAATTATTTTTTATTTATGAAATATAAAATCTGAAAAATTAGCTTTTAGTTAGAGAATTGTTAATATCTAAAATTATTAAATCGAAAAAAATTAATATTTTTTATTTTTAAAATTAACTTCAGAAAATATGTTGAAAATTGTTTTAACATAATTTATAAACATATTTTTTAAGTGAAAAAAATTTGCATAATTTTTAACGATATTGAACATATTCCATAATTTTTTTTTCAAATTCTTGAACTTTTATTTTTGTTTTGTGCTTTTTTATATAAAAGCATTAAAGTATATTTTTCTTCTTCAATATTATATGAAAAAATTAGAATTTCAAAAATTATATAAATTCAAAGATCTACTTTTTTAGAATTTATTTATTTTATATTAAATTTTGATTAATTTAATTTAATATATTTATTATTTTTTTAATTTGAATATATAAATGAATATTATTTATATATTTATAAATTAATATAATTAATAAAAAAAATTTACTTTATTTCTTTTTTTTTGAAAATATAAACTCAAAAATAACAGTCATAATTGCATCACATGTATATAAATTTTGTATTATTTCTTACTTAAAGGAAAATTAGAGAATTTAAGCAGAAACATTAATTTATAAATGATTTAAATTTTCTCTTTTATAAAACAAAAGAAAAAAGAGTTGTTTAACAATAAATGATGCTTTTATTTTAAAATTTTCATATTTAATTTAAAATAAAATACCATTAAAATATATATTTAACTAATTTTGGAAAAAAATTTGATGATAAAATGAATAAAAATTTTGTATCATCAAATTCCTCATATGAAATATACTATATTAAATGACAAAAATATTTATACTACTAATATTTTTGTTTAAATAAAAATTATTATTTATAATTAATATTATTCAATCTAATTATATATATAAATGATGGAGACATATTAAAAAATAATTAAATATTATTTGGAAAATAATTATTTATATTTTATTTTAGTCTATAAATGGAATAATATCTAATTTTTCTTTTTTTGAATCAATTAAAGCTTTATATTTAGCTCTTTTTAAAATAATATATTCAGTTAATTTATGCCTTCTTTTAATTTTTTCTATATCAAATGAATCATTTGAATTTTGTATAAAATTATAATATAATCTATCATTAATTTCTTTTATCTTTTTTTCTTTATTTT
>JAEEGK010002715.1_pt1 | contig 44399 bp, 28 predicted proteins | sample 8958771 | NCBI WGS metagenome assembly JAEEGK01 (sample SAMN16246547, study PRJNA631951) | gut metagenome | biome: gut microbiome; feature: rumen; material: SC-attached | host: Bos | place: Iran: Karaj | collected 2018-10
CTATCCCAGAAACTGAAAAGATGGCTATTTTACTATTATGTTATTCCGAATTAATCTTGTAAACTGAGTAAATGCAGAATTACTTTTTCAGACAATTCGGAATAAAGAATTATTCGGAATAACAATTATTATTACTAATTATCAATAATAACTGCTACGTTTCTTGCGAGCGTGTGTTCCGTCCAGATTTGGAGGGAAAGCCCGTCGTTGTGTTATCCAATAACGACGGCTGCGTAGTGGCCCGCAGCAACGAGGCCAAGGCACTGGGCATCAAGGAGGGCACCCCCTATTTCCAGATGCAGCAGCAATTCAAAGACCAGGAGATCGCCGTCTTCAGCAGCAACTACGAGCTGTATGGCGACCTCACCTCGCGCGTAGTGATGATCATCAGCCAGGAGGCGCCCGCCTACTTCCGCTACAGCATCGACGAGTGTTTTGTCTATCTCGACGGCATGGAGCGCGTCAATCTCCAGCAGTGGGGCGAGCATCTGCGCCACCGCATCAGGCGCTCCGTGGGACTGCCCGTGAGCATCGGCCTCGCACCGAACAAGACGCTGGCGAAGATCGCCTCGAAACTGGCGAAGAAGTTCGAGGTGTACCGTCACTGCTGCATCATCGACAACGACGACAACCGCATCGCGGCGCTGAAATGGCTGCCCGTGGAAGACGTGTGGGGCATCGGGCGCCGCTATGCCGCCAAGCTGCAGGCGCTGGGATGCAGGACTGCCTACGACTTTGCCAAGCACCATCGCGACTGGGTGCGCCTCACGTTCAACAATATCAACATCGTGCGCACGTGGCAGGAACTCAACGGCGATGACGTCGTGCCCAATGAGGAGCTGACGAAGAAGAAGAGCATCTGCACCAGCCGTTCTTTCAGCGGGATGATAGCAGACAAGGACCAGCTGCGCACGCATATCTCCAACTACGCCAGCCGTTGTGCCGAGAAGCTTCGCAAGCAGGACACGGTGGCATCCGTCGTGGGCATCTTCGTCAGCACCAATCCCTTCCGCGAAGACCTGCTGCAATACTGGAAGTATCAGGAGCTCAGGCTCATCACCCCCACCAACAGCACCATCCCCATCGTGCAGGCAGCCACGGAACTGCTCGACCGTCTCTTCATCCAGGGCTTGCAATACAAGCGCGCCGGAGTGATCGTCAACGGCATCTCGCCGAGCAGTCCCTTGCAACAGGATCTCTTCGATGTCGATGCCGGGCAGATCCGGAAGCTGAAGAAACTCGATGCCGCCGTCGACCTCCTCAATAAGCGCTACGGCTCCGAGACCGTCGTGATCGGTGCCCAGCAATACACCAAGCCCCACGGTGAAGGCAAGGCAGATGTCTTTGCCGATGCCATCAAGCACGACCACAAGAGCAAAAACCCCACCACACGATGGAGTGACATTATTGAATTAAAGTAAGATTTCTGAGGAAAATTTGCACAATTGAGAATTTCTTCTTACTTTTGCAGCCCAATATCAAACATAAAGGTTTTTTAAATTATTCACAGATTGTGTTACTCCCCCTCGTCATTCGCGAGAACCACCAGGAGGTTTGCATGAAATTATAGTAAATATTGTACCTTGCTGTTCGTGAGAACAGCTATGGTTTTAAGTTTGTAATTTTATTCTCCTCGCAGTTCGTGATGAATGGCGAGGATTTTTTGTTTTTTTCTTGCTAGAATAAAAAGTTTTGCTTATCTTTGCAGGCAGATTATAAAGCTAAGACATGAATATTATCGGATTTATCATAGCAGGTGCAATTACTATCTGGCTTGTTGTTACGTTTAGTGACATCAAGGTATATGATGATTTTGATGAATAATCTACTTGGAAGAAATGGGGATACTATTTAAATACCTAGATGCTGATGGAGGATTGAAGATGCTGACAAACAGCAATCTTCAGTTTACCAATGCTGCGGAACTGAATGATCCCTTTGATTGTCATCCTGCCTTGATTAATTTTTCTAATGTCCCTAAAGAAAAATACGGGGATAATAGTAAGATGGAGGCATTAATCCAATCAAGTAAGTCTTTAATTATCCGTGAAAAAGCATGGATATGCAGTCTTTCAAAAGTATATAATTCTCTGCTAATGTGGGCATATTATGGTAACCACAGAGGAGTTTGTATTGGAATTGATATGGAGAAGGCTGATGTTTATCTTTCACGCATCTTATGTAGTAACTATATTGGTGCAATGAAAATGGAGGTCCAATATAGAGATATCATTGAAAGGCCTGATTACTTTGTTGACGAGATTGATTATTTCAAATATCAGTTATCAACAAAAGCCAAAGATTGGGAGCATGAACAAGAGGTCAGATTGATCTTAATGGATCCATCTCCTGTATTTACAAAAATGGGATTACCTTTCAAGCCCAAAGATCCGAATTTGACAATAGATTGGAAGGTTGTTCGTGCCTACGCCAATATTGGTCGCGAATGTTTTGAGGCTCTATATCTCGGAATAGAGTTAGATATGATTCAAAGGGAAAAGATTATAGAGGCAGCTCAGAATTGCAATCCTGGCATTAAGATTTATCAAATGAAACAAGACCCTAAAGCTTTTAGGCTGAAGGAAGAATTAATTAATTGATTATGGCAAAGAAAATAATAAAAGAAAAATCAATTGAAGAGACGCTGTGGGAATCAGCGAATAAACTGCGAGGCTCTGTGGAACCATCGGAGTATAAGCACGTGGTGCTGAGTCTTATCTTCCTAAAGTATGCTTATGACCGCTTTACGGAGCGTAGGAATGAGTTGGAAGCTGAGGGAAAGGGTCAGTTTGCTGATAATCCCGTATTCTATAACGCCAAGAATGTTTTCTATCTGGAACCTGAGAGCCGTTGGGATTTCCTGATTGAGAATGCCAAGCAGAACGATATTGCTATCAAAATAGATAAGGCTTTGGCAAAAGTAGAGGATAGCAACCCCTCGCTGAAAGGTGCCTTGCCCAGCAACTATTATGCAGGACTTTCGTTAGATAGAACTAAGCTTGCTGCATTGCTCGATGAGATTAATAAGATAGATACGCTGAAAGACCCTGAGCACGACTTGATGGGGCGAGTGTATGAGTACTTCTTGGGTAAGTTTGCTATTGCCGAAGGTAAGGGTAAAGGAGAATACTATACGCCTAAGACCATTGTCAATCTGATTGCAGAGATGATTGAGCCTTATCGCGGCAAGATTTATGACCCCTGTTGCGGTTCGGGCGGTATGTTTGTGCAGAGCATGAAATTTATTGAGGCCCATCATGGTAACAAGCGTGATATCAGCGTCTATGGTCAGGAGTATACCAATACCACCTATAAGTTGGCAAAGATGAACCTTGCTATTCGTGGTATTGCCTGTAATCTGGGCGAAATGGCTGCTGACACTTTCCACAACGACCAGCATAAGGATTTGAAGGCTGATTTCATCATGGCTAATCCTCCATTTAATCAGAAGGATTGGCGTGCTGATAATGAATTAGTAGATGATCCTCGCTGGTTAGATACAAAACAAGGAAATGGCGTTCGATACGAAACGCCTCCCACCAGTAACGCCAACTATGGTTGGATTCTGAATATCGTCAGCAAACTCTCTGCGAATGGTACTGCTGGATTCTTGTTGGCTAATGGTGCATTGAGTGGCGATGGTACAGAATTGGCTATCCGCAAGCAGCTTATTCAGAACCACATCGTCGAGGCTATTGTGATTCTTCCTCGCAATATGTTCTATTCTACAGATATCAGCGTGACGCTTTGGATACTAAATAACAACAAGAAAGCGCGCACTATTGAGCAAAATGGTAAGATGGTGAAGTATCGCAATCGGGAGAACGAAGTGCTGTTCATCGACTTGCGCCAATGGGGTGAGCCTTTCGAAAAGAAATACATCCAATTCTCGCAAGAACAGATACAGCAGATAGCCGAGAACTTCCACAATTGGCAGCGCGAAGGCTACGAAACGACCTATCACAATGAACCAGAGTACTGCTATTCTGCCACCATTGATGAAATTGAGGCAAAAGGTTGGAGTCTTGTGCCAAGTAAGTATATTGAATTCCGCAACCGTGACGAGCAGATAGATTTCGACACTAAGATGAGGCAGCTGCAAACCGAAATGCGTGACCTCATGCAACAGGAAGAAGCAAGTAATAAGGAACTAAAATCACTCTTTGAAAAGTTAGGCTATGGATTATAAGCGCTTGGGCGACTATATCAGAGAAGTGAATGTTCGTAACAAGGATTTGAAGGTTACGAACTTGGAAGGTGTGAGTATATCCAAACAATTCATTCCTTCGATTGCCAATACTATTGGAACGGATATGTCAACCTATAAGGTGGTAAATCCTGGGCAATTTGCATACGGTCCTGTAACATCGCGTAATGGTGATAAGGTCTCTATTGCATTGTATAAAGGTGATAGAGATGCCATTATTTCTCAGGCGTATACTGTCTTTGAAGTTGTCGATAGTGAGAAGATGTCATCAGAATATTTGATGATGTGGTTCCAGCGTCCAGAATTTGACCGATATGCACGTTTCCATTCTCATGGAAGTGCTCGTGAGATATTTGATTGGGATGAATTGTGTGGAGTTTATCTTCCTTTGCCAGATATTGACCGTCAACGTGAAATCGTGGAGGAATACGAAACGCTATCCCGTCGCATTCGTCTGAATGAGCAAATGATTGAAAAGCTCGAAGCCACAGCCCAAGCTCTATATCGCAAAATGTTTGTTGATGGAATCGACAAAGAAAACCTTCCGGAAGGATGGAAAATGGGAATGCTGGGTGAAATGGCAGAGGTTTCAAGTGGAAAGACCTGCTTAGACAAGGTAGATAAAAAAGAACCACCCTATATTTATCCTGTAGCTGGGGCTTCTGGAATTATTGGCTATTCTTCAACGTATAATTATGAAGAACAAGTATTGACGACTGGTCGCGTTGGAACACTTGGTGTAGTCAACAAATACAAAGATCGTACATATATGGCAGATAATGTTTTAGTCATCAAGAGCCAGTATTACGAATATTGTTACCAGATACTTCAGCAGCTTGATTATAATGAAATAACTAAAGGTGGAGTTCAAAGCCTGATTACCCAAACGGATCTGAAAGCTGTTGAGATTATCATTCCTGATACAAATTCTCTAAAGGAATACGAGGACACAGTATTAAATGTATTTAAGATGATAGAAACCAAACAGCAGGAAAACTCCAAACTCTCCGAACTCCAAACCCTCTTATTAGCCAAGATGGGAAGTATGAAACAATAGAAATCAAATTGTTATGAAGAAACAGCTACAGTTATCGGAATTAACAGAATCATTAGAGCGAGGAAAGAACTATTTTCAAGTCCCAAGAGAACTCTATGATTTGCAGGAATTATGCTATAAAATGGATAATCCCCAACTGTTAGAGTATGTGCCTGTAAAGATTGTGGCTTGTTTTGAACAATTCTTTAGAGCTGAATATCAGGAAATTCTTGTAAATCCAAAAGTTAAAAAGAACCTGAAAAATATAGACCTTTTTAAAGACACCAAGTATGATTTTGATGTAATAGGGGCTTTTGAAGAGAATGATATTACATTAAGTGATTATTTATCTCTTTTAATACCTTGTAGCAAATTAGCAGACATTGATAATGCCATATCAAAACTCCTTGGTATTAATTTCTTATCAGAATTTGGGAAGAAAGAAAATGGAAAAGCAATACTCGGGTCTGTTTCTGAGATCTTTAGGCTTAGGCATATCTATTGTCATGAGGTTCCTTTGAAAAAGAGTATTGATGTAGATAGTGCAAGAAAATTTATTTCTCATGCAATTGAATTCATAGATGATTCGGATGATATTATCAGAAATGCTTTATATTCTGATCATATAAGTGGTATTGAAGAAATCGAAATCGCCCAAAAGGAATACGAAAAAGCCGATAAAGAACTCGAAGAGTTAATCGAAACTCTTAAATTAAAGCAATATAAGGGCCCTTTCCATTATAATGATTTCAGTTACATTGACAAGTGGAAAGAATATCGGAAGGAAAGGGCTTTTTGTGATACCTCAATTAATAACAAAGAGAGTTACTTGCCTCTTCATTATTATAGAAATATGGAGAGAACAACAAAGTCTCTGATAAAAGAATTGAAAGAAGATTATAAGTTCGAACTAAGGAAATAAAGCTATGAGCAAGATAAAACCCAAGGAGTGCCAGAACGTTGAGTTCAAAACCAGTTGGAATGATAAGTTCTTGGAGTGGATTTGCGGCTTCGCGAATGCGCAGGGTGCCGTGATGTACTTTGGCGTGAACGATGACCATGAGGTTGTTGGTCTGAAAAACACCAAGAAACTGCTGGAAGATATCCCAAACAAGGTTGTGAACTACCTGGGCATTGTGGTAGATGTGAACCTCTACGAACAGGACGGGCTGGAGTATTTAGAGGTGGTGATAGAGCCAAGCAATGTGCCTATCAGCTACAGGGGTAAGTACTACTATCGCTCTGGCAGTACGATGCAGGAACTGAATGGAGCCTCGCTGCAACAGTTTATTTTGAAGAAGATGGGACGCTCGTGGGATGATGTGACTATCGATCGTGCCAAACTTGATGATATAGACAGAGATGCCATCGATTATTTTCTGCGCAAAGGCATCGACGCTCAGCGTATTCCAGATGACCAGCGTAATGCTCCAACAGTTGACGTGCTTACAAGTTTGGGACTGGTGGACGAAGAGGGCGGTTTGAAAAATGCTGCCATCCTGCTATTTGGCAAAAGGCCTCAAAGGTTCTTCCCAAGCGTGATGTTCAAGATTGGTCGCTTTGGGTGTAACGATGCAGACCTGATGTTTCAGGATGTCATAGAGGGCAACATCATTCAGATGGCAGATCGCGTAATGGATGCTCTACAGGCCAAATATTTGGTTTCGCCTATACGATTTGAGGGCATGCAACGATATGAGAAGCTGGAGATTCCCAAGGAGGCATTACGAGAAGTGCTTTATAACGCCATTGCACATAAGGACTATACGGGGTCTGACATCCAGATGCACGTATATGATGACCGTTTGGAGATATGGAATGAGGGCGAGCTGCCCGTAGGCTACGATCAGGAGACATTGTTTGCGCGTCATTCATCTAAGCCACGCAACCGCAATATTGCCAACGCATTCTTCAAGGCAGGTTTTATTGACACTTGGGGACGTGGCTTCCAAAAGATTCGCGACGGTTTTGAGCCAGCTGGAATTCCAATGCCTGAGGTAGAGAATTTTTGCGGAGGAGTGAGGGTGAAAATACAGCGGACTAAGTTCATGCAGATGATGAATGTCACTAGTAATGTCACTAGTAATGTCACCAGTAATGTCACCAGTGATGTCGTAAGTAATGTCGGTAGTTCTGTCGGTAGTTCTGTCGGTAGTTTGTCGGTAGTGCAACTGTCTGATAGACAGAAGAAAATACGCGAATTGATCCTAAAAGACACCTTTATATCGACGCAACAAATGTCGGTAGTTTTGTCGGTAGTTAAGCGAACTGTTGAACGTGACCTTGCAGACCTGCAAAAGAAGGGTGTTTTGATTCGTGAGGGCAATACAAGTGCTGGTCATTGGATTTGGGTTGGAGCTATCGAAGATAAAGGTAAATAATAGATCGTAAAGAATAGCCTATGTCAACATTCAACGAACACAGTCTGGAGATGGCCATCATGGAGCTGTTTGAGCAACAGGGCTACAGCTACGTGAATGGTGAGACGATCCACAAGGAATTGTCGGAAGTGCTGTTGCGTGAAGACCTGCGAATGTATCTGATGGACAGGTACAGCGACGAGGGGATCACACCAATGGAGATAGAGCGTGTATTGGCCAAGCTGACTGCTGACAACGGTGCACCGCTCTATATACAGAATGCGCAGACATACAGGCTGATGACTGAGGGCTTCACCATCAAGCGTGAGGATGCTTCAAGGCCAGACTTGTTCGTAGAAGTGATAGACTTTGAGAATACAGAAAGGAATATCTTTAAAGTCGTTAATCAGTTAGAGATAAAGGGTACACAAAAACGTATTCCAGACGGTATCGTCTATGTGAACGGTATGCCCGTGGTGGTACTGGAGTTTAAGAGTGCCGTGAAGACAGATGCCACCATCATGAATGCCTTTACGCAGTTGACGGTTCGTTATCGCAGGGATATACCCAATCTGTTCCGTTATAATGCCTTTGTGGTGATTAGCGATGGCGTGAACAACAAATACGGTACGTTGTTTACTCCCTACGATTTCTTCTATGCCTGGCGTAAGGTAGAACGCACGGATAAGCCAAACGATGGCATTGACTCACTACATACGATGATGCAGGGATTATTCCGTAAAGAAAGACTGCTGAGTGTTTTGAAAGACTTTGTCTATTTCCCTGATAATTCCAAGAGTGAACTGAAGATCGTCTGCCGTTATCCGCAGTTCTTTGCTACTCATCGGCTCTATGAGAATATACTGGAACACTCACACATTAATATATTAGGTGACGGTAAAGGTGGAACTTACTTTGGTGCTACGGGATGCGGTAAGAGTCTGACCATGCTTTTCCTTACTCGTATGCTGATGCGTAGTCGTCACATGGCATCACCAACAATCGTGTTGATTACAGACCGAACCGATCTTGATGACCAACTATCTGCGCAGTTTGTTAATGCCAAGCAGTTTATTGGCGATGAGACAGTCATCAATGTAGAAACTCGAAAGGAATTGGGCGAGAGACTGAGAGGAAGAAAAAGCGGTGGCGTATTCCTGACTACAATTCAGAAGTTCTCTGAAGATATCGACCTATTGTCAGACCGTGCTAATATCATCTGCATCTCTGATGAGGCCCATCGTTCTCAGGTCAATGTAGAACAAAATGTGAAGATTACGGATGCCGGTGTTCGTCGTAGCTATGGTTTTGCAAAATATCTGCACGACTCGCTGCCGAATGCCACGTATGTAGGTTTTACAGGAACCCCAATTGATTCGACAATAGATGTATTTGGCGAGGTTGTTGACAGTTACTCCATGACAGAGTCTGTGGCTGATGGCATCACCCGACGTATTGTTTATGAAGGCAGGGCTGCCAAGGTATTTACAGACAACAGACAGTTGCAAGAGATAGAGAACTACTACAAGAAATGTGAGGAAGAGGGAGCCAATGAATATCAAATTGAGGAAAGCAAGAAGGCCGTCACTCAGATGAATGTCATTATTGGCGATCCCAAACGTCTGGCAGCTGTAGCTAAGGATTTCGTTGAGCATTACGAAAAACGCATTGAGGAAGGCAGTACAGTTTGCGGCAAGGCTATGTTTGTTTGCACCAGTCGTCCGATAGCCTACGATTTGTATAAGCAGATTATTGCTTTGCGTCCTGAGTGGGAAGAGAATCGGATTAAGATGGTGATGACTCGCTCGAAGGATGATGAGCAAAAACTTTATGACCTGCTCGGTTCAGATGAAGACAGGAAGAAGCTGGATATCCAGTTTAAGGATCCAGATTCTGATTTTAAGATTGCCATCGTGGTGGATATGTGGATTACCGGTTTCGATGCACCTTGTCTCGATACGATGTACATTGACAAACCGCTACAGAAACATACGCTGATTCAGACCATTTCGAGAGTAAACCGCGTGTATGAAGGCAAGGATAAGGGTTTGGTAGTTGACTATCTGGGCATCAAGAGCAACATGAATAATGCCCTGAAGCAATATGCCGGAGGTGGCGACATCGGTGAAAACATCGAAACCATTGAGAAGTCGCTGACAATGGTAAAGGATGAACTGGATATCCTGCGCCGACTCTTTGCACAGTTTGATTATTCGAAGTTCACGACGGGTTCACCCTTGGAGCAATTGGAATGCTTAAAACTTGCAGCAGAGTTTATTCAGAGCACCGAAAAGACGCAGAACTTATTCATGGGTCATGTCAAGAAGTTGAAGTCTGCATTCAACATCTGTTCTAATCATGACGATATCACAAATAAGGAGAGAGAAGATATCCATTTCTTCACAGGTGTTCGTTCTATTATCTATAAGCTGACAAAGGGCAATGCACCAGACGTCACTCAGATGAACCGCAAGGTAAGCATGATGCTACAACAGGCTTTGCAGTCGGATGGTGTAGAAGAAGTTGCTCAGGTGAATGTCGATACCCGAGACCTCGATCTGCTGAGTGAGGAATATATGGCGAGGTTGGAGAAATTGAACCTTCCTAATACGAAGGTGAAGCTGATGGAGAAATTGTTGCGTTCAGTCATCACCGAATTCAAGAAAGTCAATAAGATTAAGGGCGTAGATTTTACCAAACGTCTGAATGCTTTAGTAGAGAGGTATAACGATAGAAGTGATAATGCCGTTTCCGCACAGGAAGTGTTGGATGAAGTGGCTAAGCAGATGGCAGAACTCTTGAAGGAGGTAAATAAGGAAAAGAAATCTTTCAAGGATTTGGGCATCACTTACGAGGAGAAAGCCTTCTATGATATCTTGAAAGAGATTGCTAATAAGTTCGGCTTTGAATATCCTGAGGATAAGCTGTTGAAATTGGCTGCTGCCGTAAAGAAGATGATAGATGATAAGTCGAAATATACGGACTGGGCTAATCGTACGGATATCAAGGCTGAGCTTCAGATGGACTTGATTCTCATTCTGGCAGACCATGACTATCCGCCAGTTCCGCAGGATGATGTGTTCAAGGAGATTTTCGAACAGGCAGAGAACTTCAAGAAGTACGAGAAGGCAGATAATGGTGAGTCAGATGTAGTTGACACGCAGACTACGATTCCGTTTGACCTCATTAATGCACTTACAACTGACTTGGAGAATAAGGGCTATCAAGGTCAGTCTAATAATATCACCATTGATAACCATTTCCATAAGACAGTCAGGAAGGTCATCAACAAAGAGGCAAAGCTTGTTCCACCGGGCTCTGTCCTTAATGATGTAGAGGATGATCAACGTGTTCGTGCATTAGTTCATAACATGATAGAATTGTATGAGGGCACAACGATTCTGAAAATAGTGGCCGAATGTCAGAAAGAGTTTGGTGAGAAATATTTCAGCATGAGTCGTAAAGAGTGGCATTATCTGATACGAGATTATGTCAGGGATTTGACTGAACGTCCGGAATTGAGAGATGATGAGGAGTTCAGATATTCTTTGGCAGGATAATCAAGTTACATTAATTATATGTTTACAACATGATAGAAGTTTTAACTATTGCAATAATCGTTATCGTCATTGTATATGCGATAGGATTGAAAAAGTGACGTTGAATCATCCATATCAGGTAAGGATTAACAATGAAGCCGTCGACATTCGCATGCCGGCGGCTTCTCCTAACCTTAAATCTAATACTATGAAAAATTTCAATGAATTGTTAAACTTAAATCTTATCGTCTCACGACGAATAGAAAACTATGAATAACAACATGATCCGTTTTACGGACATATTAACTAACCTTATGTCGTTGTTTCTTATATAATCTAATGAGGGTCGCTTTCCTCAGTATCCGATTTTCGTATTAACTGGTGCAAAGGTAATGATAATAATTCAGGATATGCTGAATGCAAAGGAGATCGTGGATGGTAAGGAGGTCCAGCTGCATATGTTCACCTTTGATACGGAGTTGGATAATAGTATCACGCTTCAGAAGGGAGGCTCGTGGATCAATAAGCAGAGTATGGAACTGAAAGCCTTCCACAACGAGGAGGATGGCCAGATGTACCAGAACTCGGATTCACCGGTAGATAAGTTCCGCGTGACTTGGAACTACATCTACACAGGTACGCCCATAGCCTTGAAAAAGAAGGTAAATGAACAGAACTTCGGCAGTGGTCTCAGTACGCGTCTCACGGTGATTCCCATGCCCAAGACGAACTACGAGATGATTGAGTTCCAAGAGAAGACGGCCATAGACTGGCAGCGTCTGGAACGCATGAAGACCTGGGCTTATAAACTTGATGCCCGTGCCGGAGAGCTGCCTTTCTGGCCATTGGTGAAGCGCCTCTATGACTGGACCAAGAACCGTATGGCCGATTGTGCGGAGGATGATTCGGAGGCCAATGAACTGATGCTGAAGCGCGTGCCGTATCATGCTATTAATTATGCAGCACCCTTTATAGATATGCGTCACTTCGAGAGCATGCATCTGGAAGGCAAGTACTGGGAAGGGGAGTATGAAGTGGATGATACGGATTGGAAACTCTGCGAATTGATAGCCCGCATCCAATACGCCACGCAGCAGCACTTCTTCGGGGTGATGGCTGAGAAGTATTTCGATGATATGAACAACGATGTGCAGATCACGGGCAAGCGTCATTATTCGAAGTCCTTGGAGGGCTATAATCGTCTGCCTGAGGTCTTTACTTTGGAGGATGTCAGAAAGTGCTATGGCTATGATAAAGACACGGCCGTGTATACAAGAATCAGAAGACTGACAGATAACGGGATCGCTGAAAGGATTCTGACGGGTGAAGACAAGGGGAAATACAAGAAAGTGGTTAAGATGTTAGTTTAGTCATTTAGTCAATTAGTCATTTAGTCATTTTGTTTTTTCAATGGAAAAAGTAAGTATTAATGAAGCTATGCACCTCTCCGAGCACATAACGCTCGGGGAGGTAACCAAGAGCAGGCATGCAGAGATCTACAACATCCCTAGCCATGTGGCGATCGAGAATCTGAAACGGGTTTGCGAGTGGTTAGAGGAACTACGCAGACGGTATAATCTGCGGTATGTTCTGCGCCCGGTTTCCCCTCCTGAGTTCTTTGCAGAGCAAAGCGGCAAAGCCGAGCGAGGAGGGGTTAGGGGTGATCTGAACGAGGGAATGTCTGGCGCTTCTTCAGACCACCCCACCCATACGGGCACCCCTCCTAACTTAGGAGGGGAAATAGATACCGAAGAGCCGATAATCATCAGCAGTGGGTATCGGAGTCCGCAGCTGAATAGGAAGGTGGGAGGATCACCGACGAGTAATCATTTGACGGGATGTGCCGTGGATATCCGCGTCGCTGGTATTGAGCAGGCGATGCGGTATGCAGTGATCCTGATGGACTATGCTGATGAGACGAAGCAGGACTATGACGAACTCTTCATAGAGAAAAACCGCTATGGTGCCATCTGGTTACACTTTGCGGTGAGGCCAAAGGACAATCGGAGAAAAACGGCATTCCTTCAAACGTAAGAGACAACAGCGCACAAGCGGGGCCAAACCCCGCTTGTGTTCTATATCTTGACCCCGATGGTGGCGAGGAACCAGCATCCCTGCTGGGGGACGAGGCTGGTGTTCATGCCGCTGCGGTAGTAGCGGGTGCCAAAGAGGTTGTGGATGTCGAGCCCGACGGTGACGGGGCCGAAGGTATATTCGCCGCCGATGTTCAGGATGCAGCGGGCGGGTATCTCTTGGCGGCCAGCGATCTTCCCGGCAGAAGCAACAACGTCTTCCCAGATGGCGGCGGCCTCCTTCTCCATGCCCGGCAGGATGCTGTAGACACCGTATTGGAGGTAGCGGGTCTCGCTCCTGACGTATTGCTCAAGGTCGATGTTATAGGATGTCTGACAGCCCTCGAAGAGCACATGGCCGTGGAGCCGCAGACGGGGTGCTGCCTGCCAGCTGAGCACGAGGTTCGACATGATGGCGGGGGTGTTGTTATTGTCATCGATGTCAGACGGATAGTAGGGAGCCAGTCCTGCAGGCAAGTCAAGGGCTATGAGGTTCGACTTGAAGGTATGGGTCCAGGTGAGGTTCCAGTCGGCGGTGAGTTTCGGCCGTCTGTAACTGGCCATCAGCTCCACGCCGCCGGTCTTGTTCTGGCTGGTGTTTCTGTAAGTGAGAATGTCGGTCATAACGAGGTCACTGGCATGGTTGTAGAAGCCGTTGACCTCGAAATTCAGTCCCTTCACCCAGTTCTGTCCGGCAAAGGAGAGCTGCAAGGAGTGGGCACGCTCCGGCGAGAGGCTGATGCCTTCCTTTCCGCGTATGAGGGCTGCCAGGACGTTGGCGATACGGTAGATGTAAGGGGCATCGACAAACGACTTGGCATAGCTCAGCCTGAGGTTCCACTTGGGGCGCAGCAGGATGAGGGCCACACGGGGCGACAGCTCGTGCACCTCCGTGTCGTCGTCGCGGTTCTTATAGTCGAAACGCAGACCGGCATTCAAGAGAAGTGAAGAGTGATAAGTGAAAAGTGAAAAGTCCCACCGGTGTTTTAGCTGTAGCCAGGCGTTGGCTCTGTTCTCGCTGCCTTTTCCGGTTTCACGGATCTGGGCATCCTCGGGGAATGTCTCCACAAAGTCATAGCCTATCTGATAGCGGATGTCGTCGAGCTGGAAGTGGCCGTACTCGGCTCCGAAGCTGATGTTGCCATGATGGTCTTCGCCCAGTGTGTAGGCATAGTTGCCCTTCACCTGGAAACCATAGTTTTGCTCCTGGGCGTTGACGTAGCGGGAGAGTCCTCCGCCATTGTCGAACGCCTGTATCATGTAGTTAGGCAACGGGAGTGACCACGACAGTACGGACATCGCGGAGTCGCCGAGCACCTGATAGCGCGTCAAGTCCCCCTTGTCGTATGTCGCCCCAACCATGAACTCTGAATGATGAACTCTGAACTGATACCTCAGATCGGCGTGTTGTGAACTGGTGCCGAAGCTTGGCGACAGGCCGTTGTAGGTGCGGTATCGGTCGTGGTCGTATGACAAGGCGATGCTGGTCATGGTGAAGGGGGCGACGACCTGCGAGAAATGGGTGTCGTACATGAACTGCAGGCCCTTATAGCCCACTTGCAGGCCGAAGTCGTAGGAGGGGCGATTGCCGATGCGCCCGATCCTCACCGTATCGCGCCATTCTCCGCTGTTACGGTAGACGCTGCCCCAAAGAAGCAGGTCGATGTCGAAATAGCGTTTGCCGAAGACGGCGTCGGCCTTGATCTGGCCGTAGTTTCCTGCTCGGACTTTCGCCTGTATGCCGTCCACGTCGGCACCTTGTTTGGTGATGATATTCACCACGCCCGTCAGGGCCACGTCGCCATAGAGTGAGGAGGCAGGGCCTCGCAGCACCTCTATCTGCTTCACCTTCTCCAACGAGATGCTGAAGTCGGGGGCGGCCGTGTTGGTGGCATAGCTGTTCAGGCGGTGGCCATTGAGCATGATGAGGATCTTCTCCTGAGTGCTGCTGTAGATGCCGCGCATGGCGATGTTGATGTCATCGTTGCAGTCGATGAGGTTCATGCCCGGCACGTAGGCGGCGAGCACCTCCTGCAGGTTGCGCCCTCCGCAGTTGCGGATCATCTCTTCGGTAATGAGCGTGGTGGGCACCGGTGCCTCTGCCAGACTCTCCGTCTGATTGGAGGCGGTGGTGATGGTGGCGGTCATGCCGGCCTTGATATTATTGACGATGCCGACGAATGTAGATGGGTCGCTGGCCGAGGGGCTGTAATACGGATTCAGCTCGAGCAACTTGGTGGTGTACTGCTCCGCCTGACGGACGTCGTATTCGTCGAGGCAGATGAGGGCGATGAGCCGCAACGCGTTCTGACGGAGATTGCCCTGGAAGGTATTGAGATGCTGCAACAGCACATCCCGCGCCTCTTCAACGCGCCCTATCTTGTAATCGCTCTCTGCCTGGGCATACACCTCACGCATCTTCGCATCGTTCTGCGCCCCTGCAGGGCTGAATGATAAATGATAAATGATAAATGATAAAGCCACCGCAGGGCGTATCATCACTTGCAATATGTAATTTATAATTCTTCGCATAAGTTTATCATTTATCATTCGTCATTTATCATTTAGGCCGTAGGCCGCCGGTAGCGTGATGGTAAACTCCGTGTATTCATCCTTCACCGATGCCACACTGATGTCGCCCTTGTGGTTCTGGATGATCTCACGGCTCAGGTAGAGGCCTACGCCAGCTGCCTCGTCGGTGGTCTTCGTCGTGAAGAACGGGTCGAAGATCTTGCCGAGATTCTTCTCTTCGATGCCGATGCCGTTGTCGCGGATCTTGAGGAGATAGTGGTCGTCGGTTATGGTGGCGGAGAGGGAGATGAAAGGAGGCTGATCAGACCACCCCTGGCCCCTCCCGCTCGGCTTGCCGCTTGCTACCGAAGGGACGCAAGAACTCAGGAGGGGGAGCTGGCGCTGGGATTTTTTGACGACGGCATAGACGGCATTGCCAAGGAGGTTCATGATGGCCTTGCTGAGCATGTCGGGATTGCCGTATATGGGAAGTTGAAGGGTGGAGGGTGGAAGCTGGAAGGAGATCTGGATATGATACTGTTCGATCTCCTTGGCGAATTGCTGTCCAAGCATCTTCTCACACAGCTGGAGTACGGGCCGCAAGTCCATGTCCATGTAACCGCCTGTGCGGTCTTTCAGCACCTCCTCCATCGCCTTCAGCGTGCGGGTGGTGTTCCGGCCGTACTGGTCAATATCCTGCAGCACTTCCGTCAGATGGTCAAACACATCCTGGGTATCCTCGTAGTCATCCTTATTGATAACGTCCTTGTTGTTGTCGATGTTCTCCTTGATGTCTTTCGACAGGTCGTTCGCCATCTTAGAGAAATAGATGATAAAGTTCATCGGGTTGAGGATGCGGTCGATGAGTCCCTCTGTCAGCTTACCCACCGAGGCCATCTTCTCCTGACGGATCAGCTCGTGCTGGGCATTACGAAGGTCGGCGGTGCGCTCCTCGACAATCTGCTCCAGTTTGATCTTGTCCCTCTGGAGCTTCTTCAGACGGTAACGGAACAGCTGCCATACCAAGAAGACGAAACCGATGAAGTAGAGCACCACCATATACCAGCGCATCAGCAACGGATAGGCGATGCTGAAGCTGACGGATGCCTCCTCCGACAGTTCGCCGTTGGGCAATTGAGCCTGTACGCTGAGGGTGAACGAGCCGTAGGGCAGGTTCAGGAACGCCACGTTCTGCTTCTCACTCCAGGCACTCCACTGGGCCTTACTGCTCAGCAGGCTCTGATTGCTCAGCTTGTAGCGATACAGGGTCTTTCCCGTCAGCGGGGCATAGTCGAGGGCATAGAAGAAATGCAGATTCCCCTCGTTGCTGTTCAACTTCTGTAACTTCTTAGGCATATCACCATAGCCGCCCCACAGCACACTGTCGTTGCCCATGGAAATGGAGCAGAAACGGATGGTGCGGCAGTCAGAAAGCTTCTCAAGGTCTTTTTTGCCGGTATCAATGACGGCGAGTATTTCATTTCCGCCAATCCATAGTTGACTGCCATGCTGGTATTGGGCCTTGATTTCTATATTGCTCAGAGGCTTCAAAAGATGTGGAATGTGGAATGTGGGTTGTGGACTCGTCTCATCATGAACGGTCTTCAGCTGCAGGCCGCCTCGTCCGTCTTTCCGGATTTCCGTCACCAGCGACAGATCACTCACCTTCTGGCGATTATCCATTTTCCATTTTCCATGATCCATTGTGTAAGCAACCACGCCGTCAGGCTCTCCGGCATAGACTTTGTCGCCGTCCACCATCAGAGCGGTGGTGGCAGAGGATGTCAGTCTGCTGACACTGCCGTTGGCTGCGACCTTGTAGATACCGCTGGAGGTGGCTGCCAACAGTCCGTCATGACTCGGGCACAATTCCCAGCAGATATTGTTGATGTCGGCCACGCGCCTGTAACGCCACGAGTCAACCACATAGAGTCCGTTGGTATCCCCGACGTAGATCTTTCCATTAAAGGCGGTGATGGTATGAACCCTGCCCGTCAGTCCGTCCTTCGGCAGGAAATAGCTATATACCGACGGCAGCTCGATGGCGAAGATGCCGTTACCTGTAGCGCCCCAGAGCACACCGTGACCGTCGTAGGCCACGTAAGACACCTGGTTGGAGCAGAGGCCGTTGTCCTCGGTGATGGTATATAGGTCGCGACCGTCGCTCTCGGCAATGATCAAGCCGCCATTTCGCTTCACTTTCACCTGAAGCCCGCCGTCCAGCTTCTCCGTCTGGGTGATGTCTTCCATGACGACATTCTCGGCATCAGCCTGCAGAGCCTCCAACGATATGATTTCCGACTCCACGCCTGGCTGGAACTTGGCCTTGGTCTTCCTCTTCAACGTTATGGTGGGGAGTACTCCTTCACTCCTTACTCCTTCTCTCCTTCCCTCCTCCTTTATCTCATAAATATTATTATCGCTTGCCACAAACTGCAGCGACGTTCCTTCCTCAAAGATCTCCATCACCTCGCCACTGAACTGACCTTCCTCGCCGAACTGTTGCAAGAACAGTTCTCCGTTAGCCCGTTTCTGCAGACGGGCTATAAAGTTAGAGCCGCCTACCCAGACGGTATTCCTGCTGTCGCGATAGATGACTGTGACACGTCTGTTGTTGGATGTATGGATGATGCGCCATCGGGCACGGTCGTAGTAGAGCAGCCCCTCGAAGTTGGCCACGAACACCGTTCCGTCCTCACCAATCTCGATATCATAGTTTCGGTTATGTCCGCCATACTCCAAGGCCGTGTAGTTTCGAATCAAGGGCAAACCTTGGGCTGGGCAATGGACAATGGATAATGGACAATGGACAATTGCTGCGCACAGCCATAGCCGCAACAGCCAGCGATTGTAGAATATATGAAGTAAAGGCCTCCTCATAATTATCAATTATCAATTATCCATTATCAATTTCCTAAACGGTATTCCCTTTCCCACATAGTAGTTCCACTCTTCTTGGGTGAAGTTGCGCTTCACGTTCCGGCGGAGGCGCTCGGCGATCTTCGGCAGGGACACGAGATATTGTGAGACGGTGCCGTTCTTCTCCCCCGCCCAGATGTAGTCCTTGTCGTTGCTGGAAATGAAGTCCATGAGCCAGCTGTCAGACTGGAACAGGGTGACAGCCTTAATCTGGCTGTGATAGTCGATGGCCCAGAAGAGCAACTTTCCGTCGTAGCTGGAGGAGTAGAGTCGCTTGCCGTTGAATTTCATCTTCGTCACCCGCGAGAGGTGTTCAACGAGCTTATATGTCTTACCGTTGGCCGCAGCCAGCCAGATAGTGCCGTCGGCCATACCGTAGGCTGTCAGGTGTTCATTCTTGCTACTGGCAAAGGCTGTGACCTGGCCTTGCACGGGCACCTTCTCATTACTGATGTTGTCGAGACTGCTGACGAGGTGCATCCGACCACGGTTGTCGAAGAGCAGGGGTTTGTAGTCACGTCGTCCCGTACTGGCTACATGGAAGTCGAGGCGGCGCGTGGCGATCACCTTTTCGGTGGCGAGGTCAAACAGGGCGACGCTGTTCTCGCCGATGATCAGCAGTTGGCGTCCGTCATTCATGTGTTGCAGACTGAAAGGCTTGTCAACTTGCTCTATATAAATGACCTTCGTCTGGTTTCTGCCGACAATCATCAGATGACCGGTATAGCTGATAGCGTACGCCTGACCATTATCGGCGGCGTAAACATCCCTAAAACAATAGTTCCCGTCTCTAATCTGCCGTTGTGCCGTCAACTGTCCATTCTGCAGCTTGTGGATAAAGAAGTCACCGTTATCACTCACTGTCACCAGATTGTCGCTCTTGGGCTGAATAGCCATCCGCGTGATCTTACTGTCGTGCGCACGCCAGCTGCGCCGTCCGCCAGCCGACTGTGTCAGAGCCTGGAAGACGGCAGGGGTATAGAGATCGCCGCCGTAGTCATTCGTGTAAAGATAAGAAGCGTAGGCGAGCATATTGCCTAACTCTGTATCACCGCTGCGGTAGATGGCATACGACTGAGAGCCGAGGGTTCGTCCCAAAGAGATGTAGTTCAGCGTGTCGGTCACCAGCTTGGCATGCTCAGCCTCAAGCCGCCGTTGCTCCGCCATCTGGTATGATGCCTTCGCCTCTCCTGCAGAGATCTCTGCCGCTGCCTGTGCCTGAAGGGCTATCTGGCGCTCGGCTTCCGAACGCAGGGTGGCAGCCTGTGCAATCTCAGACTGACGGATGGCCTCACGGCTACGTTCCTCGGAAAGGGTCTGCTGGCCGTAGGCTATCTCTTCCATCTGTTCGCTGACACCCCTGACGATCTCTGACTGCTTTTCCCGCTCACGCAGCGCACGGAGTTCTGTCTCCAGTTCGCTGATACGTTCACCGTCATCACGATGCATATAATATGCTGCCGTCGCTAATCCCAGCAACAGCACCGCCCCTATGCATCCTATGACCGCTCCCCGTTTCACTCCTTCTCTCCTTATTAGAGCCTCTTCACCACCAGCATCGTGATGTCATCGCTTTGCTCGGCATCCTTCACGAAGTCAGCAACACCTGCCTTGACGGCCTCGACAATCTCCTGACTCCTGACTCCTGACTCCTGACTCCTTAAAATACTATCCAACCGCTCTGAGCCGAACATCATGCCGTCTGAGTCCGTGGCCTCAGTCACGCCATCGGTATACATCGCCAGCACGTCGCCATGTTCCAACTGCAACGTCGTGTCAGCATACTCCTCTTCTGGGAAAACACCCACCATAAACCGTCCGTCCATCGGCAATTGTTCGATAGTGCCGTCGGCTCGCAAGATGTGGGGCGGGTTGTGACCAGCGTTGCTATAAGTGACAAGGCCAGTCTTCGTATTCAGGATGGCATAGAACACGGTGACAAACATATATTTGACCGAAGAGTTAGCCAACAAGAGGTTCGACTCCGTCATACATTCTGCAGCACTGACGCCCTGCATACCCTTCGAGTGGATGATGGTGCGGCTCACGGCCATGAACAGCGCAGCAGGAATGCCCTTGCCGCACACATCGGCAATCACCAGGGCTATGTGGTCATCGTCGATACGGAAGAAGTCGTAGAAGTCGCCGCCGACATCCTTCGCAGCATCCATCGAGGCGTAGATGTCCACTTTGTCGCTGTCCTCCGGGAAGGGCGGAAATGTCCTTGGCAGGAAACTCTGCTGGATCTCTTTGGCCGAGACCAGGTCTTCCTTGAGCGACTCCAGTTGTGTGTGCTCCTTCTGCGACTCATGCACATAGCGTATCTGTTCGATGGCTTTCTCTATCGTCAGGGCAAGGTCATCCATGTCGATAGGCTTGGTGACAAAGTCGAAGGCACCGTCGTTCATCGCCTGACGGATGTTCTCCATGTCGCCGTAGGCACTCACCATAATGACGCGCATGGCGGGGTTGTGCATCTCGTTCACCTTGGCCAGCAGCGTCAGACCGTCCATCTCGGGCATATTGATATCGCAGAGGATGATCTCAATATCGGGGGTGTTAGCCAGCACGGCAAGGGCCTCCAGACCGTTGTGGGCGAAAAAGAACTCATACTCTCCACTACGGATCTTGCGCCTGAAGTGATGTCTCATCATCAACTCAATAGGCGCCTCATCATCAACACTCAGAATCTTGACCATCTTTTACTTTTTTACCTTTTTACTTTTTTACCTTTTTACTTTTTTACCTTTATTCCTCCTCTCCTAACTTCATCTGATAGCACACCACGTCGTTGTTGGCGGCGAAGTGGTCGAGTTCCTTCTGCCTGATGCAATTCAGTTTCTGTTGCAGTTTGTCGTCTGCCCGTTCCTTTTGGTTTTCATCCTCCACAAAGGTGATGAATCGGAACAAGCCTGTTATCTGGAACACCTCGTGTATCTCCCCGGCGCAGTTCAGAAATACGATTTCCGGCTTATGGCCCAAATCCTGACGAGCGTAGATGATACAGCGTATACCGGCACTGGAGATAAACACCAAGTCGGTAGCATCGAACACGATCTTCTGAATGTCTTGTCCCCGATAAGTGCTCAGTAATTGCATCAAGGCCGGAGCATTTATCTTCGACAACTCAAGCCCCAAGTTGACAGTCAGCGTCGTTCCTTCCAAATTGATCTTAAAATTTTTTTCCATATTTATGAGCCTTTACGGTCTTTGATACGATCATCCTCCACAAATTCGATAAAACGGAACAAGCCGGTTATCTGGAACACCTCGTATATATCTTTTGAGCAGTTCACAAACACGATTTCCGGTTTCTGACCCAGTTCCTGCCTGGCGAAAATGATACAACGAATACCAGCGCTGGAGATAATTGCCAAGTCGGTGGCATCGAACACAATCTTCCGAATGTCCTGTCCCAGATAGCTATTCAGCGATTGCTGCATGGCCGGAGCATTCTCCATCGCCAACTCAGCACCCAGGATGACTTTCAGCGTCGTACCTTCCAAATTAAGTTTAAATTTCTCTTCCATATTTTATTTTTTACCTTTTTACTTTTTTACCTTTTTACTTTTATAATTTTACTAGCGGATATGTCAAGACCACAGCCGCGACACCCGTCATAGTGACAATGAGGGTCAAGGGAATACCGATGCGCATGTAGTCGGTAAAACGGTAGCCACCAGGTCCATAGACCAGCATATTGGGAGAGGCGGCAATGGGTGTGGCGTACGAGGCGTTGGCAGCGATCATCAGCGCAAGGAGGAAAGGCGCGGATTCGTAGCCCACCTGCTCCGCCGCATGATACATAATGGGAAAGAACATGGCGGTCACAGCCACATTCTCCACCAGCTGAGTAATCAGCATGGCAGCCAGGCAAACACCAAGCATAATCAGGATGGGGTGCGTGCCCACGACGTCGATCACGGCCAAGGCTACAGCCTGCGCTATCCCCGTCTTCGATATCGCCATTCCCAGCACAATCGATCCGGCCAAGCTCATCAATGCACGCCAGCTAACAGAGTCCATGGCCTGGTTGATGGTGCAGCAGCGGGTAGCCAGCATGGCCAGAGCAGCCAGCACCGTGCCATACAACAGCGATACGACGTTCAAGGCCGTAAGAACCATCATCGCCGTCATAATCAGCGAGGCCACAATGGCTTTAGGGCTGACTTTTATCACCTCCTGAAAGTCGGAGAACTGCAACAGCGATGAAAGGTTGCCGGCAAGGGCATTTGACTGTCGGGGACACTCAAAAAGCAAGGTATCACCCGCCTGCAGCTTCACTTCGCGAGGAGGTGCCTCAATGCGACGGCCACGACGGGCTACCGCCACCAAGATCAGATTGTAGTCCTTCTCAAGCCCGCTCTCGGCAATCGTTTCACCGACAAGTCTACTGTCGAAGTTGACAAAGGCTATGCGCAGCTTGTAATTCTTGTTAATCTCGCTCATCGATCGGATATGATGATCGGAAACTACCAGGTCGTGCGTCTCCTTCAACTCTAGAATTTCGTCTATCTGACCAGTATATACCAGTCGGTCGCCGCCCATCACATACTCATCCTCACTGAGAAGCGACGGTTCATGGTCGTAATGGTGGATCGCTATCAGGTTACCGCCTTTCACGTGGAACAGGCCTGCCTCCCCCAGCCTCTTGCAGATATTCGGGTTGTCAGAGGGCACCAGCAGCTCCACCGTGTAGTCAAGCGTCGTCTCGAAAGCCTCATTGGGCGAGATACGCGACGGCAGCCATCGGCGCACCGTTATGATGAACATGACGCCGACTATGAGGCATACCATCCCCGGTATGAAGATGGAGAACATGTTCATCGTCCTACCCGTCGCTTGTTCGTAGAGATCGGCCACCACGATGTTTGTCGAAGTACCCACCAGCGTACACACACCGCCCATCTGTACGGCATACACCATCGGCAGGTAAAGCTTCGACGGCGCCATATCGAGCTTTTTGGCCCAGCGTTTCAGCACATTACTGAAGAGCATGGTGAGCATCGTATTGCTGACAAAGGCACTCAGCGCAGCCGCTGGCACCATCATGCGCAGCAAGGCCACAGAATAGCGTTCGGGCAATCCGAACAAATGCCTCATCATCCATTGCAGTACGCCAGTATAGCGCAAACCCGCCATCACCACGGCCAGAACGCCCGTAACGACCACCGTACCCGCACTGAAACCCATGCACGTCTCTTTGGCGTCGAGCACGCCCGTGAGGAAAAGCACGCCGATGGCTATGAGCATCACCGCGTCGGCTCTCACTTTCGTCAACAGCATCACGGCAATGACCGCCATCACGGTAGCGATGGTAATCCATGCATCTATGCCAAAGCCCCACAAAAGAATGTCGTTAGACAATTCCATTTTTATTCACAGAGTATTGAATACTTTTCCGCACAAAAATACGAAAAAAAACGCCTACACCACTAAGTTAAGGTTTTTTTTTTGATTTTTTGACAATTTACAAAAAAAATTCGTACCTTTGCAGCGTCTAAATAAAAAGGTTATGAAAAAGAATATGAGACAAACCAGACTCTGGATGTTCGCCGCCATCCTCACCATCCTCTGCGGCGCCAATGTGTTCACGTCGTGTAACAAGACCGACAACCCCGTCATCGTTAACCCTACGCCGACACCAGACCCGAAGCCGAACCTGACAAAGGACTTCTTCCCCTTGTGGAACCAGTGTGAGGCGCTGACAGTACTGCAGGAATACGTGGAAGACGTGACCAATCCGAAATCGGCCAACTTTATCAGCGCAGAAGACCGCATCGCCACCTTCGACATGGACGGAACGTTCGTCGGCGAGCTCTATCCCACCTATTTTGAATACAACCTGCTGGAATACCGCGCGCTGGACGATCCCGACTACAAGGACATCGCCCCCGATGATGTGCGCGAGGCGGCACAGGACATTCGCGACTTCGTGCGCCACGGCAAGAAACTGCCCGACCATTTCGACATGAAGCATGCCTACGCCGCTGCCAAGGCTTACTCTGGCATGACCATCGCCGAGTTCGATGCCTATGTGAAGGCCTACGCCGCCCTGCCCGCCAACGGATTCAAGGGGATGACCTACGGCGAGAGCTTCTACAAGCCCATGCTCAATGTGTTCGACTATCTGAAGGCCAACGGATTCACCTTCTATGTGGTCTCCGGCTCAGACCGTTTCATCTGCCGCTCGTTGGTAGAGTCCATCGGAATCGAGCCGAACAGAGTGATCGGCATGGACGTCATGCTCAAGTCCAACAAACAGGGTGACAACGACGGTGTCAATTACACCATGGGCAAAGACGAATATCTCATCCGCACCGACAGCCTGCTCATCAAGGACCTGAAGACGAACAAGGTGAAGCAGATCAGCCAGGAGATCGGCAAGGTGCCCGTGCTCTCGTTCGGCAACAGCAGCGGTGACCAAGCCATGCACAATTACTGCCTAAGTAATGAGAAATACCGCACCGCCACCTTCATGCTCGTGGCCGACGATAACGAGCGCGACCATGCCGACCTTGAAGAGGGTGCCAAGCGTGAGGCGAAATGGCGCGAAAACGGCTACACCGTCATCTCGATGAAGAACGACTTCAAGACCATCTACGGCTACGGGGTGCAGAAGGTGGACTTCACCTTCCCTGAAGACTAGTAAGACACTCTTCTAGTTTTTTGACCACGAATTTCACGAATTACACGAATTTTTAGCTGCGCCAGCCAATTCGTGTAATTCGTGAAATTCGTGGTCGTTTTTTTATCCGTCAGCCCCTTTTTTCCCGCATCTGCTTCAGATGTTTTTCGGCTTCATCGGCCAACCAGGTGTTGTGAGCCTCCTCGATCTCCTTCTCCTTATTGTCACGGTAGTTCTTGATGGTCTCAGAGTACAGATTCAACAGTTTCTCCTGTTCCGTTTTGGCCTCGTCGGCCTCATCCTCCGGCAGGTCCTTCGACCTGTCCGCCAGCATCTGCGTATATTTGGTCTTGATCTTGTCAACCTCCACCATGCACTCGTCGTAAAGTGCCTTCACCGTCTCTGTCAAAAGTTTGTAGCGCTCATCGTCCACCTCGGGCATCGTGCAGAGGATATGCCGCTCTGAGTCATAGTCAACAGTGCCCGACATGAAGAAGCGGTCCTCATCCTTGGGTATGATTACTTCCTGCTTGAACTCAGGATGCGACTCTGCGATGCCCTTCTGGATGAACGGCAGCATGGGCATGCGGCGGGGCACGATCTCAAATGCGAACTGGTTGGGCTGCATACAGTCGGCCACTTCCTCTATATTATACACATTCCCCTCAATGTCTGTAACGGTGATCGGCACCAGCGCTGCCGGCTCGGCCTCTACACACAGGTTCATATACCGGTAGTTAAGCATGGCAGCATAGCCGCTCAACTTGCCATCCATCTCATCTAATAATACTTCTATCGATTTTCTTAACATACTATTTAAACTTTATGATGATTATTATTTTAGCCACAGATTACTTCTCTTTCGGGGCATCCGCTTCCTTCAGCTTCGGATTCAGCTGGGCAGTAGAGGGTGAAGCCGGTGCGGCAAAGCCGTCGCTGATATTCGGGCTCTTGAGCGACGACTTGGCCTCCACGCTGTCAGCCGCCACCTTCGGAGCATTGACTTCGGCCTTGAACTCGGTCTTGCCGTTGACGGTGTTGTCGCCAAAGAACTCGGCCTTCTTGCCCTTGATGGCAATATTGTCGCCGTCGAGTTGTACCAGGGCATTGCCGCTGTCTTGCTGCAGCTCGGCAGTCGTCTTGCCATAGATGCCGGTCTTGTCGGCAGAGATCTGCAACTCTTTGGTGAGGGTCTTGTCGTCGGTGCGTCCCACGAACATCTTCTCTGCCAGGATCACCATGTTACCGCCCTCGGCCAGTCCCTTGTCGCTGCCAGAGCCGTCGGTATCCATCGACTTGACAAAGACATCCTTCGCGTTGACAGAGATCTGTCCTGATGCCTTGGATTCCTTGTCCTTGGCGGCCATCGACATCTTCTCGGCCGCCAGCTTCAGCGTACCCGAAGTATTGCCGTCCTTGTCGAACGAGGCCTGCGTCATCTGCGCAGCCGAGACGTACCAGGAACCCGTCGAGTTGCCCTCGGTGTCGTAAGAGAGCATGCTCACATTCTCCGTGCGCACGCTGAATCTGCTCTCCTTCGTCTGCTCCTTCACCTCGCAGTTGCCATCGCTGATGGAATAATCCACGGCAGTTACTGAAACGTTCTTCGAATTGATCTGCACACTTCCGTCGGTCGTATAGTCACCGTCGGTAGAGCCTTCCTCCTTCAGTTGGGGATTCACCGTGCTGATCTCCACGTCGTGGGAGGCGATACGCACATAACTGTCGTCGATCAGCGAGCCGTCTTTCTTATAACTGGTGATGTTAAGCCTGCCCGTCTGCACGCTGATCGCGCTTGCAGTATTCTCACGGATGTTATTGTCGCCGTCCTTCGAGGCAAAGTCCATCTGCTCGGCCGTCACCCTCAGGTGGGCGCCCGTCTCCTCTTCCTCGAAGTGCTCCGCGGCGCCCTCAACCAATTTCTTCTCATCCTCTAAGGCTTTCTTCCTGCGCTTCAGCTCGGCCAGCCTCGTCATCATGCTGATCGTGTTGTTCAGCGCCTGGTAGGCCTCCGGCAGCTTATCGTTGTACTCGTTTGTCAGCTCCTCGATGATGGTCGCCGTCACACGCATCAGTATCTCGTCGGTGTTCAGCAGGTCCTGACCCCTCAGCAGCACCTCCATCTCGGCCACCAACGGCGTGATGCTTATGAGGGCTGTCGTAGTCTCTAAGTCCAGACTCTGAGCCTGACTCGACACCTCACTCAGTTTGCTCTCGATGGCTGCCAGACGGTTCTTCACCGACTGCGAGGCATCAATTTCCAGATCTTCGTCGGCATGGATCCTGATGCCCGTAGCGCCGGTTGTCGTTGCCGACTGTGAGAAATAGCCGTCGTCGGCAGCCTCATTGCTCTGGAGCGTGATGCGCTTGGCCTGGTTGATGATGGCCGACTGTCCGCGCACCACCTCCTCGATGCCGTCCGGACCTGGATCGATAGCCGTCTGTGCGATGCGGGTGGCGCGTGTTTCCACGCTGCCTTGCTCACCGACGCCCTCCAGGCCTAACTTCTGTCCACGGATCACGATGGTGCCGCTCTCCCCGTACAGCATCCCGCTCGCGTCCACGTTGCCGATCACGATCTCCGGTGCCGAGAGTACTATCCGCTCATCGTCCCGTATAAACCTGCCGCGGGCCACCTCGTTCATGATGTCCTCCTTCAGTTGTTGTATCTCCGCCTTCTGTTGGCGTATCTCCGCAAGGTCCTTCGACACGCTGCCCTGCAGGTTCTGCAGCGCCGTCAGCCAGTTCGTAAATATTGTATCTGCCATAATTATGTCCTTTTTTACTTTTTCACCTTTTTACTTTTTCACCTTTTCTTATGCTCCTATATTCATCAGCAGGCTCTTCAGTTTGTCTATGGTCTTGTTCGTAAACATCGCGTTATCCCTCGACTTCACTTCACCGTTACCCTCAAAGCTAATCGTATTGTCAGGACTGTCAGAGAGCAATATCTTCCCCTCCAGTCCTACCCGCCAGCGCTTCCTGTTCACTTTCATGTCCTTCCACGGGCTGATATACGTGCCAAGGAACCAGTCCTTCGTCGCCACGCCGATTGTTTGCAACACCGTCTTATCCTTCGGCTTCTTCACGAAGTCGTTCACCAGCGCCTCCCAATTGCCGCCGTCAAGATCATCCTTCGTCAGGGTAGAGCTTTGGATCGCCACCGCCGATTTCACCTGGTCCGTCACGTTCTTCTTCGTCAGGAAGTTATACACGGCCGTCCGCATGTAGTGCGTCCTCAGCTTGGGCCAGTCCTCGCTGTTTTTGGTCGTATCCTTGGTGAAATCGATATCCTTGAATGCCATGTCCGACAGCGCCATGTTTATCTCATCACTATAAAAGGACTCCTTGTTTTTGGCCAACATGTGGCCGAAATTGTTCTTGGCCTTCGTGAAGGCACACACGGAGTCTTGCAGTTTCTTCGCCGCAGTTTCAATCTTATTTCTCTGGTTGTTCACTTTTTCCTGCCAACCCTTCAGATCCTTTTGGTATTTCTCCTGCAACTTGGTCTGCGAGATATACCACTTGTCTATCTCGTCCTGATATGCCTTCTTGTCCTTATCCTCCGGATAGTCTTCCTCCTTTGGCTTCTTTTCCAAGATCGCCTTCCTGTCGTTCTTGTATTTTTTCTTCAGGTCAGTCAGAGGCTCCATCTTGTCGAGTTTGATGCCCGCCCAGTTGAATTTCAGGTCGCCCATCCCCGCTTTCGCGATGGCAGCCACCGAGATGACCGCCTCATTGGGGTTGACGCCCTCATTACCGGATATATTGTTGAAGGCCTCGATGTTCTGGCACACGGTATTGAAGGCCATTCTGAGGCCGTCCACCCTCGAGCCCACGATCTCCGCCACCTTTTTGATGCTCGGCACCAGGTCGTACGCCGCCAGTTCCCCGGCCGTGTCCTTCTGCGCCGTTCGCGGATACTCTGCCGACCCCTTGCCGGCCTCCATCCTGACGAACGTGTACGACTTGATCTTCGTCGTACCGTCGATGGGTCGCAGCACGATCTCAATCACCGTGCGGATCAGAGACATGTCGATTATCTTGTCAAACGTCCGGTTCATAAAGCCCCGCCCCATGTTCGAGAGGAATTCCAAACCCGTTTTCCCCAATCGGGCATACCACTTGTTCCCCTCTTCCGCATAGCAGTCATCGTCCTCTATGAAGCGCTCCTTGACGCTCTTTCCCGACTCGATGGTCACTTTGTCACCCGCTTCGATGCTCACGTTCTTGCCGACGATCTTGACGTTCCCGTTCGGAGCTGAGAGGGTGATGCCGGTAAAGGCGCTAAGCGTCACGTTGCCCATGGGCGACTCTATCGCCACAGAGCGAGAGTCGCTCGACATGTTGATTCTATACATGCCGTATCTGTCGCTGATGGTCATACCTCCCGTCAGGCTCCTTTGGTCCATATTGTCCTTCAGGTCTGGCGGATAGGCATAAGTGGGGATAAAGCTCCTCACCAGCTTATACATCGGCGAGAAGCTCTGGTAGAAGCTGCTGCCGTCGATACCGTCGTTAAACGTGATATTATGGCCGTTTTTCGACGTGATGCCTCGGTCAGGCAGATAGCTCCACGACTCGTTGCTGCGCGGCGAGAGCAGGAACCCCGACACGTACGGGCGCTCAATGTTGCCCTCCTCGAAACTCACTATCACCTCGTCGCCCTTCTCCGGCTTGAACTTCACGCCGCCCGCATCAGTGGCGAAAGGCAGGGACACGCGCACCCACGGCGAGGCATCGTCGCCCTTCTTCTGCCAGGCAAACTTCAGGCGCACGCGCCCGATCTTCATCGGATCGAGATTAGCTTCCACAAACGCCAGCTGCGGCTGCGAATCGCGGATCACCGTGTCGGGCAGGGCCGGAGGAATGGGCGCATCGCCATACAGCTTGACGCCTATCACCTGCTGGCTCTCCACGTAGGTCGGCTCCACCCTTTCCGTCGTCTTATCCGACTTGTAGACCAGATCACACGCGCCTTTCACGCCGATCACCACGTATGGCGTGCCATCGACCTTGATCTTGTCACCGATGCGCAGGTCCTGGGTCTTCTGACCGAACTCCAGATACACGGCATTCTCGCCCACTTTCTTTTCCGCCTCGCGCACCAAGGCATAGAACGCACCGTTCATGTTCACCTCCTTATCCCCGAGGCCGCACTTCGCCTTATGGTCCACAGCAGTACCGAACTGCCTCAGCTTATCCCCGTTCTTCTGTTCCTCCTTCCCATCCCAAGCTTTAAGGTTCACGTCCTCATACTTACTTTCCTGGTTCACCATCGAAATCCACGCCTTTGCAGATTTGAACGCACCAGTCACGATGATATTGGCCGCAATCTTTGCCAGCGACGTACCCTCTAAGCACAAGCTCAAGGCAAGCAGAATGTTCCTGCTCAAAAAGTCTATCTGTTCATCGAACGAGGTGTAGTTCTTATTTATGTCGCTCAGATAGTCGTCGTAGGTCAGCGGGTTGCTGTAGGGTCTGTCCCCCGGCTCAGGCCGGTCTTTCAGATAGTCGTACGTGTAGTCGGTAGTCTTCAGCCCCTCGCTCGCAATCGTCTCGTAATAGCGCTCCGAGGCCAGTCGCGCATAGTCTGGATCATTGTCCGTGGCCTTGTCGTTCATCGTCATGCCTAAGTGCAGCTTACCATCCTCATGATAGAGGAACTCTCCGCAACGGTTGGCCGTACGCCGCAAGAAGTCGTAGAAGCTCTCGTTATACTGCACCAGATAGGGCTGAATGAATTCCCCCTTGTCGTATGTCACCACCTGGAGGTCGCGGCAGCACATGAACTTGAACGGCAGCCCGCTCATCTCCCCGCCGAACACCTCTTCGCCCAGTTTCCTGCCTGTCCAGGCCTTCGAGTACTTGTCCATCGTCAACACCTTGTCGTGGCTGCAGATGGTCAGTTCCAGCTTCACGCTGCTCCCGCTGGACACAGTCCTGAACACAGGCCGCACCCCGTATACGAAATAGTTTTCTGCCACCGTTTTGCCGTCGACCGTCAACTTCGCTCTCTTCTGATAGAAGGCATCCGTCAGCTTGTCCACGTTCAAGCCTGTGCCCCCGACGTTCAGCGTCGCCACGATCTCTGCCGGGCGGTAGATGCCCTTGTCGTACGACAATTTCTCCAAACTCACCTTCCACCCGCTCATATCCAGGTCTTGCTGGAAACGGATCTCATTACTCTCGATGCTTAATACATACTTATTATTATCCATAGCTGTTCAATTTTTCACTTTTCACTTCTCACTTTTCACTTATTTATCTCCAGCAACTCATCCTTCATCTGCCCCTTATAGGTGATGGAGCTCACGAAGAGCTTCACACGGATGAGCATCTGACTGCTCTCCTTGTCTTGGCTGTCGGTGGAGAAATCATCCTCCACGTCTATCAGGTAGCCGTTGACGATGAGCACGTTTTCGTAACTCTTCAGTCGCTGCTGCTCGTTAAACGAGGCATTGAAGAGGAACGTGTATCCGGCTGGTTCGTTATCCATCAGCCGCTTATGATAGAGCACACCCTCTTCAGGCTGCACCAGCCTCACCGTGAACGTCATCACCATCGGGTTGGTCTGTCCGTAGGGGATACCCACATCATTACGGCTGCGCTCGCAACGGTAGTTGAAAAACTGGATGGTGCTGCACTTCTCTTTCTGCACAGCATTCTGGCCTTGCTCCTGCATATCGTCAGGGAAAAGCACCGCCTTCAAATTATTAGACATCAAATTCTGTTTCATTTCACCTTTTCACTTATTATGTTTTTTTTGCCACAGATTTCACAGATTCTCACAGATAAAGAGATTCACACAGATGGAATTTCTTTTTTTGACACGGATTTTATGGATTTTATGGAGAGCTGCGCAGCCATCCTTATAATCCATAAAATCCGTGTTAAATAAATCAATCATCCTTGTCTCTATGATAATCATATCTTCTGTGTTAATCCGTGTTCATCCGTGGCTCTTCTCATTTCTCATAGGGGTTTTGGAAGGTGGCCCCTTCGAACGTCACTTTATCAGCCACGATAGAGAGTTTCACCGTCCGGCGCAGATGCTTGTCGATATGGTAATCCTCCTCGATGGCAAAACAGTAGGCATCTTCAAACGTCAGGTCGCTGTCGCTCTGTTTCGCATTGCCCAAACCGTTAGTCAGGTCGAATGATACTTTTCCACTGAGCGGATCGCCGCTGATATACCAATTGTAGAGAGAGACATCATTCATGCCCGGAGCCACCAGCGTGATGTCGATACGCTCGCAGCAGGCATCAGTGTCGGGACGGCTGTTGCCCGTATGCCGACTGAAATGACAATGCAGATTCACCACATTGTATTGCTTCGTGTAGATCTGGCTTTCATTGTTCCCGATCTGTAACATTGCCTGTACTTCCATATATTTTCACCTTATTCACTTTTTAGTAATATTCTGTGTGCAAAGATACAACTATTTTGTGAAATTACACATAAAATTTCCCGAAAAATTTCACGTAATACTATAGACAAAAACAGAAAAGATGGACAAATCGCGAAAAATCCTCGCAAATTTGTCCATCCACCCTAAACCTTAACTATTTATTTATTCTTTTTCCGTTGGCTCTACTTTGGTGCTACTGCGGAGCTTGAGGTAGTAGCCTCCGATGCCATTGACGGCACCGTGCGGCCATTTCAGCTTCTTCAAGATGGTACCCAGACTCTTCAGACTTGGGATATCGCTGGAGCGGAGGTGCTTCTCAAGTTCCTTCTGCACATCCTTCACCTGCCAGAGGTACTGACGCTTTCGTTCCGATGTGGGAGCGAATATCGCGGGCAGCAGCTGTTCGACGGGCTGCACGTCCTGATAGAGTTTGTTATGCTGCTGGATCTCACGCTCGTCGTCGCTGGTGAACCAGTAGATGCAGTCTGGGTCGCGCAGCTCAGCGACGGCCTGAGCGAACATCTGCTTGTAGGGAATGCGCCCGCTCATATCCACCTTGCCCGTCACCTCGACGCAGAGATATCGACGGGTACCGTCGCCTGAGGGCAGAGGCATCACGTCGTTCGTCGTGGCGATGAACGAACAGAGACGGGGCGTCAGTGTGTACTGTTCCGAGCGCATCCGCCGCGTCTGCACGTCCTTCTCCGTCAGCAGCCGTTTGATCTTCGCCTGTTCGCCCTGTGTCTTGGAGTCGTACTCGTCGATGTTCACGAGCCACATACGGCCCAGAACGCGCTCCACCTGCTCGGCATTATCCATCTTGATGTCCTTCATATAGTACTCCCGCATCGACTTGGGCAAGATGTGGTTGCAAAACTGCGTCTTCAGATAGCCCTGTTCGCCGATGAGCATCGGCACCATCGAGTTGCCGTAGTCGCGGTTGATGTCCAAGGCCTGAGCCACCATCGCGAGGAACCAGCGGTGGAAGTATTTGGGCCAGTGCTCATAGCTCGTGGGCAGACGGCGGGCGAAGTCCTCGATGTAGTCGTGCTTCCGATCCCACGTGCCGCAGCCAGCGAGGAACTCGTGGATGGGATTGTAGTCCTCGACGTGTGCCGACTCAATATAAGTGCGCATATCGTTCATCCAACTCTCGCCGCCCTCCTTCATCTCCTCGACGACGATACTCTTCAGCTGACGGTCCGTGAGCGGTTCCCAAGGCTTGAAAATCAGGTCGTTACGACGGAACTCGACAACCTGCTTCACCACGTTGAAGCGCAGCTGATAGCGTCGAGACAGGAACTCCTCGATGCTCCGTATGATACGCTCCTTTTCGTTCATCTGCGACTGCGGCCTGCCCTTGAAAGGCTTCTTGAAGGCCGAGCGGAACACCTTGCGGATCACATCGTCGCCAATCTGGCGGAAACGGCTCTTCCATTGGGTGCGCTTCACGCAACCCTCCTCCGACAGCTGAGCCTTGGCGCAATAGTCAGCCAGCAGCGACAGGCAGTGCTTCGCGTCTTCCCCACCCTCGTCGATGGCCTTCTGCACGCAGGTTTCATACTCCAGTTCCAGACGCTCACGGGTGTTATATTCCGGATACCACACCACCTCGCCGTCGTCTTCCACCTGCGTACCCTCATAGGCCTTCAGCGGATCGTCATTCTTCCTGACGACGGGAATCGCCTGAGCCTCAGCATGATAGAATAGCTGCGGGTCATAGCTCATGCGACAGCCTCTAGTTAGCGTCAGCTCCCGCACGAGGAAGTCGCAGCCCGTCAGCGCCTGATAGACGTTGAAGGCGCTATGCTCTGCATCCTTCATGAAGGCGAGATAGTCGTCGGCATCCTTGGCCTTGCAGTCACAGCGCACGACGACCTTCAGCGTCACGCCGCTCACGCCGGCGAAGGCCAGCAGCGTGTATGGTATCTGAGAGACCATCCGCTTCATCTCCATCACTTGCCGATGCCCTTCCGGACAGTAAATGTTGAGCAGCAGGAGTCCCGTCATCGTCTTGACATCATCGAACCCTCCGCGTCCGAAGGTCGCGCCGAAGATGAGGTAAGGCAGGGCATCGGTGCCCATGAGGTGGTAGCGCGGGGCACCCTTTTCCATCTCAAGGCGCGAGGCCATCGCATTGCGGGCAATCCTGTCGGCTGCAGGTTTGGTGGTTTCTGAGCTCATCCGTTCAATGACGGCTTCAAGATCTGTAGTGACGGGCAACTGGGGCTCGCCGAGCTTGGTCTTAACTTTTGTAATCTTCATATCGTTGGCTATTTTAGTTGCAAAGGTACAAATAAATATCGTGAAATGCAAGCTTTTTGGCAAGAAAATACCTCCTATAGTTTGTTCTGATAGGGATTAATGGGGATGGAAAGGCTACAAAACGGTGTAAACAGCCTTATAAACAGGGAGTTACAAGGCACTTTACAACCTTACGGCTGCAGCCAAAAGACCTTGCGGCTATAGCCAAAAGGCTTTACGGCTATAGCCAAAATGAAATCAAGGAAATTTTCGGTAGTACTATAGTAGTACCATAGTAGGTCTATTTTTAGCAATAGACCTACCAATATCTATCTGATTATCAGAAAGATAATGCAAAAAGTAGTTCTAATAGTACTATTTTCTCAGAGTTCTGTGTATATATACTCCTGTCCGCGCTTGGTTTTCAACAGTCGCGGGTTCTCGCCTTGGCACCAGGCATCGAGCTGCTTGCGGGCAGAGTAATAGGTGATGCCGGCGGAATAGGCGAAGCTGCGGGTTGTGACGTAGCCGTTATAGCGTTTCAGGTTCTCCTGCAAGGCTTTGTTCATATGGCTTTCGTCCGCCATCAGCTGCTGTACGTTGGGATTGTTGACGCGACGGAAACCGTCGAGCCAGGAGAGTACCGACTTCTCGAACTCTTTCACCGACTTATACTCGATACCCTCGAACTGTACGTCGTAGGTCTTCACCTCGTCAGGATCGGTGAGTTCGCGCTTCAGACCGATCTTCGGGGCGAAGGATCCGATGAGCGTCTCTATCCGGTAGCCCTCAGAGAGGTAGTAGCCCGTGGCTTGGATAAAGGCTCGGAAGGCGCGCGTCAGCTCACCGGATCTGAGGGCATAGTGTTGGGCACAATAATCGTCCAGCTGCTCCATCGTGATCTTCTGGTTGCTTCGCGGGCGAACATATAATATATTACGTCCGTCCTTCGTCTTCTTCGGCGAGGGATGGATCTCAAAGGGCATTCCGTCAGTCTTACGTGGCATAGTCTTCAATCTTTTAATCTGCTGCAAAAGTAAGAAGAATTCGCGAAATATCCAAACAAATCAAGCATTCTTCTCGCTTGGGGCACAAAAAAGCGGCAGTTATGACAAATTTGCCACAACTGCCGTATACATAGGGTCACGAACGTTCGTGACTACTTCTTCTTGTTCACAAGCCTCTTTAATTATTTTACTTCACTTCCCAGATGTCGTTGGTTTCGAGGAGCTCCGTGAAGTTATGATACTTCTTCTGGGCAGAAACCTCTTCGAGCTGGGCGTAGACGGCCTCGTTGTATGTAGGAGCCTCCACATCGCGGATCACACCGAGGGCGATGGGGAAACCATCCTCTGGCGTCATCATCGCGAGCTTCAGCTGCAGGGTGTTATCCTCGCAATGAGCATCGTGAACAAGTACGTCGTCGAGGGTGTAGCCGTCCTTGCCGATCTCCACCACCTTCAGACCGAAGCCCTGCTGTACGAGTCCGAACTCATTGTTCTCACCGAAGACGAGCTTCTCACCGTGACGCACGTAGATGGCGTTCTTCTTACGGCCCTCGTTGTTGTAGACGATGTCGTGACAGTGGTCGTTGAAGATGACGCAATTCTGCAGAACCTCCGTCACCGAAGCGCCCTTGTGCTCATAGGCAGCCTTCAGCACCTCGACCGTTCCCTTGGCATCGGTAGCGACGCAACGGGCAAAGAAGTGTCCGCGGGCACCGAAGCAGAGCTCGGCAGGACGGAAGGGATCCTCGACCGTTCCGTAAGGACTCGACTTCGAGACGAAACCACGGGGAGAGGTGGGTGAGTACTGACCCTTCGTCAGACCGTAGATGCGGTTGTTGAGCAGGATCATGTTGAGGTCGATGTTACGGCGGTTGGCGTGGATGAAGTGGTTACCACCGATAGCCAGACCGTCGCCGTCGCCAGACACCTGCCAGACGGTGAGGTTAGGGTTAGCGACCTTCGCACCGGTGGCGATGGCAGCGGCACGACCGTGGATGGTATTCATACCATAGGTGGCCATATAGTGCGGCAGACGGCTGCTACAGCCGATACCGCTGATGACTGCGACGTTCTCAGGGGCTACGCCGATCTCGGCCATAGCCTTATGGAGTGATGCCAGGAAGAAGTGGTCACCACAACCCGGGCACCAACGCGGCTGGCCTTTCTTGAAATCTTGTGCTGTATAACTCATACTATTTATTTTTTCTGAAACGAATACGCACGAATTAATCCTAATTTATATAATAATTATTTATTCGTGGATAAAATTATTCATATTATTCACATTCGTTTCCCAATAATTATTTTTTAATTATTTCTTCGAATGCGTTGACGAGTTCTTCGACGACGAAGGGCTGGCCCTTGACCTGGTTGAACTGGTAGGGAACGAAATTGTCGACCTTCATGCGGAGGTAGGCAGCAAGCTGACCCATGTTCTGTTCGGCGACCACCACCTTATTATATTTATTAAGGACGGCAGCCGTGTTCTTGGGCAGCGGGTTCAGATACTTGAAGTGCGTCTGAGCCACCTTGTAACCCTTCGCACGCAGTTCGTCCATCGCCGAGTGCAGATGGCCGTAGGTAGAGCCGAAGCCCACAATCAGCAGGTCTGCATCAGCATCACCGTCGACCTCAAGGTCGGGCACCTGGATATTCGCAATCTTCTGCTGGCGCAGACGCGTCATCAGGTCGTGATTCTCAGGATTGGTGGAGATAGCACCCGTGTTCGAGTCTTTCTCCAGTCCGCCGAGGATGTGGGCGAAACCCTCACGACCAGGCACAGCCCAGTAGCGAGTACCGTTCTCAGCACGCATATAGGGAGTCCATTTGCCTTTCAGTTCCTCGGGAACATAGGGAGGATTGATGGGGTCAAGCTTAGCCATCTCAGGGAGTTTGAAGGCACCGGAACCGTTGGCCACGAAGGCATCAGTGAGCAGCACGACGGGCGTCATGTGCTCCAGGGCAATCTTACAAGCCTGGTAGGCAGCATCGAAACAGTCCGTAGGACTAGTGGCTGCCATCACCGGCATCGGACTTTCACCGTTACGACCGAAGAGCGCCTGCAGGAGGTCAGTCTGCTCCGACTTCGTGGGAAGACCGGTAGCAGGACCGCCGCGCTGCACGTCGAGTACCACGAGCGGCAACTCCATAATCACAGCGAGGTTCATGGCCTCAGACTTCAGACAGATGCCAGGACCTGAGGTAGAGGTCACACCCAGTGCACCGGCGAACGAAGCACCGAGGGCTGACGAACAACCGGCAATCTCATCCTCACACTGTACGGTGATGACACCGCACGACTTGTGCTTCGACAGCTCGTGGAGCACGTCGGTAGCAGGCGTGATGGGGTATGAACCGAGGTAGAGCTTCAGGCCTGCCTTCTCGGCAGCGGCAATGAAACCGTAAGCCGTAGCCTTATTACCCGTGATGTCCATATAGCGTCCGGGTTCTTTGGTCTTCGACTCCACACGATAGACGTTAACGGTCGAAGAGTGGGTGTTGTGTCCGTAGTCGTAACCAGCCTGAATCACCTTGATGTTGGCCTCAGCGATGGCGGGCTTCTTGGCGAACTTGTCCTTCAGGAAGTTGGCCACGAGGTTCAGGTCACGGTCGAAAAGCCAGCAGACGAGTCCGAGAGCAAACATATTGCGGCACTTCATCATCGCCTTCATATCCATACCTGAGTCAGCCAGGCAGTCCTTCACCATCGTGGTGAGTGGACACTGGATGACGCGATCCGGGTCGATGCCCATTTCGCCGAGATAATCCTCTGTCTTAAACTGTGCCTTCTCCAGATCCTTCGGTCCGAACGAGTCGGTGTCGATGATGATCGTCGCACCCGGCTTGGCGTAGCGGTACTGCGTCTTCAGGGCTGCGGCGTTCATCGCCACAAGCACGTCGCACTTGTCGCCAGGGGTGTAGACCTTACCGGCACCGATGTGCACCTGGAAACCTGAGACACCCGTCAGCGAACCTTGCGGGGCGCGGATGTCTGCGGGATAGTCTGGGAATGTGGAAATGCCGTTACCAACGGTGGCACTGACCGTAGAGAAGATGTTGCCGGCGAGCTGCATACCGTCGCCGGAGTCACCTGAGAAGCGGACCACAACCTGATCCAGCTCCTTCACTTCTAATTGTTCTGCCATATTTATTTGGTTTATTACTAACTAATTCTCTCAAAATGCGCTGCAAAATTATGCAATTTTAGCGAAATAGCCAAAGGAATAATACAAAAAGTGAATAATTTACCACGAATTACGTCTATTAACGAATAAAAATGCAGAATTCAGTATTTATAACCACGAATTACACAATTTTAATATACTACCACGAATTACACGAATTTCACGAATTTTTAATTGCGTTATTTCTTGCGCAGCTAATTCGTGAAATTCGTGAACTCGGCTCTGCCGCTTATTCGAGCAAAGCGAGTCTTAAGAATTCACTGTCGAAAAATCTTAGTACGTGAACGAGGAGCCGCCGAGGAACTCACGGAGGAGCGAGGTGGGCGGGATCTGCGTGTCGGGGATGGGGCGGATGTAACGCAGGAACTTCAGCAGACGATAGGCCTCAGCGTATTCGGGACAGTTCTCCGGCACCTGTTCGAGCAAAGGCTCTGCCTGACTCTTGATGACTGCCAGTTCGAAGAGCATCGCGGTGTTGAACATCGCGTCGGCATTCTCCTGGAAGGGGAATATCCACTTGTTCTCACCGGCACGGACCGAAGGCCAGCGGCGGATGGTTTCCTGAGCTGAGACCGCCCGATATTTATGGTCGCGGATGATACGGCGCAGCAGACGATTGTCGGTGGTGGGCACATAGTTGTGGTTGTCGAGCAGGATGGTGGTCAGGGCCGAGGCATAGACACGGAAGATCTGTTCGTTGGGAATCTCAGAGGTCAACTCCGGGTTCAGCGCGTGGATACCCTCCACCACCAGTATCTCTTTCTCCTTCAGTCTCAGCCGCTTGCCACTCTTCTGGCTGGTGCCCGTGGGAAAGTCGTAACGCGGCAGTTCCACCTCGTCGCCACGGAAGAGGGCCGAGAGCTGTTCGTTCAACAGCGGCAGGTTCAGGGCGTGCAGGTTCTCAAAGTCGTAGTCGCCCTTCTCGTCAAGCGGTGTCTTGTCGCGATCGAGGAAATAGTCGTCGAGTGAGATACCTACGGGTTTGATGCCGTTGACGGCGAGCTGCACAGAGAGACGCTTGCAGGTCGTCGTCTTTCCTGATGACGACGGTCCGGCAATCAGCACCAGCTTAATCCCCTTCTTACGGGCTATCTCGTCGGCTATCTGCCCGATCTTCTTCTCCTGGAGGGCCTCCGACACCTGGATCAACTGCGACGAATGGCCCTTGCTGATTACCTCGTTCAGGTCGCCGATGGTGCGCAGATTGATGATGTCCTGCCACTGATGGTGCTCTTTGAAGATGCCGAACATCTTGTCCTGATGTACCAGTTCGCCCAGTTCGTTGGGATGCTCCCTTGAGGGCAGACGCAACAGTAGACCGTCGTAATACTTCTCCAGCCCGAAGAGATACAGCTGCGAGGTGTTCGTCAGCAACGAGCCATAGTAGTAGTCCACATAGCCGTCGATATCATAATAGGTGGTATAGAGGGTGCCGATGCTCTTCAACAGTTTCACCTTCGAACGGTTGTGCAGGCTGTCAAAGAGTTCGATGGCCTCCTGGGTGGTCGTCTCGTGCCGATGGATGGGCATCGCAGCGTCGATAATCTCCTGCATACGGCGGCGGATAGCGCCCGCATCGTCGAGGGTGACAGGACGCCCGATATTGAGATTCACGTAATAGCCGTTGGAAACAGGAATATCGATAGCCACCTTACAGGGATCAAAGAGTTCGTGGGCGGCCTTGCAGAGCACGAAGAAGAGTGATCTGGTATAGGCTCTGTTGCCGCTGGACGAGGTGACATCCAGAAATTCCACCTGCTTCTGCTTATACACCCGGAAGTGCATGCCTTCCACCTTGTTATTCACATGTGCCGAGATGGGGCCGTACTTCATCTGGAGCCCTGACTGCTGATACACTTCCTCGAGGTTTGCACCTAAGGGCACCTCCACCGTCTTGCCGTTGTTAAGGACAAGGATCTTGATCGTCTTTTCCATAAAACGTATCCCTTCTTTTGTACTGTCTTTATCAGGTTAGTTCTGAGGCTTCATCTTCTTCGTGAAGACTTGCTCACCAGAATAAACCAGCCAACCATGATCATCAAACTTACGCAGTTTCAACGGGCCTACCAGATTGTCGTCGCCGCTGGACTCCACATACAGCTTGGCACATAAATAACCGTCTTCGGTAGTGTACATATCCGACTGCTCTACGATCGTCACCTGATACGGCTTCGTGGGCTCGTACCGATTGTCGGGTGACGAACCTGCGAAATAGCTGCGCAAACCGTTGGATACGGGAAAGCCATTGATGTCGTTGTCAAGGAGATGCTGCACGATATCCTGCATCACGACATTGCTCACTTTCAATATATTGTCCTCACCAACAGTAGCAGTATGGGTTCTCAGATAGTTGATCATATTCCAAGCATCGGCACTGTTGTCCGTCATACGGTTCAAGCAGCAGATGAAGAGAGCGGTCACGAAATGGGGCGATTTGAAATACTCACGGTTGTTCACCTCCAGCGTCTTCAGTTCCTCGATGTTCCGAGGCAGGGCATTGAAGGTATAGGTGATGTATCTCTTGCCATTAATCTCTCTGGAAAAGCCTTCCGTGGAGACGGTGATGAACTGCACTGGCAGGTTATAGGCCGTAACCTTCTCTATGGCCAGGCTGCCGTCGGTCTTGGCGATGGCAAACCGGGTGCGTTCCTTCGGATCAGGACTTGTTCCTATATAATAATAGTATTCGTAAGCGGGCTCGCCGCTGAGGTTGCTATCCGTGAAAGGCAGCGAGTACTTGAAGTCGAGGTAATTGTAGGCCGGATTGAAGAAGGTATAATTATCAGCTGCATACTTTTTCACCTCTAACAGATTCTCTGTGAAATGTACGCGGAAATAAGGCACACTTCCCAGATCGGGTGCCGGCTCTGCTTGCGGGATTATTTGTTCCGGCTCGGGCTCAATTGTAATAGGCTCAGGAATAATTTCCTCGGGTTCTGGAACAGGTCTATTGTACGGCGGGTTTATAGTTCCCGGCAATGGCTCTATTGGCCAAACCTCAACCTGCCGATCGTCCGGATCCTGAGGGTCAATAGGATCGTCCGGGTCCGGATCCCGCGGGTTTTCAGGGTCTTCAGGATCTTCCGGATCTACAGTCCCCGGATCGGGATCCCGTGGATTTTCAGGGTCTTCCCGGCCTACGGTTCCCTGATCGTCGTCCTGTTCAACTGTTCCCGGGACATCGTCCGAGGTCGACGTCAACAGGCCTGGCACCAACAAGCCTCTCACACCGACGACAGGTGTTTTAACGATCATCACGGCAGCTACCAAGTCTGCCACATCCACCTTGCCATCGCCATTGATATCGGCACGGGCAAAATCAAAGTTATCTGACTCATTGCCAAGGATATAAGCGACAGTCTCTTTTACATCGTCATCGTTGACAAGGCCGTCACCATCGGCATCGCCCTTGACGACGACGAGACTGTTTTTCTCAAAGGTCACATTCAAAACACCTGATGCGCCTTGTCCTTGACTGACAATGACTTCAAATGCTTCCTTTTCGTTCACATTGGCAAGCTTCTTTACGCGAGACATCTCAATATATTGTCCCAGGTCAGTCTTTAACCACCATACTTGCTTATTAGCATTTTGGGCCATAAGGCTACATGGCATTGCCAACAACCCCATCAGGATCGCAGCAAGCACTCTTTGATGTTTCTTTTCAATTGTTCTCATGTCGCTTAATATTTACGTTTTATGGCGCAAAGATACATTTTTTTTTCATATTAAACAAGAATTATAAGGATTATATGGATAATTTAGCGGCTTTTTTAAAAAAAAATCCCATTAATCTTTATAATCCGTGTATTTTTTCTTATCTTTGTAGCCGAATTCGAATCAAAAGATATCGTTTATGCTCGTAATTTTCAAACTCCTTGGTTCCCTCGCCCTGCTGATGTTCGGTATGAAATCGATGAGTGAGGCGCTCCAGAAGATGGCGGGACCGCAGTTGCGTCACGTCCTCGGAGCAATGACCACCAACCGCTTTACGGGAATGTTGACAGGTATGCTGGTGACGGCATCCGTCCAGTCTTCAACCGCTACGACGGTGATGACCGTTTCGTTCGTCAATGCGGGCTTGCTCACGCTGGCCCAGGCCATCTCGGTCATCATGGGAGCCAACATCGGTACCACGCTGACGGCGTGGATCATGTCGGCTGGTATGTCATTCGACATCACTAGTGCCGTCTATCCTGCCTTTTTCATCGGCATCATCCTGATCTATCTGAAGAGATACCGCTATATCGGTGATTTCCTCTTCGGTCTGTCGTTCCTGCTCTTGGGACTGGGAACGCTCCGAATGACGGGCACGGAGATGAATCTCGGTGAGAACCAGGCATTGCTCGACTTCTTCGCCTCGTTCGATCCCACCTCGTTCGTCACCACGCTGATCTTCCTTCTGTTGGGAGGTATTATGACCTTCTGCGTACAGTCGTCGGCAGCCGTGATGGCCATCACGATGATCCTCTGCTCCAGCGGTGCGCTGCCCATCTATCAGGGTATTGCGCTGGTGATGGGTGAGAACATCGGAACGACGGTCACCTCTAACCTCGCAGCTCTCTCAGCCAACACTCAAGCCCGTCGGGCAGCCCTCTCACACATGTTCTTCAACTTCTTCGGTGTCATTTGGATCCTGTTCGTGTTCCGTCCCTTCATCGACGCTGTCTGCGGACTCGTGGGCTATGATGTCACAATGGTCAAGGGAACGGTGGAGTCCAGCGTGTTCCTGGCCAATGCCGCCAAGCTGAGTTTCGTGCTGGCAGCCTTCCACACCTGCTTCAACGTAGCCAACACGTTCATCCTCATCTGGTTCATCCCGCAGATTGAGAAACTTGTCTGCTGGGCCATCAAACCTAAGAACGTGGACGAGGAAGACGAGTTCCGTCTGCACTTTATTACTGCCGGCTTCATGAAGACCCCAGAGCTCTCCGTGCTCGAAGCCCAGAAGGAGATCCGTTCTTTCTCAGAGCGTATGCAGCGTATGTTCGGGATGGTGCAGGATCTGCTGAACCTCTCCAGCAGTAGCTCCAACAAAAAGGACAACAAGGAAGACGAGTTCAACAAGCTCTACTCCCGCATCGAGAAGTACGAGAGCATCAGCGACAATATGGAACTGGAGATCGCCAAATACCTCGAGAACGTCAGCGATGCCCATCTCTCCGACGACACGAAGGGCAAGATCCGTGCGATGCTGCGTGAAGTGAGTGAGCTGGAGTCTATCGGCGATGCTTGCTACAACATGGCCCGCACCATCTCCCGTAAGTACAACGGCAAGC